>MDTD01067416.1_pt1 | contig 11834 bp, 10 predicted proteins | sample 811221 | NCBI WGS metagenome assembly MDTD01 (sample SAMN05326646, study PRJNA326480) | marine metagenome | isolation source: seawater | place: Pacific Ocean: South West | collected 2011
ATTTATTATTCCCTGTTTAGTCGGTGTAGCCATAATCTATTATGCGTCCCTCAATTTTCAGGCTCACCTTGCTATGCCAAAAATTATAAATGACTTAAATAAAGGTGCAGTGTATCCCGCTTGGTCAAAGCTTACCCAAAGGTTTGTCAATCCACCTCTGCACCTGGAAAATTTGTATTATCAATTCAGAATTTCATTACTTGCTGGCGAAGAGAGCTCCTTGGTATCTTTTTTTGAAAAATATTTACCAGCCTGGGTGGACGTCTCATACCAATTAAGCCTCCTATACCTAGAAAGGCAACAACCTGATAAGGCATTACAGTGTATTGAGAGAAGTATCGACTATCATCCACTCTGGCCGGATAATTACTACTTGAAAGCTAGCATTCTTAAACAATTGAAACTCACAAAACAGGCCGAAACGGCTCTTGAAAAAGCTGGGAATCTTAGCCTATATGACGCTAATTTTCGTACACCCGATTAATTAAATGTACCAAAATTTAAGGATCCAATATTCTCACTATTTCTCACCCGACCACCGTTTCGCAGGTCCACATAAAATGGCGGTAAACTACTTTGATCAGAGTCACCCGTTGCGTAAACTAATGCCAAGTAACGATCTTTGCCACTAAATCCAGAACTAGTGGATGAGTCTGAGATTCCACCTGCACCTTGACGACTCACCAGACGACCAAAGGTATCAAAACTAACCCAGGAAACATCAGGTAAGTCGGCTCCAACAGCATTTTCTTCAGTATCTCCATCATCAGCAAATTTCAAGATGACTGCCTCTGGTAAATTGACTACATGGGGTCTAGGTTCACCTTCGGGCATGTCTGCCAGTATTTTGCGACTTTCTAAGGTAGAATCAGCCCCTAGCCTTGTGTAGACATTCTCATGCCCCGAGTTTTTAACCAGTAGAAGTGAGTAACTAACACTATGATCCAAATTATTGTTTCCGTCCGCCCAAGTACTGCTTCCATCAATCACGTTATCAGGATTTACCCAACCGCGATAGATATAAAGACCACATCCTAATCGGGTAGGTTTACCATCACGCCACACTAAATTATTAGATGTGTCAAAACTAGACGACATACAAAAGGTCCTCAAATCTGTGATAGCAGCCTCAATCAACCTATGAGCTTGCGATTGCGATTGAAAATTCATGTATCCCGTAAGGTTATAAACGGCCAGAGTGGCAAAAATTCCAATGATTGTTACAACCACTAAAATTTCAATTAGAGTAAAGCCCTTGGCGTCACTAGGATTTACATAAACTAAAGGAAACGTACGCTTCGTACTCGTTTTCATCTCGGTACACCTACTTTTTAGAGTCTCTGTAAGGCCATTTTTGCTGCGATTCAGTATATATACCCATTGGATCAAATATATTCTTTACCGCTTGACCAGAATCAAGATCGCATGCGGGAATTCTGGCAGCAGAATAATTTGCCTCATTATTCATATTTACGTTATTGCCGTCACATGCACCTGCATCTTCCTTCTCATCATCAGTATCTACTCGATATTTTTCTTCATCGTTGATGTCAACGGCTCGAACATCCATATAAAAATCCATTCTATAAAGAGATCTCGATACTATACGGAAATCACTAATCTGCTGTTTAGCTGCGGGAACAGTGGGGTAGGGATCATAACGACTCATACCCGTATCTTGCAAGATGTCTGTGTCGACTTCACGAACAGTACCTAAGGACCATAATGTAAACTTGGTATAGCTCGAATGCTCTTTAGGAGGGTCAGCCGCTGCGGACGTACTCCTATCTGTATCATTCCAAATATCATAATCGGCACGCTGTAATGCTAAATAAGGTACTGGAAAACCAATTGCACCAAGACGGTTATCAGTAGCACCATCTCCATCCCAATCTAAAAAATCAAGTTTGTAATTAGGACGGAAAAGCGACGTATCAGCTACGTTTATACTACCAGAATTTGGAACCACGCCTGTATCACGGGACATCGACCAAATAGGATGAAGATCGACCGCTTGTGTGCTGGTGTCAATATCTAAAGGCCCTCCAGACACTGTTAAATTAGTAAGAGGTTCACCTTCCCAATCCACCCAATCAATATCAGCTCCTGCCGAGCTTTGTGTTAAAGCTGTGGTTACCACCGTTCCAGCCGTGGAATTGCTCTCATACTGGTCGCGGCCCTCATCGCGAGTTATCCAGAGCTTAAAGAATACCTTATGTTTTATTACGTCATAATTCTCTGGATTTATTAAATTTGCATCGTATTCGTTAGCATTATCATCCATAGTTACATCTGTCAGATCAACTACCGTATACAATTCTACATGATAAGCATCTTTTACAGCATCTCGAAGGTGAGGTTCAGTTTCGTTTACGTCAATAGGTTCATAAGGGAATCGTAATGTGGCAGGATCCCTAACATAATTGAATAATCGTTCCCACAAAATGTGACGGTGTGTATCGAAATACCCAGCACCTCCAGTTAAATCAGCAGGATCTTTCCTGATGGTTCCGCCAGTTCCCCTGGGAGCTGCTCCATCCAAATCACTCACCACATTCTCAGCATTAATTGCACCACTATCAGCAAAGTTCCAAGCATCATAATAGTGCCAGCGCTTTGTCCCAAAATGGCCATCTAGAACATAATCCCGCTCTCTCTTTTCGTATATCGTGGTAGCATCCTGAATATTATCCCAAGGTCCAGTGTGTGCCGACTGCTGGCGATTGCATTCAAGATCAGACATTCCAAGAGCCTTATCAAACAATGTATAAGTCGTCGTACCTATGGATTCTTGCGCACATTCTCGAAGCGTATCGTTAGGAGTAGTATCAATTGCACAACCTTGATCTGTATAACCAATTCCTTCGGCAAGATGACCGGCCTTTGGATCCGTAAGCTTGAAAGATCCACCCTCATTTAATAAATTTGATCTTAAGTTATCGCCTGTTCCACCAACAGAAGCATTACATTTATCCACCGGATTCGCTATGGTATTACAATCTGAACCATCCACACAATCTCCCAAATCATGTGAATCTGTACCTACCCAATGTCCTTCATTGGCAGTGTTGTAAGCAACATAAGCGTCACGGTCGTATTTATGATTAATAATCTCTTGCCATGAAGGAGGCACCTCAGCTACCGCACCAGGCCCTAGCCCCGTACCACTACCCGTACCACTATGCATATGAGTGGCGAAGCGATATTCATTGAGTGACATAGACTCGGTAATATTCTTGATCATAGCATAGCCATAATCGATACCAGAACGAGCTGCCACATCAGAAATCCTTTGTAAATCCATCATACGCTTCACACCGAAATACATTTTAAGCGTATCTAATTGACTAACAGTCATAAAGGATACAAACATCATTAAACCAATAGAAATTACGAGTAACGAACCCTTACGATTTACTCTGCGCCTTCTCATAACTACTGCCTGTAAATTTTGGTTCCAGGAATTCTAGAAAAACTGTAACGATGGTAACTAAGTTCAATACTTTTTAATAAGTTTTTACCATAAGTGGGGGTAGCAATACCGCATGCGACTGCCTTAATTTCTGACTGGTTTAGAAAATCTACATCATTTATACTTACTGGAGTCGTATCGTCAATTTCATCTAAGTCAATTGCCCTAACAACTACCATAATATAGATGGAATGCGCTCCAACAGCTCCCACATCACCTGGATATGCCGTCCCTTCAATACCCAGAACCTCGCCACCATTAGATGAGCCATCCGCAGCATTCCAGTCATTCAAGCTCTGAATATACAAATTCTCTATGTCAGTGGTAACCAAAGTATTTTTTGTCTGATCCGCATGAGCGGTATCTCCTTCAGCCTGGGACGTACCTTTACCACGTACATTACTTCGGAAGACAATATTACCCTCGCGAATTTTTCGATAGTAGACGTAACGACGAATTCTTTCGTTTTCCCATGTACCTATCGAACTGGGATCAAGAAATAAGCTCGTCCCAGCTGAAAGTTGGACATCTTCAGCCGCTAGAGCTGAGCCACCTTCAAAGCCAAGTTCGTTACGAGTACCGTCATCATTTATCGTAACAAATTCCTCTGACACCAAAGGCAATACTCCTCTATATTTGCGCTGCCCCCCATCATCCTCGTTAAGCTTAGGAGTAATATGATGTAGCGTGCCCGACTGACTGTGGGGGTCGGTCCAAAGAGCGGACGGATCATACACGCTTTTGGATTTCAGCTCATTAGGATATGGAAAAGCCAAAAATCTTCGCCTATCTTCACCACCATTGTGATAGTCGTTATCCCCTATGTCAGTACCCCGGACTTCTAATTGATATAGAGGAATATTGGGGGTGCTGACAGCATCATACTCGTCTAATTTTCCATTAATACCTTCAAATGAAAAAACTTCAGTGAAAGATTTGAAGTCTCCGGTGGCCACATCTGACTTATTGGTAGAATAGAAATCTTTACTGAGCTGCTTGTTGTTGTGAATAAAGTTCATCACTCGCTCGAGCTGAACATTAGCAAGTCTATTATAGAAGGTTTGATGTGTAAGCGCTTTAAGAATTGATTTCTTGGCCTGATTTGAAGAAGCGTATGTCAGCAATACAATAAGCAATATAGTGAGTGATACCACTGTTTCTATAATGGTTAAAGCTTTGCGATTTCTACAACGAAAATTAAAATCGATCATTAAAATGTCAGCTGGTGATTTTACCTAAAACGTAACTGGAACCTTTGAAAATTCGCTCGCGTCTATTGGCTGTGGCATCGCTACTAGTGTCTAGGAAAAAATTTGTTGAAACCTGGTAGTCCAAATTGTAACTCACACGTTTATCTGCTTCGTCAGTTCGAGCCTCGGTTAAGTTAACCATAAAATCGCTAGCCTCATGTACTATTACTTCTCTATCAGCACCTCGGAGGTCGAAGGTCTTAGGATCAGGAGGCAACGCTGCTGTAGCAGCAGGATCAGTAGAAGCCACATCAATTTTGTTGAAATACAAGTTTCTCATGACTAATGGATCCCCCACGTCACTCAGACGCTCTTGATAACTAGGATCTATTGATTGCTGCTGTTCATCTAAGAAGAAGTAACCATACTCGGTGAGTAAATTATCGTCGTCATACTTATAGTAGTAGAGCATGTCTACATCGCCACCCACACTATCATTAGAAACAGTCCTAAAGATAGCATTAGATGCCCCCGTCAAAGCCTTCTCAATCTTCATTCTTACGGATGCGCCCTCTCTTAAGCTCTTAAGCTCCATATCCCTCAATCGACTGGATTTATTGAGACTTGAAAAAGCTACCAAAAAGCCACCCAAAATAACAGTAGACGAAGTAATTGCAACGAGTAATTCTAATAGGGTAAAACCGCCATACTTTCTGCCAGATTCTCCCATAAAACCCCCTTTAACAATTAGTTACTTTCAAGCTAAAAAAGTTATGCCAAGCACAAAAATTTAAAACTCACTACCTATATTATGAAGGTAAACAAGGGAAACCGGCAAGTCCTGACGGTTTCCCTTGTTAAATAAACTAATAAATTACAGTAATCCGGAGTGCAGGTCTTCGTCAGTTCCTGATGGGCCAACTTGACCATCTCCAGCCTCTATTTCTTCGCCGGAAGGTCCGCGTGATTGACTATTGGCTACTGTACCCCAAACCATACATCCTGTACCCCTAAGTCTACCACCAGTTGGCTTGGTAGCAGTTGCTGAACTACCTCTAGCAAAAATATGCCACTTGTAGTCTGAAGTAGCATCTTTATCAGCCTTGGGAATATTATCGATTCCCGAATAAGAGTTAGCCGATTCTGGACACACAAAAACTGTCTCATCCTGAATCTGGTTGTACACCTCATCATCTTTACCAGTCGATGTGGCTTTATATCTTCCAGGAAATTTACCATTACTCTCGGTAAAGGTGTGCTTTTTACCGTTCATGTAAAACAAACAAGTAAGAGTCCCGTTGTTGTTAGCCTTCAAATTGAAAGCTACATACTTGGATTCCCACATACCAATCCCTTTATCGATTGTATTCTGGTTATTCACACAACCGGATTTACGAGCATCCCGTGAAAATTGTGCATACTTTCCTATACCCATTGTGGCTAAAATTCCAATAATTACGATTACCACTAAAATTTCGATCAAAGTAAAACCCTTTGACCTTAAACGAGACATGCTAACCATGCTTCCTCCTTAAATATTCGTTTTCAAAGACCTGTGCACTCCTGCACTCTACCGTAAGATAACGTCAGGTCAGCGCTTTCTGAATTGTTCCACACAACAAGTTCCATGCCAAGAATTATATCGCCCTTAATTCCTGTATTTTCGATGGTCATAGACAAAATTTTGCACTGATTTTCATGCATTGGTGACATTTGTGCACGTTTTTTATTGCATTAGGATTGGTAAGAGTCGTATTTCCCTAAACCAAGTTTTTTGATTGTCGCCGACAAATCATTACGATTATAGCCTGTGGCCTGAGCTGTTTTAGATATCTGATAATCATTGAGTTTCAAATGATGAGTAAAAAACCGACGATGAAAAGCATCGATCAAACGCTGCTTGACCTCTTTGTAGCTAACTTCATTGGATGGGAAATGTACCCTGTAATCCTCTTCCTGAGTGAACTGCAAAATACTTACTACATCATCATAAGTTATCTGGTCTCCATCAGAGAGAATCACAAGGCGCTCAATAGAGTTTTTTAATTCCCGAATATTCCCTGGCCATTTGAAGTTCTCGAGATGATTCATAGCCTTGCTTTGAATCTCTTTGTCCATTCCAGTTCGCTGCTGAAACAAAACGAGAAAATGATTAATGAGAGGGGCTATATCGGCCTTTCTATCTCGTAATGGAGGTAGTTCTATTGGAAGCACATTGATTCGATAATATAAATCTTCTCTGAATTGCTTCTGCGCGACGGCCTCCTCTAAAGAGCGATTTGTTGCCGTAATAACTCGTACATCTACCGCGACCTGCTGCTGAGAGCCAACCGGCTGTATAGTTTTTTCTTGAAGGACACGTAGCAACTTGCCTTGCATTAAAAGCGGTAACTCACCTATTTCATCTAAAAAAATCGTCCCTCCGTGGGCCCGCTCAAAAGCACCAATTTGATTTTCTTCCGCTCCAGTAAAAGAACCTTTCTTATGCCCAAAAAGTAAACTTTCAAATAAACCTTCTGGAACAGCTGCACAATTTACAACCTCAAAAGAAGCTAAACATCGATTACTATGCTCATGAAAATAACGAGCAGCCACCTCTTTACCTACGCCCGATTCTCCCGTTATCAAAATCGTCGTATCAACATTGGCAACTTTTGTACCCATTCGCTTAATCTTGCCAATTATCTCACTTTCCCCTACCAAAAAATCTCGCTTTCGCAGTTCTTTGAGTAAGGACTGCTTGATTTGAAGAGCTTCGACTTGCTTCTCAACTTTCTTACGAATTTCTCTCCAAGAAGAGTCCTTGAAAACATAATCAGTGACATTTTTGTACTGGATTAAAAGATCCACAGCAAAACTCTTATCCTGAGATGAAAGAACTACAATATTTCCTGAAAAACCCGTATCTCTTGCGAAATCCAACAATTTGACACCCGCTCGATAATCCACTTTTTCAGTTAGACTATCTTTTGTGGTCAAAGGAAAGATAATATCGATCAACATCAGTTGAATCACAGTATCAGAACTTTCTAAGATTTCTTGAGCCTCCTGAAGACATTTCGCATAGTGAAAAGTCACATAAGCTTCAAAATATACTGCTAATTCTTGCTCTATTTCGAAACGATAATTTTCATCGTCCTCTACTACAAGCACTTCCATAACAACACCTCAAACCTGATAAATAGAAAATTCCAAATTAATCTGACTACCGGCTCCGTCAACAATTCTGAGGGCCTCAAAACCTACTCCCAATGCAATACAAGTATCCCTAGAAGCTAAAAGCCCAGTGCCCCCATGTTCAAGAGTATAATCTCCAGCACTACTCAAATCTGTAATTATGGCTTCCGGTATTCCAGGGCCATTATCTCTAATCTCCAATCTAAGTAGATTAGATTCCAAAAAAAGATTAAGTCGAAAATCACTGGCACCAGCTTCAAATGCATTATTTGCAAGATTCTCCAAAACAATCATTATTTGAGTATAAAAATCTTCGCGATCCAAAACCCTTACTCTACAAGTTTTTAGATTAGGGCTATAGTCTAGAGTAATCTTTCTCTCCACATATATGGAACGAAAATCTTCGAGAATTAGGATTAAATCTACTTCATGCTCCAAAATAAATTGAGAATACTGATCACTTAATCTTAAGAAAAGCTCGTACTGCTGCTGTAGAAATTGTGCCGCTTCTTCCCCCACTTCGTGGCTTTCATTTTTGAGTTTCTGAAACAAACCTTCTTGTCGCTGAATCAACTTATCTAAATCTAATGCCAACAAATCGTAACAAACTGAGAATGACTGGCGATCTGTCATACTTCTTAATTCTTCGCAGTATGTTTTTAATCTTAAGATTTTTTCACGAATATCATTTAGATTACTCATTCTGAAGAAAGTTTTTAATAATCTACTCGGATCGTCTTGATAACGACGAACAATAGAATATTTACCCTTCAAACCATGAATACTTGCTCTATGTATTTTCTCAATTTGAGTTAACTGCTCTCTTAATTGCCCTTTATCTGCCTGCTTTAAAGCGATTATCTTAGAATGCATCTCCTCTAAGACTAGATGACTATCATCAAGACTTCCCTGCTCTATATCATAGATTCCTTTGCTCCAAACATCTTTTAACTCTGCCTCCTGAATATCCTCTAATGCATCCTGCATATTCACTAGCAAAACTTCATGGGCAATTCGCACCACGGGTCGTGCAACGTCGGTTAAATATTCACACAGTGAACCCGAAAAAAATAAATTATTTTTACGAACATGTAAACCAATCTCACTAAGATCGAATTGCTCTAAAAACACCTTATTATTCGCAAGAAAGCGCAAACCACCCAGAATTGAGATCCAAATTCTTAAAGTGTCTTCTGGGCGTTGTTCCTGACGATTTTTTCGAAAAACTGCAAATAAACTCTGACCTTCGAAAAGCTCCTGAGAGTAATACACCAAACCTGTTTGCTGTAGATCATACACTTCTGGAAAAAAACGTGAATCCAAGCGTGCTAGAATTTTAGGATAATCGAAAAAACGAGCAGGCTGACTGTCCGGATGCGCCACATTCAATCTAACTTTTCGCTCGAGATGCTGATCGTGTCCAGTAAAAACGTAAATATTATCCTGCTCAGACTCTAGAGTAACCTTCGAATACCGAGTGGGCAGTGAAGTAATTACTCTCTCAATTTCAGCTTCTCGAGTATCGGGGCTAGCACGCTGGGGAAGATATTGAAAAGGCACATTCGTTAAAAGAATTCGTACAATAGTGTCCTTCCATCGAACCAGTGGATTCTGCCTAGCGAAAGATACTCTCATCAAATGCACTTCTTCGCTTGAATATTGACCTAAATCTAAATTCTCATAAACCTCAAGAGCCTCTGAATTGCGCTTCATTCGCATTAAACAAACTACTTTGTAGTAGCGAGCCTCACGAATAAATACCCGTTCATGAATAAGATGCTCAAAATAACGCAAAGCCTCATCAAACATCTCATGCTTGAAGTACATTAAAGCAATCTTTCGATATTTCTCGAGCGTAGGGTGATCTTCTACAAGGTCTCGTGTGAAATTAGAGAGATCAAACCTCAACCCTTCCTTCAAGGACTGAATATCTTGTATCAGCTTACGCAAAGTAAAACTAAGAATTATCGAAACCACTAGAACAAATAGAGTAAAATTGGAAGCATATTCAAAATTCATAGGATATGCTCCCATTCATCCAGCCTAGCAAAAAGCTCCTCAGGTGAAGCTTCATTCTTTATAACCCAGGTACATAACTTTTCTTTTTTCTCTAGCGGCATTTGACTAGTGATAATAATCATAGCTTGCTCCCTGGTGAACTTATTTCTTTTAAGTAAACGCTGCACTTGCACTTCGACTGCACAAGTAATTAGCAGACTACCATCCAATTTCTGATTCCAATTATTTTCGCACAGTAGTGGTATCACAAAGAGACCCCTAGTCTTCTCCAACCGATGCTTTTCAATCGCATCTAATATATGTTTACCCACAATAGGATGAACCAAGGAATTCAGATCTGGAAGAAGTCTTCGGTCACGGAAAATTATTTCACGAAGTTTCTCTCTGTCAACTTGCCCATTTCTTATTACAAGCGGACCAAAAACTCTACCGATACTATCAATTAATTCCATATCTGTACGGTACAACTGATGTACCATCTGATCGGCATCATAGACTTTATAACGGTCAGCCAGATAGTCACTGGCTATCGACTTACCCGAAGCAATGCCTCCGGTGATACCCACAGCGAAAAACCGCTCTACTTTCAAAAAATTACCTCACGATGACTTTTCCGAATCATCTGGAGCCAGATTTGAAGTAAGTTTTACTGCATCTATTTCCTCCTGCGAAAGATGGAAACCAGCCATCAAATCCTGAAGTTCGGTTAACTTAGCTCGAAAAGATTCAACCTCTTTCCCCTCCAAACCTTCGGACTTTAACCGCAATTCTTCACTTATGCTCCGACTCTGCTCAACAACTCCACGAAATTGATCTACTAAATAATTAACCGAATCAGCTACATTATGAAGGGCATCTCCACTTCTCAACTGAATTCTGAAAGACAAATTACCTGCACTAATCTCCCGTAAGCACTTTTCCAGTTTGTAAGAAGGACCAGCAAACTGATGAGAATAAAAGATCCCAATGATCGCAAGAATAAAAAAACATACGACCCCCAAGGTTACAATACGCCAACCCACGATTGAAAAGACAGTATAAATAAAGCTCTTCATATCTCTAAGCTCAATGAGAGAACTTGAGTTTTGAACTACATAATCACCAATTATATAAAGATTGAAAAAAGTGATAGTGGCTACTAGCAGCACAATCATGACAATCACAAAGGTGAATTTAATTTGCAGGCCAGCTTTGATAAAATAATTCGAACGAGTGGCACGTGGATTTGACATGTTTTCTCCAGCTTCTAAACACTTCCAATTGGCTTATTTTATCAGGGTCTCCACCACTGTACCACCATTTATACCTAAGCCCTTTTATTTCAAGCAAATTTCCTAAAAACTGACAGTTTCTTGTCGATAACGATGAAAACTGTAGTTTTAAGGACATCAAATTGGCTCCCAAAAGCCATGATTTTGTCATGTATGTTTCTGCAGAATGCCTGGAGGCATGATGAGCAAAGCTTGGATTCAAATAATATTAAGTGTTCTTTTCGTCGCCCTACTACATATACAATCAAATCCTGCCAATGAAGACCCGCAGATAGAAGATGACAAAATCGTAACACTGGAAAGCAAAGAAGTAGGTATTATTCCATTGGATGAGCCTGGAATCGTTTCGCTTGGTTTACAAGAGGCGGATGTAGCTACGGTGATGAAGGGTATTTCACAACTAGGAAACTATGATTTTGTGACCAAGGGTGAAATTGACAAAAGAGTTAACCTTACCTTGAAAAACCGTTCAATCCGAGAAGCTTTAGACATTATCTCGGACTCTACAGCTACTGAATATAGAATTCAGGATACGATCATCACGGTTTTTGGCGAAGGCGTAGATCCGTCGTTTACCAAGACCTATAATGTCCTGAAGGGTAACACCCAAACAATCGGAACTGTCCTACAAGGAATTATTGGGGGAAATGTTAGCACTCAAGGAATTGGGGGACAACAAGCTGACGCAGCCCAAGGTGGTGAAGG
>MDTD01115074.1_pt1 | contig 11831 bp, 13 predicted proteins | sample 811221 | NCBI WGS metagenome assembly MDTD01 (sample SAMN05326646, study PRJNA326480) | marine metagenome | isolation source: seawater | place: Pacific Ocean: South West | collected 2011
ATAGAACTAAAGGTATAAATGATGAAGACTCTAGAATACAAGTTGAAACACTAAGAAAAAATTGTAAGGATTTCGGTGTAGAACTTTTTGATGTTAATGATAAGCGTCAAGGTATAGTCCATATTATAGGACCTGAACAAGGTTTTACTCAACCAGGAACAGTAATTGTATGTGGTGATAGCCATACGGCTACACACGGAGCGTTTGGTGCATTAGCTTTTGGAATAGGAACATCTGAAGTTGAACATGTTCTTGCAACACAAACTTTAATGCAGAAAAAATCAAAAAATTTAAGAATAAACGTTAATGGTAATTTACCTAGGGGAGTAACTGCTAAAGACGTAATATTAAAAATTATAGGCACGATTGGGACTGCCGGTGGAACAGGATACGTTGTCGAATTTGCTGGTGATGTGATTAAAAGTTTAAGCATGGAGGAAAGAATGACTGTTTGTAATATGACCATTGAAGCAGGTGCAAGAGCAGGTTTAATAGCTCCAGATGAAAAAACATTCAATTATTTAAAAGGTAAAACAATGTCACCTAAAGGTGAAAATTGGACAAAAGCAGTAGAATTTTGGAAAACATTATATTCAGATAAAGACTGTAAATTCGATAAAGAGGTTAATATTGATGGAAAAAATATTGAGCCTCTAGTAACTTGGGGAACCTCTCCTCAAGATGTATCTCCAGTAACTGGTTTTGTACCTGATCCTGAAAATGAGAAGAACGAAGATAGAAAAATGGCCATGAAAAGATCTCTTGATTACATGGGGTTAAAAGCGAACACCAAAATTTCAGAAATTAAAATTGATAAAATCTTTATAGGAAGTTGCACTAATGGAAGAATAGAGGATTTAAGATTGGCGGCTGATTTACTAAAAGGCAAAAAAATTGCAAAAAATGTCAGTGCGATGGTTGTTCCCGGATCTGGACTAGTAAAAGAGCAAGCCGAAAAAGAGGGAATTGATAAAATCTTTAAAGATGCAGGTTTTGAATGGAGGGAACCAGGTTGTTCAATGTGTCTAGGTATGAATCCTGACCAATTAAGACCAAAAGAAAGATGCGCATCAACTTCAAATAGAAATTTTGAAGGTAGACAAGGTCGTGGAGGAAGAACTCATTTAGTGAGTCCTGGGATGGCTATAGCAGCTGCTATTAAAGGACATTTAACAGATGTAAGAGAAATTGAAAATGGAAAAATTTAATAATTTAAAATCAATACCGTCATATTTATCATTACAAAATATTGATACAGATATGATCATCCCAAAGCAGTTTTTAAAAACTATTAAAAGAACAGGTTTAGGAAAAAGTCTATTTTACGAGATGCGTTACGATGAGCACGGAAAAAAGAATTATGACTTTATTCTTAATAAGGAACCTTATAACAATTCAAAAATCCTTTTAGCAGGAAAAAATTTTGGATGCGGCTCATCTAGGGAACATGCTCCTTGGGCTCTTTCTGATTTTGGTATAAAATGTGTAATAAGTGCAAGCTTTGCAGATATTTTTTACAATAACTGTTTTAAGAACGGAATTTTGCCAATTAAGATTGACGATAAAATTGTTATTGAGTTAGCAGAATATTCTAATAGGAAAGAAGAAATTGAAATAAGTTTGGACAAGCAAGAAATAAAATACGGTAATAAAATTGCAAAATTTGATCTTGATGCTTTTAAAAAAAAATGTTTGATGGAGGGATTAGATGATATTGCTCTCTCAATGGAAAAAATTTCTAAAATAGATGATTATGAAAAAAAATTACAAGTTACAAAACCTTGGGTTTTAAATAATGGCTAACAAAACAAGAAAGATTTTACTTTTACCTGGAGACGGAATAGGTCCAGAGGTAATTGCAGAAGTAAGGAAAATACTAGTATGGATGAATAAAACTAAGTCTTTAGATTTTGTTTTAAGTCAGGAACTGATCGGAGGTGCCTCAATTGACGCTAATAAAGTTCCAATTACCGATGAAGTTTTTTATAAATCCCTGGAGTCTGACGCGGTTATTTTAGGAGCATGTGGAGGGCCAAAATGGGATAATCTAGAATTTTCAAAAAAACCAGAACGTGCTCTTTTAAAATTAAGAAAAGAATTGAAGTTGTTCGCAAATTTGAGGCCAGCTATTTGTTTTAAACAATTGGTAGACTCCTCAACATTAAAACCGGAAATAGTCTCTGGTTTAGATATTATGATAGTAAGAGAATTAACTGGTGGTATTTATTTTGGAGAACCTAGAGGTATAGAACCGATAGAAAATAATCAGAGAAAAGGTATCAATACTCATACATATACTACATCAGAGATACACAGGATAGCTAGGATAGCGTTTGATTTAGCTAAAAAAAGAAGAAATAAAGTTACATCTTGTGAAAAATCAAACGTAATGGAAGCAGGAGTTTTGTGGAGAGAAGAAGTGCAAGTTATAAAAGACAAAGAATTTAAAAGAGTCGAATTAAATCATATGTTAGCTGATAATTGCGCGATGCAGCTACTGAGAAATCCAAAACAATTTGATGTAATTCTGGCAGATAATTTGTTTGGTGATATGCTATCCGACGAAGCTGCTATGCTTACAGGATCACTTGGCTTATTACCCTCTGCATCCCTAGGTATAAAAGATAAAAATGGGAGAACAAGATCGCTTTATGAACCTGTGCACGGATCAGCACCAGACATCGAGGGCCAAAATATTGCAAATCCAATTGCTACAATTTTAAGTTTGTCAATGGCATTGAGATATTCTCTAGATTTAGAAAAAGAGGCTAATCAACTTGATAAAGCAGTTCATAGTGTTCTTGATGATGGTTTAAGAACAAAAGATATAATGTCATCGGGTAAAAAAGAAGTTAGCACATCTGTCATGGGAGAGGCTATCATAAACAAACTTTCTTAAAATCTATTTATAATATTTATTTAATATCTTTTTTGGGTTTATATTTTTTTAATTTATTATTACTAGAAAGTTTTTTCTTTTATCTTAAATTGGTTAATATCTTTTTCTTTCTTTTTAAACATAAGAATTAATTTAAATAATAAAACAAAAAAAGAAAAAAATCTAATTGGTCGTAATGATGAGTCATTTGCCATATTTAACCATAAATTTATTAGTTTTGTGAATGAGTATGTACTTTCGCCTTGAAACCTAGCTTGATGTATTATTGGTATCGAGGTTATTTTTGGTTTCAGTCTTAAAATTAAAGAGTCGATATATATATTGTTGTTCTTATTTTTAATTATTTGAGTTACAATTTCTCTTTTCACACCTCTAAATGAGGATAAATATAACTTGTAAGGTTTGTTTAGTAAGTGGCTTGAGATAATGTTATTTACCCAACTGACAAGATGTTTCCAGAAATTATGTTTCCTATTAATATAATTTGTATAACAGACATCAAATCCATTTGCCAATTGTTGTAATATAGGTTCAATAGATTCAGGCGGATGCTGCAAATCATCATCCATGGTAACAACATAATCCCCGGTAGAATTGCAAAAGCCAGCCATAACTGCATTATGCTGTCCATAGTTCTTATCTAAAGCTATTCCTTTTATATGCCCGTGGTTTTCAGCCAACTGTCTTATTTTATACCAACAATTATCAAGACCATTATCATTAACTAAAATAATTTCATATGAATCCAACTTAGTTAAAACATTTAATGTTTTCAATAATTTTTTTAACAATTCATCAATAATTAATTCACTTTTGAACACCGGAATGATTATCGAAATTTTCATTTTTTTTTAAATTTATTTAGCATTAAATAAAATAGTATTTTATAATAAAGCTTTATTCAATGAGTCAAAAAACAAATAATTTTTATAGTGTACTATCATCTCCACTTATTTACTCTATTTTTCAAAAAATAATGAAGGGAGATAAAATAAGAAAAAAAATTTTAACTTCTTGCGTAAAAAAAAAAAATCCCAAAATTCTAGATATTGGTTGTGGCCTGGGTGATAGTTTGGAGTACATTAAAGACCCAGTTTACTTTGGATACGATATAAGCAAAGAATATATCAAGTACGCAAAAAAAAAATATAAAACAAAAGGTGTATTTGTTTGTAGATATTTTACTAAAAAAGAAATAAGGAAATTGCCAAAATTTGATTACGTGCTTTTAATTGGTATTCTACACCATTTAAGAAATGATCAAATTCTAAATCTGCTTAGATTGATAAAGAAAACATTAAAAAAAGGCGGTAGATTAATTACACTAGATCCTATCTATGTAAAGAATCAAAATTACTTTGCAAAATTTTTAATATCTCATGACAGAGGAAAAAATATTAAAACTAAAAAAGAATATTTAAAACTTTTAAAACTTTTTTTTAAATTTAGTATTGGGAAAACTTATCATCAGTCTTTTATCCCTTACACTTGGTTTACAATGAATTGTAAAAATTAATTTATCTTTTTAAGATTAATAAATACTGAGCACCCAAAGGCAACCAAACTAAGAATTTTTCTAAAAATCTTAAAAATGATAATGGTTTTGGAAAAAAAAGAGTGTATTTTAAACTAATGATTTTCAGTTTTGCTTTGAATGCTTTTGTCACTAGCTTCTTTGATGGAACCATTTCTGCATTTTCATCTATTGGAGAATTATTAAAAACGTAACTAGTAAGAGGATTGATTGGATTATGTTCAAAAATATATAACACTCCATCATCTTTTAGAAACTCTCTACAATGAGATAAAATTTTATTGTGATTTTTTTTATCTATATGATGCAACACGTTAGAAATAAAAATTAAATCAAATCTTTTTTTTGGTATTTTTTTTAAGTTTGTCGTAAGTTTAATTTTTTTGTTTCTTTTTTTAATTTTTTTTATAAACTCATTGGATACATCATATCCCCATAATTTAGAGGATTTAAAATACTTAGAAAAAATATTAAGTGAAGCTCCAGCACCACACCCGAAATCTAAGATATTTAAATTTTTTTTATTTTTTGTTAAATCATGAACTAATTTGACCTTATAAGTACTAAAATAATTTACTTCTTCAAGCGCAGCCGGAAAACTTTTTTTTAACGACTCATCATAGGTATCACTTAGATAATCAAATTCTGTTTTTTTCATTTATAAAACCTTTTAAATTAACCAAAAAGTTATTAATTCAATATTTTATTTTAAGTTAATCTAATATTTTTAACTGTATATAATATTTTAGTAGATTTAAAAAGGCGTGATATATAATTGAATAAAATGGAAACTAAAAATATAAAAAAATCCTTAATATACTCTTTTTTTTTATTTTATTTTTTAATTGGCTGCTTCACATATGATGATTATGGAGTCAACATCGAGGAGCATACCCAACTTTTTTCTGGAATATATTGGTTAAATTATACATTTGAATTTCTAAGTATAGATTTGTTTAAAGATGATCTATTACAGTATTTAAAAAAATTTGACGATGATGCCAGCTATTTACCTAATCCAAGTTTTTATACGTACGGTCCAATATTTGATGTTCCTACAGCATTAATAGATGTAATACTTAACACTCAAAAAAATGCAATAAATTTTGAGTATAGGCATTTTCTTGTTTTTTCAATTTTTTATCTTACTTCAATACTTGTCTTCAAAATACTAATAAGAAGGTTTAATAATTTTTTTGTAAGTTTTTTTGGAACACTACTTTACGTATTTTCTCCAAGAATATATGGAGATAGTTTCCACAATAATAAAGATATTATATTTTTATCGTTTGTTATCTTCTCAATTTTTTTTGCTTTCAAAATTTTTGAGAAAAAAAAAAATAAAGAATATATTATTATTTTCTCTATTTGCAGCTATTGCAACTTCAACACGTATAATGGGATTATTTTTACCAATATCGTTAATTTTTTTTTTATTTTTAAACAATCTTAATGATAAATCGAAATCAAATCTAAAATATTTTTTATTAATAATATTCTCGTATTTATTTTTTTTGTATATTCACTGGCCTTATTTATGGGATAGTCCCATTACAAATTTTATTGACTTTATATATAAAACCAAACTTTGGATTTGGAAACTAGGATTTATATTTAATGGTGATTATATTTATTCAACCAGTGTTCCAGACTCCTTTATTTTTATTTGGATAGGAATTTCAACCCCAATATTAAATTTAATATTATTTTTAATTGGATTTTTTTATATCGGCAGAAGGCTTATTTTGAGATTTATGTCTATTGAACAAACAAAATTACATAAATGTGACTTTTGGAGAGGCAAAAGAGAAATGAAAGATAATTTTATTTTTTTTAATTTGTTAGTAATTATCTCTCTTTTAATTAGCTTAAGTGTGCCCCTGGCTAATGCTTGGCGTCATTTATATTTTTTGAATTTTTTTGTTATCTATATTTCTTCTTATTTCGTAATGATACTAACCATTAGATTTAAAAAACACTTTATCAAAGTAGTTTCGGTATTATTTATTTTATTAATACCAAATATCTATAAATTAATAATTTTTCATCCGTATCAGAGTCTATATCTCAACGAGATTTTAAGTAATAAAAATAAAAATAATTTTCAAATTGATAGAGAAGGACTAACAAGGCTAGATTCAATTTATAAAATTTTATCTTTAGAACCTAATAATAATACAAAAATCAAAATAGCTAATGCCTCTTATTTACCATATTATAGAATTAAAGATGCCTTATCTGAAAACAAACGAAATAGAATTGAATTTGTTGGTCAAGAATACCATTTAGCAGATTATATTTATGATAATTATGTCTATGAAGTCGATCCAAGGTATAATGATAAATATAATATTCCATCAAATTTTAAAAAAGTTTTTGAATTAGAGATAAATGGTGTAAAAATGTACAAAATTTATAAAAAAAAATAATATTAATACTAATGAAAATTTTTGTTTACAAAGTCGTATTCGTAATGATTTCGCTATTCTTTTTATTCAATTTTACAGTTGGTTATCAAATTAGGAAAATTGAGGATAAAATTACTAATATAAGCTCAGCAGAGCAGATTAAAAATATTAAGACAAAGCTGAGAAAGGAAATGAATTCAGCTATAAACAAAGATAAAATTTTTAATGAAGATGATAAAATATTAATTAATAGATTTTTAAAAAAAAATAATTTTAGAGTTAGAGTTAAACAAATAATTTAGAAATTTCGCATGAATCTTACAATTATTGGTGCCACAGGTAACGTAGGTAGAAAAACTATTGAAATTTTAGAGAAATCTAAAATTAAAATTAAAAACCTTTTTTTAGTGGCTTCAAAAAAAAGCACTGGAAAGACAATTTATTTTAAAAAAAAAAAAATTAAAATTGAACCTTTAGAAAAATATGATTTCTCTAGAGCACAAATAACTTTTTTTGCAGCTGGAAGTAAAATAGCTAAAGAATGGATTCCTAAGGCAGCTAAAAAAACTATTGTGATTGATAACTCGAGTTATTTTAGAATGCAAAAAGATGTACCATTAGTTGTTCCTGAAGTGAATGCTGAAGCATTAGATAATCACAAAAATATTATATCTAATCCGAATTGTTCTACTATGCAAATGGTACTTGCTCTAAAACCTTTACACGATGAATACAAGATTAAAAGAGTAGTAGTGTCAACTTATCAGGCAGTATCAGGAGCCGGGAAAGCTTCAATGGATGAACTTTTTGATCAGACTAAAAAATTTTTGAATAATAAAAAAATTAATTCAAAAAATTTTACAAAACAGATTGCCTTTAATCTTATACCACATATCGATATTTTTGATAAAGATGGTTATACGAAAGAAGAATTAAAAATGACTAATGAAACAAAAAAAATTTTAGGTGATGAAATTGATGTTACTGCTACATGTGTGAGAGTTCCAGTTAAAACCGGCCACTCAGAGTCAATCAATATTGAATTTGATAATCTTTATGATTTTGAAAATATTATTAAAATTCTTAAAAATGCTCCTGGTTGTAAAGTTATTGATGAAAGAAAAAATGGTGGTTATATTACTCCACTTGAGGCAGAAGGAAATTACACAACTTATATTTCTCGAATCAGAAAAGATAATTCTAATATAAAAGGTATTAATATTTGGGTTGTATCAGATAACTTGCTTAAAGGGGCTGCTTTAAACACAGTTCAGATTGCTGAGCACTTAGTGAAAAAATTATAACTTTAGTTTATATATTAATTATGGAAGAAAAAAATAATCCTTTAAGCCCACATCTTCAAATTTACAAATGGCAGATATCTTCTTTGCTTTCTATTACCCATAGAATAGTAGGGGTGATAAATGTTTTAGCTATCTCTCTACTTTGTTTTTGGATTTTATCTTTATTATTAGGAGCTGAGAGCTATCAAGTTATAAATGATATTTTTAAAAGTTTTATTGGTAAATTTCTAGCTGTCGGTCTTTGTTGGACATTTAGTTTCCATATTTTAAATGAAGTAAGACATTTGTTTTGGGATATTGGTTATGGTTTTGATTTAAAGGTATCGAAGATAACAGGTGTTCTAGCTTTAATAGGTTCATTTATTTTTACAGCCTTATTTTTTTTAATCGGGAGAAATATTTTCTAATATGCATATTTCAACAAAAAAATGGTTGTTTACTAAAATAAGTTCTCTCATCTTAATTCCATTTATGATCTGGTTTATTGTAAATTTTGTATCTATTTATGATAAAAACTACTCAGAGGTAGTCCTTTTTTTTACAAATCAACCAACAAAAATTATATTCTCTATTTTTATAGTTTTAGCTTTCTTTTTCTCAGCTTTGACAATTAGTGAGATATTTGAGGACTATATTAAAGATGAAAAAATCAAAAATGTCGCAAATAAACTATTGAATATATTTGCTATAGTAATACCAATATTAACTATATTAGGAATACATAACTTATAATGAGTGCATATAATATTATTGATCATGAATACGATGTTGTAGTTTTGGGTGCAGGTGGATCAGGCTTAAGAGCGGCTGTTGGTTTGTCTGAGTCTGGATTAAAAACAGCATGTATCTCAAAAGTTTTTCCCACAAGAAGTCATACTTCTGCTGCACAGGGTGGTATCTCAGCAGCTTTAGGAAATATGGGTGAAGACGATTGGAGATGGCATATGTACGACACAGTAAAAGGTTCCGATTGGCTTGGAGATCAAGACGCAATTGAGTACCTATGCAAGGAAGCACCCAGAGCCGTAGTTGAGTTAGAAAGATATGGTGTGCCATTTAGCAGAACCGATGACGGAAAAATTTACCAAAGACCTTTTGGTGGAATGACTAAAAATTATGGAAACGGAACAGCTCAAAGAACTTGTGCAGCTGCTGATAGGACAGGTCACGCAATTCTGCACACTTTATACGGGCAAGCGTTAAAGCAAAAAACAGAATTCTTTATAGAATATTTTGCACTAGACCTGATCATGAAAAATGGTGAATGCAAAGGTGTGATAGCTTGGAACCTAACTGATGGTACAATACATAGATTTAGAGCTCATATTACTATAATTGCTACCGGTGGTTATGGAAAAGTTTACTATTCAGCAACTTCAGCCCACACTTGTACTGGAGATGGAAACGCAATGGTGTTAAGAGCGGGCTTACCATTACAAGACATGGAATTTGTGCAATTTCACCCGACAGGAATTTATGGTGTAGGATGTTTAATTACAGAAGGGGTTAGAGGAGAAGGTGGTTTTTTAGTAAATGGCAAAGGTGAAAGGTTTATGGAAAGATACGCTCCGAATGCTAAAGATTTAGCATCTAGAGATGTTGTTAGTAGGTCTATGGAAATGGAGATTAATGAAGGAAGAGGAGCAGGTAAAAATAAAGATCACATAAATCTTCATTTAGACCACTTAGATAAAAAAGTTATTGATGAAAGGCTTCCAGGGATTTCGGAGGCAGCAAAAACATTTGCTAACGTCGATGTTAATAAAGATCCAATACCGGTAGTTCCAACTGTGCACTATAACATGGGTGGTATACCAACAAATTATAAAGCTGAAGTTTTAACTTTAAATGGATCTGAAAAAACTGTGCCAGGACTTATGGCAATAGGTGAAGCTGCATGTGTATCAGTGCATGGGGCTAATAGATTAGGATCAAATTCTCTTATAGACTTAGTTGTTTTTGGAAGAGCTGCCGCTAAACGTGCAGCAGAGTTGGTTAAACCAGGCACTCCTCACGAACAAGTTTCAAATATAGAAACTGATAAATGTCTTGAAAGATTTGATAAAATTAGAAATTCTAGCGGTTCTACAAATACATCTGAATTGAGAACAAAAATGCAAAAAACTATGCAGTCAAAATGTGCAGTTTTTAGAACTGAAAAAACATTAAAAGAAGGAGTCGAACAGATTAGAGTACCTTATAAAGGCATGGAAGATGTTTCAGTTAAAGATAAATCATTGTTATTTAACACAGATTTAGTTGAAACCTTAGAATTTGATAACTTAATTAGCCAAGCTCTAACTACCATGGACTCTGCTTATAATAGAAAAGAAAGTAGAGGAGCTCATGCTCGAGAAGATTACACTAAGAGAGATGATAAAAATTATATGAAACACACTTTAGCTTGGCAAAAAGGTAATAAAGTAGAAATTAAGTATAGAGACGTTCACTCAAGAACTCTTACAAATGATGTGCAATATTTTCCACCAAAGGAGAGAGTATATTAAGGATGGCCCAATTTAGTCTATCTAAAGATTCAAAAATTGAGGTCGGGAAATACTACAAAGACAAAACAAATTCAAAAGATATTAAAAAAGTAAATGTCTATAGATGGGATCCATCCTCAAATAAAAACCCTAGAGTTGATACCTTTGAAGTAGATATTAATAATTGTGGTCCAAAAGTTCTTGATATTTTATTTAAGATTAAAAATGAAATTGATCCGTCTTTGACCTTTAGAAGATCTTGCGCACATGGAGTTTGTGGTTCTTGTGCTATGAATATTGATGGTGTAAATACTTTAGCATGTATCAAATCCCATATAGATATTAAGGGAGAGTTGAATGTTTACCCTCTGCCTCATCTTAAAGTAGTTAAAGATTTGATAGGTGATTTAACAACACTCTATAAACAGTATGAGTCCATTCAACCATGGTTAAAAGTAGATCAAACAGGTGAAGAAAAAAAAGAGTTGAAGCAATCACAAAAAGATAGAGAGAAACTTGATGGATACTACGAATGTATTTTATGCGCTTGTTGCTCTACTTCATGCCCGAGTTATTGGTGGAACGGAGATAAATATTTAGGCCCAGCGGTATTACTTCAAGCTTATAGATGGATAAATGATAGTCGTGATGGAGACAAAAAAGAAAGATTGAAGAAAGTTGCTGATGAATTAAAATTATACAGATGCCATACAATAATGAATTGTACTAATTCTTGCCCTAAAGGCCTAAATCCAGCTAAAGCTATTGGTTCTATAAAAAAAATGCTTGCAACAAGCTAAAAGCTTATTTATTCAATTACATCATGAAAACTATTCACCATTTTGTTGATGGTAAAATTTTTGAAGGTGATTCAAAACGATTAGGAAAAGTTTTTAATCCTGCTACTGGGGAGCAAAGTGCTGAAGTCAAACTAGCTACCGCTAAAGATGTAAACACAACAGTTGTGAATGCAAAAAAGGCATTTGAGTCTTGGTCAAATACTCCACCGCTTCAAAGAGCAAGAATTATGTTTAAATTTAAGGAATTGATTGAAAAACATTCTGAGGAATTGACCAAGATCATAGTAGCAGAACATGGAAAAGTTTTTGATGATGCAAAAGGTTCTCTAACCAGAGGATTAGAAGTTGTCGAGTATGCTTGTGGTATTCCTCAAATGTTAAAAGGAGAATTTACAGAAAA
>MDTD01011347.1_pt1 | contig 11830 bp, 13 predicted proteins | sample 811221 | NCBI WGS metagenome assembly MDTD01 (sample SAMN05326646, study PRJNA326480) | marine metagenome | isolation source: seawater | place: Pacific Ocean: South West | collected 2011
AGGGCATTTGAATATTCCAAAAAAAATCGCAGAAAAACCTGTCAAGCTTTTTTTTATTTTTTTTGGAGGGGGTGCGTAGTTACGTTATTTTATTATTTTCTGGGGATTTCATGGGGTTTATTTCATACAGGTAAACGAGATTGATGCGGCATTCATGCGAAAGGTGCATGGCGTAACCCGGCCTGCGGATACCGAACTTTACCGTCTGCTGTCACAAAATGCCTATGGGCGGGGCATGGCCTCTTCCACGGACCCGGAAGTCACGGCCCGGGCACTGGCCTTGATCCGACAAGGGGCGGATATCCATTACAGGCCCCCCGGCAGTCATTTTGACCGGGGCCCGATTATTCTTGCCGCCGCACGCACCGGTACCCCGGAACTGGTCGCCGCCATCCTGGAACGGGGCGCTGATATCGAAGGTCCCGGGTCGGGTTCGAACACGCCGCTCATGGCTGCGGTCCGCTCCGGCAACAGCGCTGTGGCCGCCCTGCTGATCCGGCAAGGCGCAGACCCGGAAAATCCCCGGTACCGGCCTTCAACCCCATTGATAGAGGCGGTAAGGCAAAAGGATCATAAGACGGCAAAAGCCCTGCTGGCATCCGGTGCCGATGCGGATTTCCACCCCAAGGACAGTGCGCCCCCCTTATTCCATGCCGCCCGCGCGGGTGACCCCAAATTGATGACACTGCTGCTGGATGCCGGCGCCGACCCCAACCGTGTGTTTTTCCAACACCGGTCAGCGATGGTGGCCGCAGTGGAGGCCGGCTGCCCCCCCTGCCTGAAACTTTTGATTGACGCCGGCGGACGCCCTGTCGGCAGCAGCCGCAGGGGCGAATCGGTATTGACCATGGTCCTGGAAAACAACCAGCCGGAAATGACAGCGCTGTTGCGCGAGCATTTCAACCGGAAAGGCGATACCCAAACAGCCGTTGGCACTTTTGAAGACTTGTTTATCGCTGTCCGGGAAAAACGATGGAACCGCCTGAAAGCCCTCCTTGACCTGGGCGTGGAGCCGGATATTGCCAATAAAAATCAAGAAACGCTCCTGACCCTGATTGCAGCCCGAAAGATCTGGCGCCCGGATGATCCGAAGGCGGCTCTCAAAGCTGTGACCCTCCTTTTGGATGCCGGTGCCGATATCAACGCTGCGGATCAGAAGGGCACCACCCCCCTGAACCTGGCGGCCCGCACCGGAGCCCTGGAAATGGTCAGGCTGTTGATTGACAGGGGAGGTGATATTAATGCCGCGACAACTGACGGCAGGTCCCCCCTGCTCAACGCCCAGTGGAAGGGACACACAAAGATCGTAGCGCTCCTGCTGGACGCAGGAGCCGATCCCGATACCAGGACCCGGTGGGGGGAAAACAGCGACTATCCGCTTAAAGTGGCCGTCGGCAGAGGTGATGCCGATATGGTCCGCCTGCTGCTGGCCAGGGGGATTAAACTTAAATCCGGCAGTACGGAAGTCTGCGACCTGTTGCAGCGGGCAGCCAGTGATCCCGAAACAATCGAGGCCCTGGCCGGCTCCGGTGTGGACCTGAACCGCCAGGATTCCCGGGGGAGATACCCCCTGGCGGTTGTATTGTACCACGGCCATCCGGACAGCATCAAAGCCCTGCTTGATGCGGGCGCGCGGCCGGTCCTGGAAAACTGGCGCGGGCACCAGCCGCTGATATGGTTTGCAGAAAAAGGGCAGGTATCTTTGCTGCGGCATGCCCTTGAGACCTATCCGGATCTGCAGTCAGACAGCGAACTTCTCAGGGATGTCACCTACCGGGCCATCCGCAAGGGGCAGGTGGCGGCTGTCAGGGAGCTGCTGAACTACGGGACGTTTTTTACCCGGATCGCCGAAGTTGAAGCCCTCGTAAAATGGACAACACCGCCACCGGAGTTCCCCGGGGCAAAAAAAGAAATTCTGGCGCTTTTCAAAAAGCGGCTGCCTGCGGCACCACCAAAACAGAAAAAAAGAACCAGTCCCGTATTTAAATTGGTGCCGTCCCCAAAAGGTACCTGACAAGGTCCGGGTTAAAAACGCAAACAAAAAACCACGCTGAGATGCCCCCCACAAATGAAGCGCTCAACAAAACTAAATACAGCTTAAAAGGAAAATCCGATATGTACGTAGACCGCATGGTTACCCCACGGGTATTTATCATCTTGATCATCCTGTTCCTTTTGATGCCGTGCCAGAGGCCGGACGCAGAAGGCAGTGAAATGAAAAACAAGACCATCACGGCGATTCAGGGTATTCGTGTGGGGCATGTCACGGATGAACAGAACCTAAAGGGGTGCACAGTCATACGGTTCGGTGCTGAAGGTGCGACCGCCGCAGTGGATGTACGCGGTTCCGCCCCGGGAACCCGGGAAACAGATTTACTGGCCCCGGAAAACCTGGTGGACAAGGTACATGCCATTGTCCTTTCCGGGGGCAGTGCCTATGGCCTGGATGCCGCAACCGGGGTTATGGCCTGTCTGGAAGAAGAAGGGATCGGTTTCCGGGTGGGAAAGGGAATCGTGGTCCCCATTGTGCCCGCTGCGGTCCTGTTTGACCTTGGTATCGGAAATCCCCGGGTCAGGCCATCCTCAGATTGGGGATTTAAAGCCTGTCAAAAGGCAGATGATTCCCCCGTGGCAATGGGAAACACCGGTGCGGGAACCGGTGCCACAGTAGGCAAACTATTGGGCAGCGGCAACGCAATGAAATCCGGACTGGGCTCTGCTGTGCTTGACCTGCCGGGCGGCGGACAAGTGGGGGCGATCGTTGCGGTGAACGCGCTGGGGGATGTGATTGAACCGGGTACAGGGAAGATTGTAGCCGGTATCCGGGGGGAAGAGGCAGGTACGTTCCGCTCATCGGTTAAAGTGATCCTGGATCAGGGAACAAAGAAAATTTTTCCGGGAACGAACACAACCATCGGCGTTGTGGCCACCAATATTCCGCTCTCCAAAACCCAGTTAAAGAAGGTGGCACAGATGGCCCATGACGGCCTTGCCAGGGCAATTCACCCTGTACATACCATGTATGACGGGGATACGGTGTTCGCGGTTTCCGTCCCCTCAGCAAACGGATTTCAGGGGACAGCCTCCGCGGACGCGGTTAATCTGGTGGGGACGGCTTCGGCAAAGATCCTGGCAAAGGCCATTGTGATGGCAGCCAGGCAGGCCAAATCCGTCAACGGTTACCCTGCGGCATCAGACTGGAAAAACTGAACACCCATAGGTTAGAAACCTAAGGTTTGAGCACCAGAAAATACAACTGACCGTAAGCTGTCATATGACCGGCGGTATATGCGGCCCACTCTCCATTGCCGCAAAACAGATCCACACGGGCAGGTCCTGTGATGGCCCCGCCCGTATCCTGGTTCAGAACAAACAGCGACACCCTCTCCCACTCGGATTTGGGCTGACGGGTGTCCGGTGCCGGCAGCGCCGTTTCCACAAACGCCAGGCCGCCCCTGGGAAACACCTTGATATCCGTGGCAATGGATCGCAGCGGCGTGACGGCCACCCCGATATTGCCAAAGGGGCCGCCCTGCCCTTCCTTGAAAAATACAAAGCTGTCATTGGTATGGAGCACTTCATCCATGCGGTGGGGGTTGGCAAGGAGCCACGTCCGTATGGCCTGCATGGACATCTCCTCCCTGGGGACTTCATTCTGCGCGATGAGGTATTTACCCACCGAATAATAGGCATTGCCGTTGGTGCCGGCATAGTGGACGCGCATGACGGAACCGTCGGTCAGGGCGACCCGGCCGGAGCCCTGGATCTCAAGGAAAAAGCGGTCCACCCGGTCGGCCAGCCAGACCACGGGAGTGGCACGGTCATGGAAATCAGGCGTATGGTTGATCTCTTTTCGGGAATAATAGGGGACCACCCGTTTGCGTTTCTCATCCAGGCGCGCCATCAGGCGTTTATGGCCTTCATACTTCTTAGAAAACTGTGATAAGTCGATCTGCAGCAGGTCTTCGGGGATTGAATAGACCGGATACGGAAAATCGGGCCCAGGTTCCCTGCTGCCCCGGTAGGTGGGTTCAAAATAACCGGTGAAAAGCACCTCGCGGTTGGTGTTCCCCACGCTTTTGTACACGATATACCTGTCCCGGACAAAGCGGTTCAGTTCTGAGGCATTCGGTGCTTTCTGTAAAAAATTCAGGAAGGTCTCAAGGGACCGGGTCATATGGGCGGCATCATACCGGTCTTTGCCGTAAGTGTAGCTGCGGGTTTTCGGCACCCGCCCAAAATAGAGCAGACTCTGGCGGATTGAGGCTTCAAGGTCCTCAAAGCCCCTGCTGTCATGAAATTTGGGATACTCCCGGACCGCCAGCCGCTTCATGGGCACCCCGGCACTGTCGGTTTTTACCCCTTTATCCCCGCAGCCTCCCAGAACAAAAAGCGCCCAAATCAGACAAAGGAACAGGCCGGCCCGAACAATATGCGGTTTTGGTTTCATTTTCGTATCCTCAGAAGTATTCTATAATTTGGTGCGTAACTCCGATTTACTGCGATTCAGATGCGTTCCGTTCAGGTGTGTTCAATTCAGAGGTATCCATCCGTTTCAGTTCACGGGTCTTTGCCTTTTCCACCGGCACCCCCTTGATCCCTGGCAGCGGTTTGCCGGTGACCGCCATATCATCCAGTTTGCGTGCGGAGGCCATAACCCGTGTTTCCATGGCACCGGCTGCTCGGTTGAAAGTGGCTGCCGTCCGCTCGATATCACTTCCTAAGCGGTTCATATGATCCGCCATGGTGGACAGCCGGCGGTAAAGCTGCGTTCCCAGATCCCTTATGGCTTCAGCGTTTTCATAGCCCTTTTGCTGCTGCCAGGAGTAAGCAACGGCCTTGAGCAGGGCGATCAGGGTGGTTGGGGTGGCCAGAATCACCCCCTGTTCAATACCCTTTTCAATGAGGTCCGGCTTCTGGGCCAGGGCGGCGGAAAAAAAGTTTTCCCCCGGGATAAAGAGAACGACGAATTCCGGGCTGGGGCTGAACCGTTCCGTATACTTCTTTGAGCCCAGTTGGGCGATATGGGCCAGGACCTGGCGGGCATGGGCCGTCATCCTGACCTCCCGCTCGTTCTCATCTTCGGCCTCCAGGGCATCCAAATAGGCGATGAGGGGCACCTTGGCATCCACGATGATCCTGCGGTTCCCGGGCAGGGTCACCACCATATCGGGCCGCAGCGACCCTTTACCGCTTCCAGCAGTCATCTGTTCTGAAAAATCGCAGTGTTCCGCCATCCCGGAAAGTTCCGCAGCTTTCTTCAGGGTGATTTCCCCCCACCGGCCCCGCACATGGGGCACCCGCAGGGCTTTAACCAGGTTGCCGGTTTCCGTGTGCAGCAGATGCTGGGTCCTGGCCATGTCTGCCAGGTGGCGGCTGATGGACCCATAGGCCTGATCCCGTTCTTTTTCCATCATCCCCAGCCGCTGTTCGTACCGGTCCAGCACCTTGTGAACCGGGTCCACGGCCTGACGAATCTCATCCCCCCTGGCCCTGAAATCCTGACGGGCCTCTCTGACGAACCCACCGAAATGGTCCCTGGCCAGATCCATGAATTTCATGGAATTCTCATACAAGGCCTGGTTGGACAATTCTTTCAGCCGTCCTGAAATCAAAAGCATACCGAATCGTGCCAGGATCAGGGCCACAAGGACGCCCAGCAGGAACCCGGCCCCGAGAAATCCTAAATTTTCTAGGGTGATAAGCGTATCTGAAAAGAAAGTCATCCGTCGTGTTTAATCAGGGTCGTTTTGCCGTGTAAGTGCCGCTCTTCCCCCCGGATTTTGAAGCCAGGTGGATATCGGAAATCTCCATGGCCTTGTCATAGGCCTTGCACATGTCATAGATGGTCAGGGCGGAAACGGACACGGCTGTCAGGGCCTCCATCTCCACCCCTGTTTTCTCCGTAAGAGAAACCTCCGCCTCGATATGGATGCAGCTTGCCTTTGTGTCCGGCTGAAAATCCACCCGGGCATGGGTGATGTTCAGGGGATGGCACATGGGAATCAGGTCCCAGGTTTTCTTGGCTGCCATCACCCCGGCAATCCGTGCGGTTTCCAGCACATTCCCTTTTTTCACACGTTCGTCCAGAATCATCTCCAGCGTGGAGGGGTCCATGGAAATCCGGCCCCGGGCCACGGCGATGCGTTTGGTGGCGGTTTTATCCCCCACATCCACCATCCGGACCCGGCCCTGGTCGTCCAGGTGGGTAAATTCTTTCATGTCAGCTCCTAACTGAGATATGGGTTCAGGCCAGCACCTGGGTTTTGGATGTGGCCTCGGCCTTGATCCGGTTCAGGGTGTGGCTCAGGGTATCGATGACATTCTCCCGGATATCTCCGGCCACCGCCAGGAACATGACGTCATCGCCCACCATCAGGGGTTTATCCGCCTGAATATAGACCAGCACCTCAACGATACCCGGCCGGGCCTTGGCCTCTGCCAGGATTTCATCCAGTTTGGCCTGATCCACAGTGACGGTGAGCCCTGTGACCGCATCGCCTTCCCGGGATGTGGCCCGGACGATACCGTTGTGATAAAGAACCATACCGGCCTTTGAGATTTGAGGGTGCTGCTTCATTTGATTTATAATTGCAGGTAAATCCATTATGTTCTCCTTTTGTACCGGGGCTTCCCGGTGTATCAAATTGTATCCGCAAAGGGGGGTTACTAGCTTTTTTTCCCGGCCATCGTCCTTGCCGTCACCAGATCCTCCGGGGTGTTGACGTTGAATTTGAACCGCATATCAGGATCCAGGCGTTCCAGGGTTTCCGGCGCAATCTCCATGACCCGACGAAAGTTGAATGCTTTTTTGATCATAAACCGCTTTTCCGACAGGCTTTTTTCCATCCGTTGCAGGCAGGTTTTATTGTACAGCGCCGACAGCGGTTCCAACCCTTCCCGGGTCCTGGGAATGATGATCTCCTTGCCCTTTCTCCGGGACGCCCACAGATGCCGGATGACGGCTTCACTGGCAAAGGGGACATCGCAGGCCGTGGCGTAGATCCAAGGGTGGGAGGCGTAGTACAGGCCGGTATGAAGCCCTGCCAGGGCACATCGAGACGGATCGATATCCGTTACGATCAAGGCATCTGTCATGGCAAAGGCCTTTGGGTCATTCACCACCAGGATCACCTCTTTGAACACCCGGTCAAACAGGGTGTGGATGGCTTCCAGCATAGTGGTGTCCCCCACCTTGCGAAACATCTTTTTCTTTCCGGGCAGCCGGCTGTTCATTCCGCCGGCCAGGATCACCCCGGTACAGTCTAATCGGCTCAAGGTCTACTCTTTCAAAAAAGGCTGGGATACGTCGTTTCTCAAATTTCCAAAGGGATTTTGCCCTTTCATCGCTTCATTTCAGGCAGGCGGTTTCCGCCGGCCCGTATCCACAGATGATTATAGGAACTGGGGCTTAAAATCAAGGTGTTGCCGTTGTAAAAAAAAGATGGTAGTTAGATCTGATACATCCTATACCGCCGCTGGCGGTTCTCCCGAAAGGTGCGAACCCGCCCGGCACGCATTCACGGCAGGTGCCATTGACACTGCCGGAACCTTTCATCCGGAAGGCATGATATGACAAAGAAAAAAAACATCCTCAGTGAACAGGATTTCAAACGGATCATCACCCGGATCGCCTACGAAATCATTGAAACCCATAAAGGGGTGAGCAACCTGGCCCTGGTGGGGATACAAACCCGGGGGGATTTTCTGGCCAAGCGGCTGGCTGACCAGATCCGGGATATTGAAGGCACGGCGCTGCCCGTGGGTTCCATGGACATCAACATGTACAGAGACGACTGGACAAAAATCAGCCATCAGCCAACGGTAAGGCCTTCCGACATCCCCTTTTCCGTGGATGACAAGAATATTATCCTGGTGGATGATGTCCTTTACACCGGCAGAACCATCCGGGCCGCCATGGACGCCCTGATGGACTTCGGCCGGCCCGCCCGGATCGAACTTGCCATCCTGGTGGACCGGGGTCACAGGGAACTGCCCATCCAGGCCGACTACAAGGGCATCACTGCGGATACGGACCCCACGGATATGATCCATGTACACGTAAAAGAACATGACGGGGAAGATTCCGTTGACAAGGAGCTGATCTGATCATGGGCACCCTGCTTCACAAAAAAGCCGCCCCCAAAACTGTCACCCTGGCCGTGATTTCGGTGTCCACCACCCGGAAGCTGGAGGACGATAAAAGCGGCACCTGGATCAAAAAACAGGCAAAAAAAGAAGGGCATGAAGTGGTGATCCACCAGGTGGTGACCGATGATGTCACCGCCATCACCGAGCTTGTCACCCATGTGACCGAACGGGTGAGACCGGATGCCATCATCCTCACCGGCGGCACCGGCATCAGCCCCAAAGATGTCACCATTGAAGCCATACGTCCTTTGCTGGACAAGGAACTTTCGGCCTTCGGCCCCATATTCGCCCAGCTCAGCTTTGAAGAGATCGATTCTGCCGCCATCATGTCCAGGGCCACCGCCGGCGTCATGAAGGGTGCCATTGTCTTTTGCATCCCAGGCAGCCTCAAGGCCTGTAAACTGGCCTGCTACCAACTGATATTCCCGGAACTCGGACACCTGCTCAAACACGTTAAGGAATAAGGAAACACCCATGAATACGGAACTTGCAACCTTTGTGGAAGAATGGAAAGAGACCGAATCAAACACCCGGCAGGCATTTGTTGAACTGCTGACCCACTTGGAAAGCCTGGCTGACACCACCCTGGAGTTCAATGCCCGCCCCGGGGTCAGCTATTCCCTTCGCCCCCGCCACGCAGCCCAGGACAAACGCCCCTTGTTTGCCATGGTAGATGTCATTGACGATGATCCCGACGACCGCTGGCTGTCCGTCTGTTTTTACGGGGAAATGGTGGAAGATCCGGATGAAGCAGGCGATCTTGTGCCCGAAGGGCTGCTGGGCGAAGACGGATACTGCTTTGACCTGTATGAATATGATGCGGATGAAGTGGCCTACCTCAAGGAAAGACTTTCCCAGGCCCACGGCAACGCGCCGGAATAAACGAAACCGTTTTTTCCTGATGCCGCCGGGATGTCAGAGAACCTGCCGGCATCAGGGAAAAAATTTTAGAGTAACTTGGACAATACCTTCCCGGTGTTTCGTTCCACCTGGACACACCTATCATCGAACAGCCTGACCATATGGTAGTCCTTCACATTGGTGATCTCCAGGCCGGGCAGCCCGTTTTTTGCAAGCCACTTTTCGATCCTGGGTATCTGTTCGGGATCTCCTGCCCTGGCCGTAAAAATTTTCACCCTGTGGCCGTCCGCCACCAACTGCTTCGCATAGTCCAGCATCACAGGCACCGGCGGGCCGATTTTATCCAGGGTGGAATGCATGCCCCATTCCGCCAGGGTGCCGTCCAGGTCAATACCGGTCCAGGGTCTTTCGTCCGGCACAGGATCGCCGTCGGTTTCAGCCACATGGGCGGGCGTTCCACTGTCGGAACCCCGTCCGCCGAAAATATTTGAGAAGAGTCCGGCCACAAAGACGCTCCCTTAGACAGAAAAACGGATATTCAGGATGTCTCCGTCCTGGACCACGTATTCCTTGCCTTCCACATAGAACTTGCCGTTTTTCTTCAGCTCGGCTTCGGAGCCCAGTTCAACCAGTTCATCATACTTGAAAACTTCCGCACGGATGAATCCCCGCTCCAGGTCGGAATGAATGACGCCCGCCGCCCTGGGGGCTTTTGACTCTTTTCTCACCAGCCATTGGCGGACCTCGTCCTGGCCAACGGTGAAAAAGGAAATCAGGTTCAAGGATTTAAGACAGAGGGCGGTCAGGGTTTCCAGGGCCGTTGCCGTAATGCCCAGATCTTCTAAAAATTCTTTCTTTTCCTCTTCGGTATCCAGCATGGCGATCTCGGCTTCCACCTTGGCAGAGACCAGCATGGCTTCAATCATCAGGCGGTCGCAGCTCTCTTTGAAATCGTCCAGCAGTTCGGTGTTGCCCAGGTCATCTTCGGACACGTTCACGGCAACCACCAGTTTCTTGCGGGTGATAAAGGGGTAGGAACGGATCATCTTTTCCTCATCCTCGGAGAGCTCCAGCAGGCGCAGGGGCTGTTCTTCCTCCAGGTGGGACTGCATTTTCTGCATGAGGACCAGTTCCTTTTTCTGGTCTTCGTCCTTGATCTTTTTGACCATGGCTTCCAGACGCTCAATCCGCTTTTCCACAAAGATCTGGTCGTGCATCACCAGTTCGGAGTTGACCATATCAAAATCCCGCAGGGCATCCACGGACCCCTCACTGTGGTAGATGGCCTCATCCTCAAAGGCCCGGACCACATGGCAGATGGCATCCATATCCGCGATATCCTTAAAGATATCCCCTTTGGAAATGGTCTCGGCTTCCATCTTGGGAAGCAGCACCAGATCAAGGCGGGCCTTTACCTCCTTGTTGGGTCCGTACATGTCCACCAGGGTATTGAATCTGGAGTCCAGGATATCCGCCGTACCCGGCACCGGCTTGAACGCCTTTGCCGGATCGGTGATCTCGTTGCCGGTTAAAATATGAAACAATGTCTTCTTTCCCGTCTGGGGCAGCCCAATAATGCCAAGCTTCATGTTTTTGTCCTAAAATGTATTATCTATAAAGTTAATCCCCTGAAGCTATTTCCAGGGAGAATTGATTTTGCAATTCCATAAAAAGTGCATTAATATATCAAACTTAATGGTAAGAAAACAGTGGAAATATAATGGAAAAGGAGCCCCTTTTTGAACGACAGTGACTTTCACCCGCCCCTGCTGTTTCGCAACGGCCATATCCAGACCATCTACCCCGTCCTCTTCAGAAAGATCAATGATGTCTCTTACGTCCGGGAACGGATCACAACCCCTGACAACGATTTTTTGGACCTTGACTGGTCCAGGATCCACAGCAAGCGTTTGGCCGTCATCTCCCACGGCCTGGAAGGGGACACCACCCGCAACTATGTCAAGGGCATGGTGCGCGCCGTGAACAAGGGCGGATGGGACGCCCTGGCCTGGAATTACCGGGGATGCAGCGGGGAACCGAACAAGCAATTGCGGTCCTACCACAACGGCGCCACCGATGACCTGGCACTGGTGATCGACCATGCCGCCGCATCAGGCCGTTACACGGAAATCGCCCTGATCGGATTCAGTCTGGGAGGCAACCTGACCCTGGTTCACCTGGGCAGGGAAACGGTCAATCCTTTGGTATCCAAAGCCGTTACCTTTTCCGTGCCCTGTGACCTTGAAGCCGGCGCGAAAACCCTGGCAAAAAAATCCAATGCCATATACATGAAGCGGTTCTTAAGGCTGCTGCATCAGAAGATAAAGGATAAAATGGCCGTGCTGCCCGGGGCACTGGATGATACGGGGTACGAATCCATAAAAACCTTCAAGGAATTTGACGACCGGTATACGGCACCGATCCACGGCTTTAAAAATGCAGAGGACTACTGGCGAAAATGTTCCAGCCGCAAGTTTATCCCCGGCATCAAGATCCCGACCCTGATCATCAATGCCCAAAATGACCCGTTTCTTCCCAAGGAATGCTATCCTTTGACAGAGGCGGGATTCAACACAAACGTGACACTGAAGATGCCCAAATCAGGCGGACATGTGGGATTTGTTTCCTTAAACGGACGGGAAAACATGTACTGGTCGGAGCACCAGACGCTCTGCTTTTTAAACGACCATTGTTAGGGCCGTCAGCCGGCCGGCCGGTGTAATACGGCCGTTTTTCGCGTCCCTGTCAAGGTAAGAGGCACAGATCTCCGGATCATGGGGATACACAAGAAGGGCCTTTTCCTCAACCGCCTGCTCCA
>MDTD01024362.1_pt1 | contig 11830 bp, 8 predicted proteins | sample 811221 | NCBI WGS metagenome assembly MDTD01 (sample SAMN05326646, study PRJNA326480) | marine metagenome | isolation source: seawater | place: Pacific Ocean: South West | collected 2011
ATAATCTATCCTCAATTTTATTTCCACCACTTTTTGGATGCAGGAAAAATGAGGCAGCATTTACCAATACAGTTTCACTACTTTCTTTCTGTATAATTTCCAGTATATTTCGCTCAGCATACCGTTCTGAATAATATTTGACCATCTCTTGATAGTTGCCATTTTCTTCCATTGGGTAAACCTCTAAAGATTTCAGTTTAAGAATCCGTAAGTCCAATCGTGAGGAGGTGCAAAGGTCTCCTTGATCGAACGTGGACTTACCCAACGAAGCAGATTCAATGGTGAACCGGCCTTGTCGTTGGTTCCACTTCCTCTTGCACCACCAAATGGCTGCTGTCCGACGACAGCACCGGTTGGCTTATCGTTGATGTAGAAGTTTCCTGCACTGAATCTTAGAGCTTGCAAAGCGGTCTCGATGTTTCTGCGGTCTGTTGCGAAAATCGAACCTGTGAGTGCATATTCAGATGTTGAATCGCACACTTCTAGGATTCTCTCAAAGTCGCTATCTGGATAGACGTGGATTGAAAGTACTGGGCCGAATATTTCTTCTGCCATTGATTCATATCTCGAATCCTTGCACAGAATTGTAGTAGGCTCAATGAAGTAACCAGTCTTGTCATCATAGCCTCCACCGGTTACAATTTCGCAACTTGGGTCTTCTTTTGCCCTGTCGATGTATCCAGTGATGTTGTCAAATGACTTTCTGTCGATAACTGCAGACATGAAGTTAGAGAAATCTCTTGGGTCACCCATTCGAATCTTTGAAACTTCTTCGCAGTATTCATCCTTAATCGCTTCCCAGATGCTTTCCGGAATGTAGGCTCGACTTGCTGCACTGCACTTTTGTCCTTGGAATTCGAATGCACCACGAAGTAGTGCAACGGTTAGAGCACGTTTGTCGCAGTCAGGGTGTGCAACGATGAAATCCTTGCCACCGGTTTCTCCTACGATTCTTGGGTAAGAACGCATGTTCTCTAGGTTGTTTGCAATGTCCTTCCACATCTTTCTGAATACTGCAGTTGAACCAGTGAAGTGAACTCCAGCAAGTTCAGGATGAGACATACAGATGTCTCCAACAACACTTGCTTTACCCGGAATGAAGTTGATTACACCAGGTGGTAGGCCCGCATCCATAATCAAGCGCATTAATCTATAATTCGATACATAGGAGTTCCTTGATGGCTTCCAAACACCAGTATTTCCCATGATTGCGGCACTCGATGGTAGGTTTGCTGCAATGCTGCTAAAGTTGAACGGAGTTACGCTGAATACGAAGCCTTCAAGCGGTCTAACTTCGCTTGAATTCCACATAGAAGATGGTGAGACAGGAGGTTGAAGGTCCTCGTAGATTTGACGACAGTAGTCGCTGTTGAATCTCCAAAAATCGATCAATTCACAAGCGGAGTCAATTTCCGCTTGGTGACAAGTCTTCGATTGATTTAGCATAGTGGATGCATTTATTTCAGCACGTCGAGGCCCTGCCAGCAGTTCGCTAGCCTTCAAGAAAATCGCACAGCGAGCTTCCCAAGGCATTGTTGACCACATATCGTGAGCCTCTAGGGCTGCATCGATGGCCGACTTGACTTCCTTCTCTCCAGCCATGTGGACTCTTGCGATAACATGACTGTGGTCGTGTGGCATTACTTGTTCAACAACATCTCCGGTGAATACTTCTTCACCATTGATGATACAAGGGATTTCCAAAACTTCTCTTTCCTGCTTTTCTAGTTCTGCCTTCAGTAAGGCTCTCTCATTGCTTCCAGGAAGGTATCCTAGAACAGGCTCATTGACAGGGGTTGGGGGTCGAACTACGTTGTTCACCATATTCACCCCGAAGGGGTGTGGCACAAAATAATGCCCATCAATACAAATGTGACATTTTGTGCCTAACTTTAGCCAGTTTTGGGGCTACAACCATTTGGCAGTAACCGTTTCCTGGATTTAATTCGAAGTAGTTGTGATGGTATTCTTCAGCCTCGTGGTAATTTGACAATTCAGTTATCTCAGTAACTATTTCATCATCGAAATACTGTTGAAAATCTTCCTTCATTCTTTCAGCGAGGATTTTTTGTGCTTCGTCAACATAGTAAATCACTGAACGATATTGTGTGCCGATATCGTTTCCTTGGCGATTTAGTTGAGTAGGGTCGTGTACTGTGAAGAATACTTCTAGGATGGTTTCATATGAGATTATTGAATCATCAAAGATGACCTCTACAACTTCTGCGTGACCAGTTGAACCATTACAAACAGAGTTGTAGTTTGGATTGGGATCGTGGCCCCCTGCATATCCCGGTAATGCAGATTCTATTCCTCGCATATTCTTGTACGCACCTTCCACACACCAGAAGCATCCTCCGCCTAAGACCGCTCTTGCCATGGATAGGCCTGATAATTATCGTATATTGAGTTCTGTAATTTGTAATGTGTGCGTGGGAATAATTAGTTTGGACATAATCGAATGAACATGCGGGTCCCGCTTCTGGTTATGATTCTGTTACTCGGCAATCTGCCGATGCAGGTCGAAGCTACATCGGGCCGTGCACTGACTGCTGAAATTGTAATTAGTGAATATGTTTGGACATCCTCAGATGAAATCATTGTGGAAGTATACGTTTCAGGAGCGCCATTTAATCGCAATCTTACATTGGATTGGGAGTTGAGCGATGAGAATGGTCAGATTCTAAACGACTCGATAATATTCCAAATGGGCGCTTCAACCCATATAGTCCAAATTCCATTGAGTCGATTTTATTCTGGTGGCACTTATCACGACATTTCAGTCGAGTTAAGGTTGGATTCAACCGTTGTTAATGATAATCAACCGTTTACTGTATTGAGAGATTCTTATCTGCAGCCAGCGTCCAACCTAGTCGTATTTGGTGATTCGTTATCAGATATGGGTAATGGGAATAATAGCGCTATAGTTTCAGTTGTATTCTCATCTCCTCCTTATTGGAAAGGCAGGTTTTCTAACGGGCCAGTATGGATCGAGCATATTTCCGATTCTTACGGACTAACTACTACTTTCGGTGATGGAACTGCACAGGGCGATAATCGGGCATTTGGGGGTTCCCAAACAGGTCAAGGATATGCTTACTTGACTTTACCAAATGTTGGTACTCAAATCAACAATTATCTCGCTAATGTTCAGTCCAGTTTTTCTAATTCAGATGTAATATTTTTGTGGGCGGGAGGAAATGATTTTCTTTACGGTACTGGAAACCCCGACCTAATTAGCCAGAATATGGCCTCACATATTCGAGCATTAGAATTGGCGGGAGCAACCAGATTCGTAGTAGCTAACTTGCCACCATTGGAGTTAACGCCGGAAGGAGCATCACGTACTGCATCTCAACAGTCAACAATGGCTTCGAATGTAGTATCTTACAATTCTAAATTGGCTCAAGAAGTTAACAACCTAACAAACACGCTGGGAATAGAAATTACTCTTATTGACGCTTGGTCAATTTTCAATGAGATTGTCAATAATGCTGACCATGTTGGAATTACTAACACGCAAGACCAAGCATGTTCTGGTGGCGCTACGGTACCATTGGTACCTTTGCCTATCTGTGGAAGCGGGGCGAATGTTGTATCCAATGTCGATGAGTATCTATTTTTCGATAAAGCCCATCCAAGCGCAACTATGCACAAAATAATCGGCCAGTTTGCTGTAATGAATATCGGTGATGCAGATACTGATGGAGACGGAGTTCCTGATTCCAATGACATATGTGATTGGACAGAAGATGCTTCAACTGTAAACTCGGAGGGCTGTGATTGGAATCAGCAGGACGAAGATTCGGATGGTGTAGTCAATGCTAACGACGAATGTTTAGGAACTAATTCAGAGCATTCAGTAGACATCAATGGTTGTGCAGATTATCAAAAAGACACCGATGGTGACGGACTAACCGACGATATTGACCCTTGTCCAAATGATGTGCCAGGAGATGATTACGATTCAGATGGCTGCATTGATCTAGTGGATGACGACGATGATAACGATGGAGTCGTAGACACTGAAGATTATTGCCCTAAAGGGCAGATAGGCTCACATTCGCACGATTTTGACGAAGATGGTTGCCATGATGATGAAGACCTCGATGACGACCAAGATGGATTGCCAGATGATGAAGAATCAGAAGTAGGGAGTGACCCCTTCGACGTAGATACTGATGATGACGGAGTATGGGATGGTCAAGATGCATTCCCTACAGACTCTAGCGAATGGAAAGATTCTGATGGAGATGGTTATGGGGATAATTCAGATGCTTTCCCTTACGATGAATCAGAGTGGGATGATTCAGATTATGATGATGTAGGGGACAACACTGACGCATTCCCAGATGACCCTACTGAATGGGAAGATTCTGACATGGATGGAATTGGAGATAATTCCGATGATTGTCCATTCCAATTTGGGACCTCATTCTTCCCTAAGGGATGCCCAGACCGAGATTCAGACGGATATGCTGATGAAATCGACCAGTTCCCGGATGATATTAATGACTGGAATGATGGCGATGGAGATGGAATCGGCGATAATTCCGATGCATTCCCAGATGATTCAGAAGAATGGTTAGATTCCGATATGGATGGTTTCGGTGATAACGGGGATGCATTCCCCTTCGATGATTCTGAATGGTTAGACAGCGACTTTGATGGATGCGGCGACAATTTGGATGCTTTCCCATTCGATTCGACAGAGTGTGTCGATTCAGATTTAGATGGAGTAGGAGACAATAGCGATCCATGGCCTAATGATCCATTAGAATGGGCAGACAGCGACTATGACGGAGTTGGTGACAACTCTGATTTTGACCCATATGACGCTTCAGAAACCAAGGATAGTGATGGTGACGGAGTCGGCGACAATTCCGATTTGTGGCCCCTTGACCCAAGTAAGAAAAGGGATAGTGATGGTGACGGTGTTGCAGACTCTGTCGACGCCTTCCCGAATAATCCAAGCCTAGATTCTTGGACTGGCGTGATAATTAGCTTAATCGTGATTTCAGGAATTGTATTGGTAGGAATATTCCTATTTAAGAAATCAAGACCACCTGAGAACAATGCTGAGGCATGGGACTTAGAAAAGCCCCTTCAAGCACCAGACATGTCAGATTGGAACTAATTCTTTCACAAATGTAACAGAATAACCAACCGCTCGCATACTCCTTTTGATAAAGGATAAGCCGTTGGCCCTACAAGGTGGGAAGATGTCAGATTTAGGGACCCCTAAAATAGATCTATCGAGATTCTTCTCAGAATCGTACGTTCATGAGATAAATGGGCGTTCAGTAGACCCTCAAGAACTAATTAACAGCGTCAGCATGATTTCAATTAAAATCAACCCAGACACTGTTGAACACGTAAAATATCTTACAACGGAAGGGCTTTCTAAGGAAGACCGCCTGAACTTCATTGGGAAACTTCGTGATGGTTTACAGTCTGATGTTTTTGAAATGTCGACATGCAATCGGGTTTTGTATGTCGGTTTTGGGGTAACAAGCAAGGAACTTGAAGCATGTGTGTTGGAAAATACTTCTTTGAAAGATGCACCGTTTAGCCATTTTACTGGGTTGGATGTCTGGCGTCACCTAGTGAAGGTTTGCAGTGGTTTGGACTCCTTCATTATTGGCGAACTTCAGGTTATGTCTCAGTTTAGAGGGTCTGTTGCTTTGCACAGGAAACATCAATTGGTTAGTGACATTAACAGTTCATTCTTCGACCATGTTATTTCAGCAAATAGAATCATAAGACGCGAATTTGGATTTAACCAAACCACAGAGTCAATGCTGAACCTCGCTACCAGTGCTTTGGAAGAAGCGATATCAAACAAAGAAAGAACTTGCTCGGTGATACTTGGTTTTGGAGATATGGGTTGCAAAGCTGTCGAAGTTTTACTTTCTTTAGGACAAACCAGCATCTATGTTGTGACTCGCTCTCCTGAAAAAGCAATTAGTCGTAATCCTGAATTGGCATCAAGTGTGGAGATAATGTCTTTCGATGAATGGAAAGAGTCAACAATAGAGCCGAATTTGATTATATCGACTATCAGGAATAATCAACCTACATTCAATGAATCTAATCCAATTCCAAACTCATGCTCTGCAATGGTAATGGATTTTTCATGGCCTCCTTCGATCGATAAAACAGGAGTTTCAGCTAATATGGAACTATTTGGAATGGAACATTGGATAAGAATGTCACACAGGTTAGGAGTAGAATGGGATTATACCTCGACCATAGAGAAGAGCGAACTTCTCATTTCCGATATTCAAAATAAGTTCATGAGTGCATTGACAGATAGGTCACGTGCGAAGTTCCGCTCTTTCATGTACCAAACTTTGGAAGCGATGTCTAAAGAATGGGAAAAATCAGAATTCATCGAGGATTCAGTGGAACAAATGGGTGCGTTTTCCCGCGAGATTGCCACATGGATTTGCAACCAAGATGGCCCTTTCACTAAAGTTGACTTGCAGAATATGATGATGTCAACAAGCAGACCAATTAATTCAATTCTTCTCAAAAAGGTGGCAAATGACGTAAATGAGACGGTCGACCGAATCAACAAGATGCCAACTTTTCCGGGGGATAATTCTTGAATGTGAGAATTGGTACTAGGACCTCTAATCTTGCAATGTGGCAAGCAAACAAGGTTTGTCAATTGTTAGAATCCAATGGGATCGCAACTGAGATAGTTGGAATTAAATCGAAAGGTGACAAATCATTAGGAGGTAATCTAGCATCTTCTGTGGGCCAATTTATTCACGCAGTCGATTCACAATTGATTGAGGGCAACATTGACATCGCTGTTCATTCAAGTAAAGATGTTCCTGTCGATATTGATGAGGAAATTTCCAACCTAGCTTACCTAGAGCGAGGTTGCACTAATGATTTGCTAATCTTCCAGAAAAGCGAACAGCACCCTGCACTTGTTAATTTGCTGAATTCTACACAAGAAACTTCTGTAGATGATGCCTTAGCAATAATTCCTAATTCTGGAATGGTTGGAACAGTATCAGGGCGCCGCCAATCATTTCTGCTAGGTAAACGCCCAGATATTATCCCTATCGCAGTCCGAGGACAAGTCGAGACCAGGCTCAAGAGACTGAAAGAAGGTAGAGTGGATGCAATTATTCTTGCAGAGATTGGTTTGCAGAGATTGCACCAGATTGGGGCTTTGGAAGATTGGATATTGCAATTTAGTGCAATTAGGATTAGTGATAGTGATTGGCCTACTGCCCCTGGACAGGGTGCTATTTCTGTTCACTGCAGAACAGATGAGTATGATGAATTAAGTGAGATTAGAGAAATTCTGAATCACAAAGAGACTGAAAGAGAAGTCAATTTGGAAAGAGAAATTTTGCAATCAATTGGAGGCGGTTGCCTATATCCTGCTGGAATAAAAGTCAGAGGTGAAAATGCACATGTACAAATTTCTCCAATGAATTGGAGAGAAATATTCTCTCGTGGACTGCCTTTCCCGAGCACGATATTTCATGGACAATTAACCGATTTCGAATCAGAGTTGCCAGATAACGAAATTTTGGATAACCAATCAATAAGTAAGGGTCCGAAATTGATCTCGACATTGAATTCAGACAGGCTGGCAACCATCTTGCAGAATGATGGCATTAATGTCGTTAACAAGCCGGTGATTGAACTTGTTTCTATGCCTGAAAATTGGCCGAAATCTTTCATTGACGATGATTCATCTAGGTCAGATTGGCCTTACTTAGTACTGACCTCACCTTTCGCAGCTAAATGTGCGATAGAAGTTTCAAGGCTAAATCCGGATTTGAATAGAATACAATGGTTGGCTATTGGTGAAGGCACTGCTAGAGCGTGTTTTCTAAGAGGAGTAACCGTTTCAATTTGTGCTAAAGCAAGAGATTCCAATGAATTAATCGACTACATCGGTAAGAACATTGACCGTAAAATCAGACTAATGATTCCCAGGTCAAACGTTTCCAACAGGAATTTATCTGAATCTTTAGAAAAATTGGGCTTCAGTACAGATAGTTGGATTGGATATGAAAATCGTATCAAATCTGTTTCTTCGATTGACATTCAAGCAGATGATGTATTGCTTCTTTCATCACCATCATCTGCTAGAGCGTGGGTTGAAAACTCCTTACCCATACCTAAAAGTATACTGTGCATGGGGAAGTCATCATTAGAGGAGATTGATTCCCTAGGTTACTTTAGCGGATCTACAGTTGAAATATTGAAGGGTCCTACTGCAGAATTCGTATCAAAGTGGTGGAAAACAAAGCGTGGTGATTGAGTGAAAAAAAGGCCAAGAATAAACCGCTGGACTCAATCACGGAGAGATTTGATTTTCTCTCAATCGATAAAATCCTCACTTGTTCAGCCACATTTCGTTGTGGCAGGGAATGGTGTTGATGAAGCCATAGAAAGTATGCCTGGAATTAGTCGGCAATCAGTAGACGTGCTGATGGAAACTATTGCTAGCGATATGAAAAATGGTATCTCTTCACACATGTTGTTTGGTGTTGTTGAATCACACGAAAAGGATTCTACCGCTTCCAAAGTTTCTGATTCTGAAATGCCTCTTCAAAGGGCGGTCACGCAACTGAAACAGAAATATGGAAATGAAATTGTTTTGATGACAGATGTATGCCTATGTACTGCTACTGAACACGGACACTGCGGGGTAATTCATAATCAGGAAATAGATAACGACCTTACTATTCCTGAACTGGTTAGAATATCTTTGTCACATGCTGAAGCAGGAGCCGATTACATCTCCGCATCAGATATGATGGATGGTAGGGTTAAGGCAATCAGAAAAGCCTTCGAATTTGAAGGATTCACGAGTACAGGTATTCTTTCATATTCGATTAAGTATGCAAGTTCATTTTACGGTCCATTTAGAGATGCGGCATCATCATCTCCAGGCCATGGTGACAGAAAAAGCCATCAAATGGACATTAGATCAGGCTACAAAGAAGCAATATTTGAGGCCACTAGCGACCAAAAAGAAGGTGCAGATATAATCATGGTTAAGCCTGCAATCACATATTTGGATGTGGTTAGACAAGTTGCTGATGCAGTATCCAAACCTGTGGCAGTGTACAACGTTAGCGGCGAATACTCAATGGTGATGTCATCATCAAAAGACATCTCAGAGAGAAAAGCAATGGTTCAAGAGTTATTCTATTCGTTCATCAGAGCAGGGGCAGACATTATTGTCAGTTACCACACCAGAGAAGCGATGTCGCAAAAATGGTTCGACTGAGGTGTTTTCATGCAACGTGTAAATTCAAATTCTCTACACGAAGAGGCTTTGAATCACTTAGTAGGGGGAGTAAATTCTCCAGTCAGAGCGTTCAAATCTGTACATGGAAATCCGATTTATTTTGAGAGCGCTTCAGGTGCAATCGTCACGGATGTTGATGGAAATGAGTTAGTAGATTTCGTTCAATCTTGGGGGCCATTGATTCACGGTCACTCTCATCCAAAAATAATTGAAATGGTATACCAAAAAATGCAGAAAGGGACGTCCTTTGGAGCTCCACACATTGGTGAGATTGAACTCGCAAAGAGAGTAAAAAAGCGCTTTCCTTACATGGACAAAGTACGATTTGTTTCTTCCGGCACTGAGGCAGTCATGAGCGCTGTTCGATTGGCTAGAGGCTATACTGGCAAGGACTTCCTCATCAAATTCGAAGGTTGCTATCATGGGCATGTAGACTCTCTAATGGTCAACTCTGGAAGCGGATTAGCGACATTTGGTATTGCCAGCAGCCCAGGTATTCCTAAGGATACAGTTGCTACAACTTTGGTCGCACCACTAGATGATATTGAAGCCGTAGAATACCTATTCGACGAACATGGAGATGAAATTGCAGCAGTAGTCATCGAACCATTGCCGGCAAATAACGGATTACTTGTTCAGAGGCATGAATATTTATCGAAATTGAGAGATATTTGCGACAAACATGGTGCACTACTGATTTTCGATGAAGTGATTAGTGGATTTAGATTCAAGGATGGCAGCTACGCTGACATTTGCGGCGTTGCTCCAGATATTACTGCTCTAGGCAAGGTGATTGGCGGTGGTCTGCCTGTAGGTGCCTATGGAGCTCGAAGTGAAATAATGCAGAAATTATCTCCTTTAGGCCCTGTTTATCAGGCTGGAACTTTATCTGGAAACCCTCTTGCCATGGCTGCAGGAATAATGACACTTGATTTGCTGGACGGTGAAGCCTATGATCGATTGGAGGAATTAGGACAGATTCTTCAAAACGCAGTGGAGCCAATTCTAGAGAAGCATGGAAATCCTATGAGATTAGTCAGAATGGGCAGTTTGTTTTGGTTCTCACCGGGTTCTTCCAAGCCGCCTGCAAGAGCAGATTTGATTCCCAGTGATGCTGGTAAATTATACTCGGATGTTCACAAAGGCTTGCTTGAAAAGGGATACATGTTAGCACCTTCTGCCTATGAGGTTGGTTTCATTGCAACAGTTCACGACAACAATCATATTTTGGGTATGGCTCAAGCACTTGATGAAGTGCTAACAGAAATGGAGTTGTAGTCATGAACAGTAAGCAGAGGATTGTTTCGGCTCTTAATCTAGAACCGGTCGACAGAACTCCGGTATGGTTTATGAGGCAAGCAGGACGACATTTACCTGAGTATCGAAAGATTGCCGCAGAGCATTCCTTTTGGGAGAGGTGCATGGATGTTGATCTGTGCACGCAGATAACTCTTCAACCATTAGAAAGATATCAGAAAATAGATGCAGCAATCATCTTCAGCGATATTCTCACTCCTTTGCCAAGTTTGGGATATGATGTCGAGTACGGAGGGGGAATAAGGATAAGCGATTTTTCTCTTGATGATGTAAATGACTGGACTAAATTTAGTGCTAGAAAACATGCGCCTTGGGCTGCAGATGGATTGAAATCCGTAGGGGAAGAAATAGGTGATTCTACTGCTAGACTTGGTTTTGTAGGCTCCCCATGGACAATTTGCATGTACTTGCTTTCAGGGGGGACTGGCGACAAGGATTTTCACAATGCGCGTGCTAAGGTCTACTCAAACCCCGAGGAAGCAAAAAATATGTTTCTAAAAATGGGAGAAATAGTTGGTGATTTGCTTGCAGACCAAGTTATTCACGGAGGAGCTGATGCCGTACAGATTTTCGACACATGGGCTGGATTATTATCACCTGAAATTTATCAGGAGTTTGCGAAGCCCGCTACTGCAAAAACGATTGAAGTCTTCAGAGATAAGGTGGAATCAAAGGTTCCTATAATCCACTATGCAAAAGGCTCCGGGCATTTGCATTCAGATATTAGGGGCCTTGACCTTGATGCAATATCTCTCGATTGGAGAGACGACTTGGCCGCTAACCGTGAAAAGTTCGGCGACAAATATGCATTCCAAGGTAATCTCGATCCTTCATTACTACACGGCTCAACTGAAATGGCAAAATTAGCAACTCGCAAAGTTTTGAATGCAGCAGGGGATAAACCGGGTCATATCTTCAATCTAGGTCATGGATTTGCTCCATCAGCTAGAATAGAATGTGTTGAAACCGTCTTAAGAGAAATAGTAGGTGAGTAATCATGCGTCAGAAAATGGTGGACATGGTCCATCGTATTCAAGATGAGATTTGTGATGCTCTAAGAATTATTGATGAGGTTGATTATCGACAAGATGAATGGACTAGAGAAGAAGGCGGAGGCGGTAGAAGTCGCGTCTTTTCTGGAGGCAAGGTGTTTGAAAAAGCCGGAGTAAATGTAAGCGTAGTTCACGGAACATTAAGCCCTCAAGCCGCAGCAAGTATGGG
>MDTD01022375.1_pt1 | contig 11829 bp, 7 predicted proteins | sample 811221 | NCBI WGS metagenome assembly MDTD01 (sample SAMN05326646, study PRJNA326480) | marine metagenome | isolation source: seawater | place: Pacific Ocean: South West | collected 2011
CCGGCCGGCCGGCAAGGCGCCAGTAACGCCAGGCGCCGAGAATGCGAACCGCAACGATGATGTCCTTGAACGGCGCCTTTCGCTGAAAGGCATTCAGCAACTGGCGCTGCAATCTCGGCACCCTGTCGCCGCGAACGACGCTGGCAGGATCGCACAAGAGGCGTTCAAGCGGCTTGCCATCGAATGAATATCCCTTGAAGCGGTGATCCTGGAAGAATTGCGGCGAAACGTGGCTGAGGCGTCCGTCGCGGTCGACCTCCCACATCCAGTCCGAGGTGCTGTCCTCGAAATCGCGAAAGAGGACCGAGAAGAGCTCCTTGGACTTTTCCTGTTCGTATTGGCGCAGCAGGTTCTGGGCAAAGACCCGGCCGGCCTCGTTGACCGCATGCATGATCGCGGTGAAGAGAAAGGCCACCAGCAGGACCAGCGGCAGCGCGAAGCCGCCCCTGTCCAGCGAAACAGCCACAACGATTCCCAGCGCAATCACCGAAGCGAAAATGCCCGCGATCGATGGAACCGCATGAAAGGCCATGGCGCCGGTTGCCATCGCGCCCGCAACGGCGACTACGACGAGGATCTTCGCCTCGCTGGCGGCACCCGGAAAAAGCATGATCGCACCGGCAGCCCATAGAAGGCCGGCGACATGCATCTGCAAGCGGATGAAGGCCAAGGCCCGAACCGGAACGGTGTTGCCAGCGGAGCGCATCAGGCCGCGCCTTGCCCATTTGCGAGCCGGAATGGAGAGCAGCAAAAGGAAAAATCCCGCCAGCCACACGGCCAGGAAGGCCGCGTTCGACGGATGCAGTACCGCCGCCCCGAGAAAGACGGCCCCGGCCACATGGGCCAGGAGCATGGAGCCGGTCTGCTTGTCGACGCTTTCCAGTTGCGCGAGGCGCAACTGGGCCGCGTAATCAGTATTGTCTGTTGTCGAGCCGGCATGATCCGGGGCGACGAATTGGAGAAAGTTCCTGATGGACCGATTTACCATGTCCCTGCCGACACCGGTTACAAACAGTTCGGCAGATAGGGATAGTCCTATACTTATAACGACGGCTTAACGCGGTTGTATTTAAGCAATTAGCACATCTTCTGATATAGGCGACGGAAAGGTTCAGTTGTCCTCGAACATCTGAAACCGCCTTTGCCAGATGCGCTCCCCGATCATGCAATCGTATCCAGGGTCGTTCCCGGCATCGCCCGTGGCCGCGAGGATGACCGACGCACCGGCCCCGTATCCGGCCAGTTCAAGCACCAGCTTGCGCCGGATGGCAGCGGGGAACTGGTCCCATTCGTCGACCGGGACCATGAAGGCACCCGGTCCTCCGATCACGCAATTGGCGTAGTAGCGATCGAGATCGGGGATGTCGAACGAGCCATAGGGCGATGAATCGAGCGTCATGAGCGGCAGGCCGTTGATCACGATGCCCTTCGCGACGGCCTCGTCGCGGGCCTCGGTAACCGGCCGGCCCTGGTTGTTCGGTCCGTCCCCCGATATGTCGATGACGCGTTTCAGCCCCCGGATGCCATTGTCCTCGAAAAGGCTGGATGCCTGCTCGATCGCACCAGAGATCGAGGTCCGCCGCATGCCACGCCCCGCATTGGCAGTCAGAAGATCGGAGAAGGCCTGGGCATCGGCCGCCGTTTCGATGATTGTCCAGGGAACGACCTGGCGATGACTGAAATCGCCGGCCCATTCGAGGTAGGTCACGGCGATCCTGCCGTGTATGCCCTGCCGGATGGCCTTGATCACATTCGGATCGACGATGGCCGCGGCATACCCCTTTCGCTGGATTTCAAGTTCAAAGGGCATCATTGACAGGGAAACGTCGACTGCCAGGACGAGTTCGACGTCCACCACCTGTTCCTGCGTGCGTGCAGGCCCGGTCAGAAGTGCCGCGCCAAGGATCAGGGAAAACAGTTTGCACAACGTTTTCATGCGCGCATGATGCCCATGTTTCGAAGAAACTGCCAGCGCCAAACCGGATGCAATGCAACGGCGCTGTTTCCGGCCCGGCTCATTGCGCTGTCGTGACGATGCCCTTCTGCCGCGAACGCCTGCGCTTCCGGCCGCTGTCCTTCTGGCGCAGCGCGTCTTCGGCCGCCGGAATGTAATCCCGCGTCAACGGGACCGCCGACTTGGTCCGCGCCAGTTGAAACTGGAAAACGCACAGGTCGCCCCACCGGAAAGCGGCTTCCGACGCGGCGAGGTAACATTCCCACATCCGCCGGAAACGTTTGTCATAGATGGCATCGACCTTGTCGCCTGCGGCAAGGAAGTTCGCCCGCCATGCCTTCAGTGTTTCCGCGTAATGAAGGCGCAGAACTTCCAGGTCGGTCAGCACGAGTCCGGCGCGCTCCAGAACCGGCGCCACCTCGGACAAGGCCGGAATATAGCCGCCCGGGAAGATGTGCTTGCGGATGAAGCTGTCGGTCACCGTGGGCGGCCCCGACCGGCCGATCGTGTGCACAAGCGCGACTCCGTCGGATTTGAGCAACCGGGCAATCGCGTCGAAATAGGCCTTGTAGTGGTTGACGCCGACATGTTCGAACATGCCGACCGACACGATGCGGTCGAACCGCCGGTTCACCTCGCGGTAATCCTGCAATTCGAAGCGGACCCGGCCGGAAAGGCCCTCTTCATCCGCGCGCCTGCGCGAGACCTCCAGTTGTTCCTCCGACAGCGTCACACCCAGGACTTCGGCCTCCAGGTGACGGGCAAGATAGAGCGCCAGGCCGCCCCACCCGCTGCCGATCTCAAGCACCGAGTGGCCTGGCTCAAGGCAGAGCTTCGCCGCCAGGTGGCGTTTCTTGGCCAGTTGCGCCTCGGCGAGATCCTGTCCCGGATATTCGAAATAGGCACAGGAATATTGCAGGTCGGGATCGAGGAAGAGGCGGTAGAGATCGCCCGAAAGGTCATAGTGATGCCGCACGTTGCGCCGGGACCGCGCCGCGGTGTTGATCTGGAAGAACCGCCGCACCAGGAAATTCAGGCCGGCGCGCAGCCGCGATGCCGAGCCGGTCATACCGGAATAGTCGCCATTGGTGAACGCGACTTGGAAAATGTCGAGGAGATCGCCCTTCTCAATCGTGATGTCGCCATCCATGTAACCCTCGGCGAAACCGAGAGAAGGATCGGCCATCATGTGGCGCAGCACGGCCCGCGACCGGAAGGCAACTGCAAGCGATGGCGGTGACCCGTCGCCAAGGCAACGGACATCGCCCGACGGCAGTTGTATCGTCAGGTCACCCTTGCGGACATAGCGCGCCAGCGCATTTGCAAACAGCCTCTCCATGGGCAACTCCGAAACAGGGTCCGGACGTCAAGCCCCCTCATGCCATGCGAACGATTGCCCCGGTTGGCAGGGCGGCATGGCATGCAGTCCGTTTTCAACAGACAATCAAATGCTAACGTAATCCGCGGAACCGTCAAGTCTGGGTGCCCAGACGGCGTTTCCCGGTCGTGGTCCCGGACGGGTCAGCTTTTCGGCCGCTCGTTTTCGGGATCGTAAAGCGCCTTGTAGCCGACCGCCGCAATGGTGACCGGGTAGGTCTCCCCGAAATACTCGATGCTCAGCCGCCGCCCTTCTTCCGCGTGGGAATGGGGGATGTAGCCGAGCGCGATGTTCTTTCCGATGGTCGGGCCGAAGGCGATCGACGTGGTGTAGGACCGCCGCCCCTTCTCGTCGACCAGCACCTCGCCTGTATCCGGATCGAGGATCGGGCAGGTGCCGACGGGATAACGCGCCACGCCGTTGCCGTCGACATTGTCCTCCATCACCAGGGTGCACAGCATGGCCGGCTGGTGTTCGCGCTCGCGGAACTTCAGATGCGCTTCCTTGCCCACGAAATCGGCCGCCTTGACCTTTGGCCGCGCAAGTCCGGCTTCCAGCAGGTTGTAGTCGGTCAGCAGGTCCGCGTTCTGAAGCCGCAGGCTTTTTTCCATGCGGCGTGAATTGGCATAGGTCTCGACACCGAAGGGCATGATGTCGAGCGAACGCAGCGCATCCCAGACCGCCAGCCCGTCTTCGTATCGGAAATGCAGTTCCCACCCCTGTTCGCCCACATAGGAGATGCGGAAGGCCGTGACCGGCACCCCGGCGATGCGGATGTCCCTGGTCGTGGCGAACTTGAAGTTGGCCGCGTCGAGTTCCGCAGGATCATCCACCAGCTTTTGCAGGTTTGCCCGCGCGTTCGGACCCCATACGCCGATGCAGCCAAAATCATCGGTTCGGTCCTCGACCGTCACGTCGAATCCCTTGTCCTGCGCGACACGCTTCATGTAGGTGAAGTCGCGGGGCCCGGCATCGGCCCCGTCCACCACCCGGTAGCGGTCTTCCATGCGAATGACGGTGAGGTCGGCCCGCACGCCGCCACGCTCGTCAAGGAAATGGGTATAGATGCCGCGCCCGACAGGTGTGTCGCCGCCAACTTTCGCCGCGCACAGATATTCCATCAACGCTTCATGGTCCGGCCCTGACACGTCGTAGATGGCGAAGTGCGACAGGTTGACCATGCCCACATCCTCGCTCATGGCGAGGTGTTCGGCGTTGGACACGCGCCAGAAGTGGCGATTGTCCCACTCGTTTGCGCGCACCGGCACACGGTCGCCATACTTTTCGAGCAGGTGCTCGTTGCAGGCATAGCCATGCGCGCGTTCCCAGCCGCCCAGTTCCATGAAATGGGCACCCAGATCCTTCTCCCGCTCCCAGAACGGCGAGCGGCGGATGTTCCGGCCCTTCGAAAAGGGTTCGCGCGGGTGCACGGCCGGATTATAGACCTTCATCGCGGTTTCCGAGCAGCGGTCGTGAATGAACTGCTCTTCCGTCTGGTGCGGATGGAAGCGCGCCACGTCGGCGGCATGGATGTCCACGGGCGTGACGCCGTCGGTCATCCAGTCGGCGATCAGCTTTCCGACGCCGGGCCCGTCCTTCACCCAAACCGCGACCGCATACCACAACCCCCTCACCTTCCGGCTTTCGCCCAGAGAGGGACCGCCATCGGTCGTCACCTGCAACAGTCCGTTGAAGGAATGGCCCTCGTTGTAGCCCAGTTCGCCGAGGATCGGTGTCAGTTCGATGGCGCGTTCCAGCGGTTCGAGGATCTGCTCCATGTCGAGATCGCGTTGCGAAGGCGAGAGGCGCGCTTCGTGCTTCTGGAGCAGGTCACGCGGATGGACCAGCCGCGGCTCCTTCTCCTCGTAGTAGCCCCATTCGATCTGGCCGCCTTCCGGCGTCTTCGGATCGCCCGTATCGCGCATGTAGGCGGAGTTGCCCTGGTCGCGCAGCAGCGGATAACCGATGTCCTTGCCCGTGCCGGCAAACTCGTTGTAGGGGCCGAAGAACGTCAGCGGATGGTCGATGGGCATGACCGGAAGGTCTTCGCCCGCCATCGCCGCTATGAGGCGGCCCCAGAGACCTGCGCATACGATCACGTGATCCGCCATGATGGTGCCGCGCGCCGTCTCCACGCCCCTGATCCGCCCGTCCTCGATCACGAGGCCCGTGCAGGGCGTGTTGGCGAAGACCTTGAGCTTGCCGGAAGCCTCCGCCTGGTCGACCAGCTTTCCGACCACTGTCTGCGAGCGCGGGATCACCAGCCCGGCATCGGGATCCCACATGGACCCCTGGACCATGCTTTCCTCGATGAGCGGGAATTTCTCCTTCGTCTCCGCAGCGTCGATCATCGAAACGCGGGTACCGAAGGCCTTGCCGGACGCGACCTTGCGCTTGAGTTCCTCCATGCGCGCATCGTCGCCCACACGCGCCACCTCAAGGCCGCCGACGCGGGCGTAGTGGCCCATCTTCTCATAGAAGTCGATCGAGTAGAGCGTCGTCCATGTCGACAGGAAATCATGCGAGGTCGTGTAGCAGAAGTCCGAGGCATGGCTCGTCGAACCGATATCGGTCGGCACGGACGATGTATCGATGCCGACGATGTCGTCCCAGCCGCGCTCGATCAGATGATGCGCAATGCTCGCGCCAACGATCCCGCCCAAACCGATGATGACGACCCGTGCCTGTTCGGGAAACTTGGCCATGCCCGCTGCTCCGCCTTGTTGAACCTTGTTGACGGACAGCATAGCCATGGCCTCACGCAACCCAAATCCTGTTTGCGACACTTGAAAAACATGTCGCGACTTGTGTTCCGCCCTGCCGACAGACCGCGCCGCCACGGCAACCATTTCTTCAGCCAAATCGGCTAAACCTTCATCTTGCATATGGGTTTATCAGAGATGGCTGAAACAGGCGGACTGGCGCGCAAGCCGGCGGATTTGAACATAAGGACCCTGCCGGTGGAGTGGATCGGCAGTCCGGATTATGCACGGCTGTTCACCCGTTCCGCCGCCACCGCATTCCAGCATCCCCTCTGGCTCGAAACCTTTTACCGGACACTCGCGCCGGCCCGTGACGCCGAACCCGTCCTCGTGGCAGGGCACGCCGGTCCGGACCCGGTCTTTGTCCTGCCCATGACCCGGCGCCGCATGAAGGGAATAACGCTGCTGGAAGCAGCCGACCTCGGCGTCTGCGACTATTGCGCGCCGGTCGTCGATCCGGATTGGGCCGGGCGCCTTGGCGAACTGCCTGGCCTGCGCGCCGGCGTCTCGGATGCCTGCGGGAGCCATGACGTGCTGCGCATCCGCAACATCCGCCCGGAACACCTCGCCCTGTGGCAGTCCGTTTTCGATGCGCCGGCCATGCGGCAGGATTTCTCCGCCCATGAAACTGTCTTGCGGCCAGACCATGCCGAATGGAGCCGCGATGCTTATTCGGCGAGTTTCGCCAAGTATCTGAAAAGGCGGAAGAACCGCTTTTTCAAGTTCGATGGCGCCCGGCTCGTCCGGATAACTGACGCAGACGCAGCCGCCAGGGAAATCGACGCGCTCGCCGCCCTCCGCGACGGCCGCTTCGAGGGCGACATGATCGCGATGGAGGCCGTGCGCCACTTCTACGCGATGATCGCCCGTGACGGCACCGAAACGGGCTATGCGGCCGTCTACCGGCTCGAACTGGAAGGCAACGCGATCGGACACGTCTTCGGCGTCGATCATGCGGGCCGTTTCCACTACCTGCTGATCGGCTGTGACTACGAGACCCATGGCCGCCATTCGCCGGGCCTCCTGATGTATGACGCCATCATCGCGGAACGCTGCGCTGAGGGTGGACAGGTCTTCGATTTCACCATTGGCGACGAGCCGTTCAAGGCGGATTTCGGCACCTGCGCGGTTCCGATCCACGCCATGGAAGAGGCACAAACACTGCGCGGCCGCATGGCGCTTGCCTGGCAGAAACTGCGCCGTGGGAACGGCAAGGGAGAAGCAGGCGCGTCAATTGAGGACAAGGCGGAGGAGAAGTGAACATGCGCCCGGACTTCCTGGAGAATTCCGTCATCATCGGCGCTCATCCCGACGACGAACTGCTCTGGTTCAACTCGATCATGCACGAGGCCGATCAGGTGGTGATCGTCTTCCGCGAGTTCTGGGCCAAGCCGGACCTGTCGGAGCGCAGGAAGGCCGCCATCGCCGAAATCCCGCACCCGCGCGTGACCTGCCTGGAGATCGAGGAACCGGGCAGCTATGGTTGCGCCGACTGGAGCCAACCGGTGATCGACGAATACGGGATCGCCTTCCGGCAGGCCGCGTCGCTGCGCGACGCAAAGCGCCAGGTCAAGCGCGTCATCAACAAGGTGGCCCCCGAGGACATGCCGGTGGCCCCGGCTCCCCTCAGGGAACTCTACGAAGCCAACTACACCCGGATCCGCGACGCCTTGCGGCCGATCCTCCGCCCGGACATGAACGTCTTCTCCCATAATCCCTGGGGCGAGTACGGCCACGGGGATCATGTGCAGGTCTTCCGTGTGCTGGATGAACTGCGCTCGGAAATCGGCTTCAGGCTCTGGATGTCTAACTACTGCACCGAACGGGCCCTGCCGCTGGCGACCCGCTATTTCCAGTCTTCACCAGGCTCTTACATCCGGCTGCCGACCGACAAGGACTACGCCCGGCAGGTCGCCGATGTCTACAAGCGGCATGACTGCTGGACCTGGGCCGATGACTGGGCCTGGTTCGACGAGGAATGCTTCATGGAAGCGCCGCGCGGCATGGAGAAGGCCGGCCCTCACAGCCACCTCATGCCGCTCAACCTCTTCCGCATCGAGGACGACGAGGTGCAAGGCTGGCTGCGGCTGGCGACGACGCTGACGGCAACGACCGGCATCGGCTACCTGATCGCTGAAATGACCTGACCTGCACGGCAGGCCTGCCGCCGGGATCTCAACTCCCGGCGTTCAGCCGGCCGGCGAGGACGCGCGCCTGGTCGCGCGTCTCCGCCAGCATCATGAGCAGGGCCGGAAGCAGCATCGGCAGGTATGTCCGGCCGTCATGCAGCGGGAAGATCATGAACTTCAACGCGATCGCCGCCATTGCCACGGCGATCAGGGCCGTGCGGCGGGTGCTGAAGCCGAGCCCGCCCGCTGCCAACAGGGCCCAGGCCGTGATTCCGGCAATGTAAAGGCCGAGCCAGCTGTTCTCGAAGGCCGAGCGCACGAGGTTCCAGGCGAAAGCGACCACGTAGACCTTGGCGGAGAAATCCGGCTGGAAGCCGTGCATGGTCTCCTGCATGTGATAGGTCGAGAACCACAGATGCGCCCACCAGCCCGGATGGTCCGATACCGACTGTATGCCCAGATAGGCGAGAACGCAGGCAGCGAATGCGGCGGCCAGCATGGCGGCCCCCTGTTGCCGCCACAACCAGAAAGCTGCGACAAGGCCGGCGACCAGCACGATCGAATCCGGTCTGACCATCACGGCCAGGATCGCGGCGGCCGATGCCGCCGCCGTGCGTTGGCGGTCCAGCAGAAGGAGCGCGGCGGTCACCAGGGCGACATTGAGCAGGTCCGGCGATTCCGCCATGGCAAGGGCCGGAAACCCGGCAACCATCAGCAGGGCGACGACCAGCGGCGCAAGGTTGAGCATGCGCACGGCCTTGAGCCACCACGCCAGCACGGCGAAGAGCCCGGCGGCGGCAGCGATATTGATGACATAGGCAGCGTGCATGGCGCCGGTTGCCGGCGCAATCCAGCGGATCATCTGCACATAGAGCCACTTCACCTCGTACATGCCGATCTGCGAGGCAAAGGCCAGCGCATCGGTGAACTGGCGTCGGCGGTAGGCATCGCCTTCGGCGAGCATGGCGAAGCGTTCCGGCGAGGCTTCCAGCCGGATCGCTTCCCACACCGCCGAATGCAGGGCCTGCGGCGTAGCGAAATCGCCTTTCCACGCCGCCGCGAGATAGGCAACCATGTCCCAGGCATGGACCGGCCTCAGCCAGCCGATGACCATGACCGTGGCGAAAAATCCGCCCAGGAGGGCGAGACCGAGCGCGGCGCCGTGGCGGACCCAGATTGCCCCGAATCCGCGCAGCAGGGCGGACAGGAGGGATAGGAGCGCCGGGCGCGGATCGGACCGTCCGGCAACGCTCAATCCGCGTTCGGTCTCCAGCGCCATGGCTCAGCTTACCTGGCTCTTGACGAAATCCTTGACGATTCCGACCACGCCCCTGCCGAGCAGTTCGTCGAAACCCTCGATGAAGGCATCGACATGCGTACGGGTCGCGATCAGCGGCGGTTCAAGGCGGATCACGTTTCGGTTGTATTCGGTGAAGGCGACCAGCGTGTCGTGATCCTTGAGCAGCAAGGCGCCGATGAACCCGGACAGCGAGCCCTTCAGCTTGTCGTCGAGCATCGCCACCATGGGCCGCAACATGGCCGGCAGCGTCTGGCTGAAATCCTGGAACTCCAGCCCGACCATGAAGCCCTTGCCGCGAACATCCTTGATGATCTTGGGATATTTCGCCTGCAACCGCTTCAGTTCGGCGATCAGGTAATCGCCCGTGGAGGCCGCATTGGCGATCAGGTCCTCCTCATAAAGGACATTCAGCGCCTCGATGGCCGTGACGCAGGCTTCGCCGATACCGCCGAACGTCGCCTGGGCGTGGATCATCGCAGTCTTCGGCGTGCCGTAGGCCTTCATGTAGACGTCGCGCTTGGCGATCATCGCCGCCATCGCGGTCTTGCCGCCGCCCAGCGACTTTGCCAGCGCGGTGATGTCCGGCACCACGCCATAGTGTTCGAACGCATAGAAGCGGCCGGTGCGCCCGTAGCCGCACTGCACCTCGTCGGCCACCCAGATGACCTCGTAGCGGTCACACAACGCACGCAATTCCTGCCAGTAACTGGCAGGCGCCTCGATGATGCCACCGCCGCCCTGGATGGTTTCCAGCACGATGGACCCGATTTCCGGGTCGGCCTTGAAGGCGGCTTCCACCGCTTCGATATCCCCGAAGGGCACGCGCACGGTATTGTCGACAAGCCGGAATTCGCCGCGGTAGAGTTGTCCGTCGGTAATGCCGAGCACGCCCTTGGTCTTGCCGTGGAACGAGTTCTGCGCATAGACGACCTTGGGCCGCTTCGGGCCAGCCGCGCGTTCGGCCAGCTTGACCGCCGCTTCCATCGCTTCCGAGCCCGACGAGCCGAAGAACACCATGTCGAGATCGCCCGGCGAGACGGCCGCCAGGTTGTGGGCCAGCGCTGCCGCGTATTGCGACATGAAGGCGATGGCGATCTCGTGCCGGTTCTCGTCCTGGAACTGCTTGCGCGCCGCAAGGATGCGCGGATGGTTGTGGCCGAGCGCCAGCGAACCGAACCCGCCGAAGAAGTCAAGGATCTTGCGGCCGTTCTGGTCGGTGTAATACATGCCCTCGGCGCTCTCCACCTTCACCTTGTGGAAGCCGAGCAGTTTCATGAAATGCATCTGGCCGGGGTTGATATGCGCCTTGAATTCCTCGGCCATGGTCGCAACGTCCATGGCCTTGGCATCGGCGACGCTCATCAGGTCGGGCCTTGCCAGCGACACCGGCGCAAGCTCCGGTGTGCTTGAAAGCGCGGTCTTTGCGGACGTTTCCTGCGGTTTTGTCATGACGGTCATCTGCGGGTTCTCCCCTTACTCGGCCGGTGCATGGGCGCCGGTCGCGGCGGCCTTGCCGTCGATCTTCGCGCGGTATTCGCTGTAGGCGGCGTTGAGCATGTCCTCGTCGCGGTACTGCGGCACCCAGCCCAGGTCCCGCTCGCCCTTCGACACGTCGAGAATGCATTCCTCGTCGGCGATCAGGTATTGCTCCGGGTCCATCAACGGCATGTTGACAAGGTCGAGCAGGTCCAGCGTGCGCTTCACCGCCCAGCCGGGCGTCGGCAGCAGGATGGACTTCGAACCCGCATGGCGGATCAGGTCGCCCAGCAGTTTGCGCACCGGCGGCGGGTTGAGCGAACCGAGATTGTAGGCCTCGTTCGGCACGCCCGCCTTCCATGCCAGGCGCGCCGCTTCCGCGCAGTCGAACACCGAGATGAACTGGTAGGGATTGCGCCCGGAACCGATCATCGGGACCGGCAGGTTGAGGTCGATCAGCCTGAACAGCTTGGACAGGATGCCGAGCCGCCCGGGACCGATGATGAGGCGCGGCCTGAACAGCGAGATGTTCATGCCCCGCTCGCGCCACTCATGCGCCACCAGTTCCGTCTTCCATTTCGAAAGCCCGTACTCGCCCAGCGGCGCGACAGGATGATCCTCCGTCATCGGCGTCTGGACCGTGTGGCCATAGATCATGTCGGTGGTGAAATGGACCAGGTTGGGTGCCCCTGCCGTGTCCATCGCCTCGATGATGTTGATCGTCCCGTGGTAGTTGACCGGGAAGAAGAAATCGTGGCGCTTCGCGCGCACCTGGATTGGCGACAGCATCTTGGCCGACAGGTTGTAGACCATGTCGTCGGCATGGATGC
>MDTD01073507.1_pt1 | contig 11829 bp, 11 predicted proteins | sample 811221 | NCBI WGS metagenome assembly MDTD01 (sample SAMN05326646, study PRJNA326480) | marine metagenome | isolation source: seawater | place: Pacific Ocean: South West | collected 2011
ATTAGAAATCATATACCAGAATTAATGTACAAACTTTTTTCAGTTGCCGGTTATACCGAAGATCAAGTTAATGAAAAATTCAGTGGTATGATTAGCGCTTTAAGTTATGGTGCTCCACCTCATGGAGGTATAGCACCGGGAATTGATAGAATAGTTATGCTTTTGGCAAATGAAAAAAATATCAGAGAAGTAACCATGTTTCCAATGAATCAAAATGCACAAGATTTAATGATGAATGCACCTTCAAAAATTAATGAAAAACAATTAAAAGAATTAAATATTTCTTTAAATTTAAAAAAATAATCTATTTTTTTCCTTTAAGATTTATTTTTACATCAGAAAGATCAACAAGATTTTTTCTATAATTGTTCCTTACAAATCCTTTGCTAGTTATATCTTTGACAATTTTTAAAAGTTGATTTTGATCTTCAGAATGTTGATCGTCTGCACCAAGGTTTTCTGAATTTCCAATTGATGGTGTATGAGCAAGATCTTCTCTATTTTGGTACGAAATAGCTAATTCTCTAAAAATGTAGTCTAAAATTGATGTTGCGCTTAAAATTCTGTCATTTCCATAAACTTTTCCAGAAGGCTCAAATTTTGTACCAACAAATGCGTTTATAAATTCATCTAAAGGTACGCCATATTGAAGTCCAAGCGAAACTGCAATTGCAAAATTATTCATTAAAGCCTTCACTAATTCACCCTCTTTACTTGTATCAATAAATATTTCACCAATTTTTCCATCCTCATATTCGCCAGTATGAAGATAAACTTTATGGTCTCCTATAGTGGCTTTTTGAATATAACCCTTTCTTCTATCAGGCATACTAAACCTCTTGCCAGTAATTTCGGAGTTTATATTTTTTGATTTTATAATTTTTTCTAAGCTTTTTGTTGAGGAACTATTATCTGAAATTATGTCAACTTTATTATTCTCAATAACCTTATTATTCTTCGGGTCAAGATTTTTTGTTTTTCTATTGTCAAGCTTTACGTCCAAAATCTCGAATTTTCCATCATCTCTTTTTTCTAAGTTTTTTAGCTCTAACTCGTTGATCTTATCTAAGTAATGGTTTACTTTGAATGTACAAGTGTAATAAGTTTCTACTAAATATTTTGCCATTTTACCTCATTAGTTAAATTAATTTGAAAAAAGATTCATTTAACTTATATACAAAATCAAATTTTAGTCTAATTTAAATTATACAATTTTAAATTGAAATAAATTATATTTTTTATGTTGACAGTTTTTAAAAAAATTTTCACCTGGTGGAATCAAGATACTTTTGGGACGAGAATAAAAACTATTTTTATGGGTAAATATGTCGGTACGGATAGTTTTGGTAACAAATACTATGAAAGTAAAAACGGGAAAAGATGGGTAATTTATTCTAATGAAATAGATGCTTCTAAAATTCCAGTTGAGTGGTATTCTTGGATACATTTTACACCTAATAAGATCGAAAAGAACCATAATTTAGAAAAATATGAATGGCAAAAACCCCATAAACCAAATTTAACAGGAACTGAAAAAGCCTACTATCCTAATAAAAATAAAAATGCTATTAAAAAAAAATATAAAACCTGGAAAGATTAAAATTATTATTTTAATTTCATTTTTAAATTTTTTTATTTTTTTTGACATATATTCTAAAGAAAATTTAATTGGTGAAATTACAGTTATTCAGGTTCTAGATAAAATTAGCTCAAAAAATATTCTGATTAATCTAAAAAATGGTGAAGAACATAAGCACAAAGATTTAATCATAAAAAGTATAAAATGTAGTAATTCAGAATTTGATGACAGTCCTGAAATTACTGCTTATATACAAGTTAGGGATTTAACAAATAAAAATAATGACGATGTATTTGTATTTAATGGTTGGATGTTTTCGTCAAGTCCATCAATAACTCCTTTTGATCACCCAGTGCATGATATTTGGTTAGTTGGATGTGATTAGATTATTTTTTCTTTATCTAACCAGGTAACATTAAAGTCTGAATTTATAAATTTCTTATGATTTAATAGCTTTTTGTGTAAAGGTATAGTTGTAGTAATTCCCTCAATAACAAACTCATCAAGAGATCTATTCATTCTTTGAATCGCTTCCATTCTATTCCTTCCATGACAAATAAGTTTGCATATCATACTGTCATAATATGGAGTTATTTTACATCCTTGAAAAATTGCACCATCTACTCTTGTTCTAAAACCTGAAGGTTGATGACACATACCAATTGTACCTGGAGAAGGTTGAAAGTTTTTACTAGCGTCCTCGGCATTGATCCTACACTCAATTGCATGACCTCTTGGTTTTATATCTGATTGCTCTAGTGCGGTTTTACCTGAAAAAGCAATCCAAATTTGTTCTTTAATTATATCAATTCCTGTAACCATTTCTGAAACAGGGTGTTCAACTTGAACCCTTGTATTCATTTCTAAAAAATAAAATTTATTATCTTCATATATGAATTCGACTGTACCAGCTCCCTCATATCCAATTTTACTGACCATATTTACAGTCTTTTCAAATAACTCTTTTCTGATGTTTTCATTCAAAACTGGACTGGGAGTTTCCTCAATTAATTTTTGATGTCTTCTTTGTACAGAGCAATCCCTCTCATGTAAATGAACGACTCTATTTTTTCCAGCTAAAATCTGAACCTCAATATGTCTAGGGTTTTGAAAAAACTTTTCTATGTAAACTTCGTCATTACCAAAATATTTTTTAGCCTCTGATTTAGCAGTTAAAAACATTGATTCAAAATCTTCCTCTTTATTTACAATTTTCATTCCTTTTCCACCACCACCACCGGCAGCTTTTATAAGAATAGGAAATCCAATTTTTTTACAAAGTTCTTTTGCCGTAGAAACATCTTTTATCCCACCTTCAGAACCTTCAATAACAGGCAGGCCGTTTTCCTTTGCAATTTTTTTTGCCTGTATTTTATCGCCCATCATTTTTATATGTTTAGAGGACGCTCCAATAAATTTAATATTATTTTCCTCTAACACTTTAGCAAAATTTGCATTTTCAGATAAAAAACCATAACCTGGATGAACTGCTTCAGAGTTAGTCAGTTCTATAGCCGACATTAAAGCTGGTATATTTAAATAAGAGTTTTCAGGCAAATGCGAGCCGATACAAATACTTTCATCAGCTAATTTTACGTGCATACTGTTTCTATCAACATCAGAGTGTATAGCTACAGTCGCAATACCCCACTCTTTACATGCTCTAATTACTCTGACTGCAATTTCCCCTCGGTTTGCAATTAAAATTTTTTTAAACATTATTCTAAGATAATTATAGTTTGTCCAAATTCTACTGGCTGTCCATCAGATACACATATCTCTTTTACTGTACCATCAGAAGTTGACGGTACATGATTCATTGTTTTCATAGCCTCTACTATCATTACAGTGTCGCCTTTTTTAATCTTCTTTCCAATTTCAACAAATTTTTTTGCTCCAGGTTCTGGCGCGTGATAAGCTGTACCAATTATTGGAGATGTTACTTCTATCCCAGTCTTAGTTTTTACTTCTTTATTTGGCTTGGAAGTTGAGGTTAGATTTTTGGAAGATGATTGATCATTAATTGAAAAATTATTTTTTGAAACCTTTATTTTAGTGTCTTTCTCAGTGTATTCCAATTCAGTTAAATTGAATTCATCTAAATAATCACTTAGTTCTTTAATAATTTTTTTATCAATTTTCATTTTTTAAAAGCTTTTGCATTGAAATTATGGCTAAAATATAACCTTCGTCCCCTAGACCATAGATACCACCTGTAACAACATCACTTATTAAAGATTTACGCCTAAATTCCTCTCTTCTATAAATATTCGAGATATGGACTTCAATAATAGGTTTTCTAAAAATATTTAACGCATCTCTTATAGCTACAGATGTATGAGTAAAAGCTGCAGCATTAATAATCATACCATCAAAAATTTTTCTAGAAGACTGAATTAAATTTACTAACTCCCCTTCAATATTAGATTGTTTGAATTCTAAATCAAGACCTAGTTCTTTAGATTTATTTATACAATTTTCTTGGATTTTTTTTAGAGTGATCGATCCATATTGTGATTGTTCTCTCTCTCCTAATAGATTAAGATTAGGACCATTAATTATAATAATTTTATTACTCATTCAGCTCTTATATACGATGAAAAAAATAAAAATAAAAGTAAATGGTAAAGTAAAGCTAATTGCTAAAAATACCAATTTAGCTAATCTTGTACATATTTTAAGAATTCCTTTAAAAAAAGTAGCAATTGAACTTAATCAAGAAATAGTAGATAAAAAAAAGTTGAAAAAAATAAATTTAAAGAAAAATGATAAAGTGGAAATAGTTCATTTTATAGGAGGTGGATAATTTTGAAAAAAGACGATTTAATTATTTCAAATAAAAAATATAGTTCAAGACTGATTGTAGGTACTGGCAAGTATAAGACCATGAAAGAGTGCGCTAAAGCAATAGAATTGTCAGGAGCTGAAATCGTCACAGTAGCTGTAAGAAGAGTGAATATTCTTGATAAGAAAAAACCTCTCTTGATGGATTATATTGATCCAAAAAAAATTACTTATTTACCTAATACAGCAGGATGTTTTAATTCTAAAGATGCACTTAGAACTTTGAGACTTGCAAGAGAAATTGGCGGATGGAGATTAGTCAAACTTGAAGTCCTAGGAGATAAAAAGAACTTATTTCCAGAAATGATTGAAACTTTAAAATCAACAGAAGTTCTTACCAAGGAGGGTTTTAAGGTGATGGTTTATTGTAATGATGATCCTTTGATGGCAAAAAGGTTAGAAAATTCTGGAGCTTGTGCAATTATGCCCTTAGCAGCTCCAATTGGCTCAGGATTAGGAATATTAAATAAAGTTAATATTAGAATAATTAGAAAACAAACAAAATTACCTCTCATTATTGATGCTGGATTAGGACAGGCCTCTGATGCCACAATTGCAATGGAACTTGGTTGTGATGGTGTATTAGTTAATACTGCAATCGCAAAAGCAAAAAAACCATTCGAAATGGCACTAGCATTTAGAAATGCTGTAATAGCAGGACGCTTGTCATATATATCAGGAAGAATTAATAAATCTTTAATGGGTGAACCATCGTCACCTGAAAAAGGAATTATTTAACTTTCTTAAAATACTTTTTCTTTCTGTAAGTCCTTTTATTAAACTTTTTGTTTTCGTTAATATTTATTATTTTTGCATCTTTTTTTTGAGTTTCTAAGTTTTTTAAAGTTTTAAAGTTTTCAATCAAATCTATTGTTTTTTTTGATTTATTTTTTATTTCAATAATATATTCAGGAATTATTAGTGAACTTTCTGATATTATGTCAATTTTCATTTTATTTTTTTTTTCGAAATAAGTTAAGTTATCAACAAAATTTTCTTTTAAAAAATCTGAAATTTTTTGACAAACCTTTAGCTTTACAAATTTTGCTTTACTCAACACAGCTCTTAATTCAACAAGTTTTAATAATTTTTGTGCAAATGACTCGTCGGTAAGATTTACCTTCCATTTAACTGCACTTTCTCTTAATCTTTGTCTAGACATTTCTAACAAACCAAAATTACTAATTCTTCCAATCTGAATTCTAGCTCTATCTCGTCTACATTTTTCTTTAAGTCTTCTTTCAACGAGTCTTCTGTTTCCGTAATTCAACATATCAATAAAATCAATTATAATGAGTCCTGATAAATCTCTAATTTTTATCTGTCTTGCGATTTCATCAGCAGCCTCTAAATTGGTATCTAAGGCTGTACTTTCAACATTTTTTTGTTTAATTGAGCTTCCTGAGTTAATATCGATAGATACAAGAGCTTCTGTTGGGTTTATAACTAAATAACCACCAGAGTTTAATTTGATCTCAGACTCAAATATTTGATTTAATTTTTGCTCAATACCCTCCTCAATAAAAAGAGGGATTTTGCCTCTATATTTTTTAATTTTTTTTACATGTGAAGGCATCATCATTTTCATGTAATTTTGAGCTTTCTTGTAACCTTCATTACCCTCAATAATAATATTATTTGTATTATCATCATACATGTCTCTTAAAGTTCTTTTTATTATCTCACTTTCCTGATGGATTAAGGATGGTGCTATTGAGTCAAGAGCAACTTCTTTAATTTGGTTCCAAGTTTTTATTAAAGATGTTAGATCATGTTCAATCTCATTTTTAGTTTTATTACTTCCAGCCGTTCTCACAATTAATCCCATTTCTTTTGGTATTTCTATTTCGTTTAAAATGATTCTAATTTTTTTTCTATCAGCTGGATTAAAAATTTTTCTGGAAATTCCACCTCCTTTAGGAGTATTTGGCATTAACACAATGTACTTACCAGCTATAGATATAAATGTGCTCAAAGCTGCACCTTTTTGTCCTCTTTCATCTTTAATAACTTGAACAAGAATTACTTGATTTGGTTTAATTACCTCTTGGATTTTATATCTTTTAAATCTTAGCTTACTTTCACTTTTTTTTTCTTTTTCATCTTCAGTATTTTGTTTTTCTTCAATATCTATTTTTTCAATTGGATCGTCAATTTCAAGTTTTCCTTCAGCTAAATTTTCTGCCTCTTTAGCTTCATTTTCTTTCGAAAGTTTTTCTCTTGCTTTTTCCTCTTCCTCCTTAATAATTTTCAAATCACTTTTTGGTATTTGGTAGTAGTCGGATTGAATATCGTTAAATGAGAGAAAGCCATGTCGCTCTCGACCAAAATCTATGAAAGCTGCCTGTAACGATGGCTCAATTCTACTTACTTTGCCGAGATATATATTGTTTTTATTTAAATTACTTTTTAAACCTTCGTACTCGTAATCTTCAATATTACTATCTGACTTAATAACAACTCTAGTTTCATTTGGATGCGATGCATCAATATATAAATTCTTTTCCATAATAATTTTTTTAGATGTTTCATTTAAATTTTTATTAAAATTTTGTTATTCTTATGCCTTATCTTTAACAAATTAAGATATATAATGGAAACAAAATGAGCATATTATTTAAAAAATTATTCATAATTTGTTTAAGTTTTTTCCTACTTATTTCGATAAGTATTCTCAGTATTTTGTGGAGTTTTTCTAACAATATTCCTGATTATAAATTCTTAAAAAACTATAAACCACCGGTGTCAAGTAAGGTATATTCAGGAAATGGCGAATTGGTAGCTGATTTTTCCAAGGAGAAAAGAATTTTCGTGCCTTTTAACTCAATTCCAAAAAATGTAATAAATTCTTTCTTATCAGCAGAAGATAAAAATTTTTTTTCACACCCTGGAGTTGATGCCAAAGGAGTTATGAGGGCAATAATTAATAATATAAGCAACATACTCACTTCAAAAAGATTAGAGGGAGCCTCAACAATAACTCAACAAGTTGCAAAAAATTTTTTGTTAACTAATGAAGTAAGTCTAAATAGAAAAATAAAAGAAGCAATATTGGCATTTAGAATCGAAAGAGCCTTATCAAAAGAGAGGATATTAGAGTTATATCTTAATCAGATTTATTTGGGAAGTGGAGCATATGGTGTTGCAGCTGCTAGTTTAGAATATTTTGATAAATCTATTAAAGAATTAGACTATGCAGAGTCGGCTCTATTAGCAGCATTACCTAAAGCACCAAGTAAGTATAACCCTTACAGAAATATAGAGTTGGCAAAATTTAGAAGGAACCTAGTATTAAAAAATTTACTAGAAAATAAATTTTTGAATATTGAAGAATTTAATGAGATTTCTAAACAAAAGATAAATTTAAAGAAAAAAAAGAAAATATTTCTAGAAGACTCCCAGTATTATATTGAAGATGTTAGAAAAAATATAATTGATAAACTTACTTATGAAAAAGTCTATAAACAGGGATTTAGTATAAACACCCCAATTAAATTAGATTTGCAGAATATTGCAACAAACTCGCTTCGAGAAGGTTTAGTATCTTATGATAAAAGAAAAGGATGGAGAGGTCCACTTTTAAATAAAAGATATACTAAAAATTGGTACAACGGATTAGAAAAATATGAACTTGAGAAGTCTATAAATTGGAAAATTGCAATTATAAAAAACATCGATCAATTTTCTGCAAATATTGAATTAAAAGATAAATCTAAAGGTCTTTTAGACTACAAAGAAATATCTTGGACAAAAAAGGAATTTAATGAATTATTTGAGGTAGGTGATATTATTTATGTTGAAAAAATCAAAAAAAATAATTTTAGTTTAAAACAAATTCCACTAATAAATGGAGGTATTGTTGTAATGGATCCTTTTACTGGAAGGGTCTTAGCCTTAAGCGGAGGTTTTAGTTTTAAAAATAGTGAATTCAATAGAGCTACCCAGGCATTGAGACAACCAGGTTCTGCATTTAAGCCATTTGTGTACGCTCTTGCTTTAGAAAATAATTATACACCGACAACTTTAGTCCTAGATGCTCCATTGGTTTTAGATCAAGGATCTGACTTAAAAAAGTGGAAACCTGAAAATTATGGTAAAAAGTTTTACGGTCCTTCAACACTTAGAACTGGTCTTGAAAAATCAAGAAACTTAATGACAGTTAGGATAGCCCAGGACCTTGGAATAGATAAGGTTATAAATTTCTCAAAAGATTTAGGTATTTATGAAAATCCAGATGAATTATTATCTATATCTCTTGGTTCAACAGAGACAACTCTGATGAAATTAACTTCAGCTTATTCAGCTTTTGTTAATGGTGGAAAACTAGTTAAACCTATTTTAATTGATAGAGTTCAAGATAGCGAGGGTAATACCATTCTAAATAATGAAATGAGAACATGTTTAAATTGTGATCAAATTTCTTATACAAGTGATAAGTTTCCGCAGATAAAAGATAATTATAAAAAAGTATTTTCTTCTCAAACAGCCTATCAAATTACATCATTATTGGAGGGAGTTATACATAGAGGTACTGGTAAAAAATTAAAGGAACTAAAACTGAATTTGGCTGGTAAAACAGGTACAACAAATGAAAATACCGATGCATGGTTTATAGGATTTACCTCAAGTTTGGTAATTGGTGTTTATGTAGGAATGGATAACCCAAAAAGTCTAGGTAAATTTGAAACAGGATCAAAAACAGCTCTACCTATTTTTAAAAATTTCGTAGAAAAAGCAATCAAAAAATCTGATGCACGTCCATTTAAAGTTCCTGACGGAATTACAATGATGGTAGTTGACAATATCACAGGGACAAAAGCTGAGTTTTCTTCAAAAGATATGATTATAGAGACGTACAAAGATACCAATGTTGAAGAAGGAAAGGTGATTAATTCAAATAACAATGGATTGAATATAAATAATATATTAAGATTTTATTAATGGAAGAAAAAATATTTAGTCTTAAAAAAGAAATTGAAAAAATAAATCAAAGAATTAAGGAGTATCTTTGAAAAAGCTAATATTTATTCTCAACTTGAAAATCACAATCGAAAATTACTTGATACTAATTTTTGGCAAGATAAGACTAAGTCAAAACAAATAATAAAAGAAAAAAAATTATTTGAAGATTTAATAAATTCTTTGAAGAATTCCGAAATAAAATTAAAAGATATTATTGATTTATATAATCTATCGATAGAAGAAAATAATCAAGTTATACAAAAAGAAGTTATAAAGGAAATTAAAGATTTAAACATTTTAGTGAAGCAGAACGAAATAAAGTGTTTTTTATCTAGTAAGTTAGATTCTCTTGACTGTTATCTTGAAATTCATGCTGGTGCTGGTGGAACTGAAAGTCAAGATTGGGCAAATATGTTAAGAAGAATGTATTTAAAATGGTCAGATAAAAGAAAATTTAAATCTCATTTAATAAGCGAGCATAAAGGCGAAGAAGTTGGAATTAAATCATCTATTATAAAAATAGAGGGAGATTATGCATATGGATGGTTAAAAAAAGAGTCGGGAATTCATAGATTGGTGAGAATATCGCCTTTTGACTCTGGAGCTAGAAGACATACAAGTTTTGCTAGTATATGGATTTATCCAGTGGTAGAGGAGGATTTAAATATTGAAATTTTAGACAAAGATTTAAGGATTGATACTTATAGATCTAGCGGCGCAGGCGGACAACATGTTAATACAACAGATAGTGCTGTCAGGATAACTCACATCCCAACAAAGATTGTAGTACAGTGCCAAAATGAAAGATCACAACATAAAAATAAAGAGACATGTATGAATATGCTTAGGGCGAGAATTTATGATTTTGAGATTAAAAAAAAAGAAAAAGAGAATCAAAATACGGAGTCATCTAAATCAGAAATAGGTTGGGGGCATCAAATAAGATCATATGTGCTCCAACCTTATAGATTAGTAAAAGATAATAGAACAAATTTCGAAAGCACAAGTCCAGACAAGGTCTTAGATGGAGAAATTGATGATTTTTTGGAGCAATCTTTATACCATTAAATGAGAATTTTTATAAAATTTTTATTAATACTTTTATTTTTGTTTACATTGATTGTGTCCTACTTAAGTTTTATCGGGATTGAGACAGACAAATTTAATAATCAAATTTCTAAAAGAATATTAAATATTAATGAAAATTTAAATGTTGATCTTAAAAAAATCAAATTAGTTTTAGATCCATTCAAACTAAGATTAAATGTCAAAACCATTGGCTCAATCTTAAAAAATCAAAATCAAAATCAAAATATTGAAATTGAGACGATAAAAACAGAAATATTACTTAAGTCATTGATTGAAAAAAAGTTTTCTATAAAAAATTTGGAAATTTCTACAAAATCGTTGGAAATTAACAATTTAATTTCCTTTATCAGATCATTTAAAAATACTCCAGATCTTTATATTTTAGAAAAAGTAATCAAAAAAGGATATTTAATTGCTGATATTAAAGTTGAATTTGACGAGGAAGGAAATATTAAGAAAAATTATATTGTTAACGGATTTATAAAAAATACAAAACTAAATTTTATAAGTGATTATGATTTTGATAAGATTAACTTCATCTTTAACTATAAAAATGACAATTTAACATTAGAAGATGTAAAATTTCAATTAAACAATTTAGATTTTTCTTCAAAAAAAATAACTTTAAAAAATAGTGGAAAAAAAATTATAGTTAATGGTAAAATTACAAATAAAAATGTAAATTTTAATAAACATAACTTAAATATTTTTATTAATTCTAATTTTCAAAATTTAGAAGTTAATGATTTAAATTTTAATTCAGATAATACGTTTTCATTTAATATAGAAAAAAATTTTAAAATTAAAGATTTTGAGCTTTATTCAGATATTAACATAAATAAACTAGAAGCAAGAAATATTCTAAATCTGAAAAACTTATTACCTAAAATAAGGGACAATATTTCATTAGTTAGAAATAGCCTTAAAATATCATATAAAGCTGGAAATTTAATCATTAAAGGTAATGGTAATATTTTTATTCAAAGTAAAAAGGATAAACTAAATTTTATTTTCGAAAAAAAAAAAGATTTATCTAATTTTGATATTTCATTTATTATTAAAGATAATCCCTTAAAGATTGATTTCTTAAATTATGAAAAAAAAGAAGATATTGAAACTTTAATTAATATTACTGGTTCAAGTAAAAATTTAGAACAAACTATTATTAAATCTTTTAATTTAGAGGAAAAAAATAATATCTTCAGTGTTAAAAATCTAATAATAAATAAAAATTCACAGGTAATAAAATTTGACGATATAGATTTAGATTATTTTGATAAAAATGGTCAAAAAAACTTATTTAAAATTTTTAGAAAAAACAAAGAATATTTTTTAAAAGGTTCTTTATTAAATGC
>MDTD01085142.1_pt1 | contig 11829 bp, 5 predicted proteins | sample 811221 | NCBI WGS metagenome assembly MDTD01 (sample SAMN05326646, study PRJNA326480) | marine metagenome | isolation source: seawater | place: Pacific Ocean: South West | collected 2011
GCCCGCTCGCCCGGCACCGGCACCACCTCGATGGAGCCCGACGTGAGCAGCAGGCGGGTCATCGTGCTCACGCTGGCCTTGCTGGCGCCGAGATCGTCGGCCAGCTGGCGGGCGCTGCGGTGGGGCGGGTCGCAGATCATCAGCCAGCCGACGATGCGACCGGCGATCCGGGGCAGCCCCTGGGCCTCCCAGTAGAGCGCGACATCCTCGACGTAGGCGGCGTGCCGTGGGTCCAAGACCACCTCCTTCAGTCTGTCTAGTCAGTTCAGTTGTGACTGAACAGCTGGAATCCACCCACCCGGCGTCCGCCCCCCCATGCAGCCCGCCCCGGACCGGTTACGGCCCGCCTCCGGTCGAACCTGTGGCCCACGGGATCTACATGAACCTCCGTCCCTTCTCCCGCGTGCTCGTCGCCAACCGCGGAGAGATCGCCGTCCGCATCGTGCGTGGCTGCCATGAGCACGGGGTCGAGGCCGTAGCCGTCTACTCGGACGCCGACGCCGACGCCCTGCACGTTCGCCTCGCCGATGACGCCGTGCACATCGGCCCTCCCGCCTCCGCGCAGTCCTACCTGGTGCACGACAAGGTGCTGGATGCTGCGCGGGACACCGGCTGTGACGCCATCCACCCCGGATACGGATTCCTCTCGGAGAACGCCGAGTTCGCGCGGAAGGTCATCGAGGCGGGGCTGGTCTGGATCGGGCCGCCCCCCGAGGCCATCGAGGCCATGGGCAGCAAGACCGCCGCGCGCGACACGATGATCGCCGCGGGCGTGCCGGTCGTGCCCGGTACGACGGAGCCCCTGGCCAACGAGGACGCGAAGCGGATCGCCGGTGAGATCGGCTACCCGGTGATGCTCAAGGCGGCGGCAGGCGGCGGCGGCAAGGGCATGCGCCGCGTGCACTCGGAGGCGGACCTGCTCTCGGCCCTGGCCAGCGCGCGGTCCGAGGGCGCCAAGTCCTTCGGCGACGACGCGGTCTATGTCGAGAAGCTCATCGAGAAGGGCCGCCACGTCGAGATCCAGGTGCTCGCGGACGGACACGGCAACGTGGTGCACCTGTTCGAGCGCGACTGCTCCATCCAGCGCCGGCACCAGAAGGTGGTGGAACGCGCGCCCGCGCCCTATCTCACGCCCGAACAGCGCGAGGAAGTCAGCACCTACGGACTGAAGATCGGCAAGGCGACCGACTATCGCGGTGCCGGAACGGTCGAATTCCTGATGGATGCCGACACTGGGCAATTCTACTTCATCGAGGTCAATCCGCGCATTCAGGTGGAACACACGGTTACCGAGGAGGTCACCGGCGTCGATCTGGTCAAGGCGCAGATCCGCATTGCTGCCGGCGCGATGATCGGCGATCCGGGTTCCGGGATCCCGACGCAGGACGCGATCAAGCTCAACGGCCACGCATTGCAGTGCCGGATCACCACGGAGGATCCGGAGCAGAACTTCATTCCCGACTATGGCCGCATCACCGCCTATCGCGGCGCGACCGGCTTCGGCATCCGCCTTGATGGCGGCACCGCCTATTCCGGCGCGGTGATCACCCGCTTCTACGACCCGCTCCTGGAAAAGGTCACCGCCTGGGCGCCAACGGCCGAGGAGGCCGCCCAGCGCATGGACCGCGCCTTGCGCGAATTTCGCATCCGCGGTGTCGCGACCAATCTGGTGTTCCTGGAAAACGTCATCGACCACCCGGACTTCCGGGCCAACAATTACACCACCCGCTTCATCGACGAGACGCCGGCGCTGTTTGAGCAGGTGACCCGGCGCGACCGCGCGACGAAGCTCCTGACCTATATCGCGGATGTCACCGTCAACGGCCATCCCGAGACCAAGAACCGGCCGCGCCCGCCGGCCGAGGCGGCCGCCCCGCAGGCGCCGGTGATCGACGCGCCGATCAAGAACGGCACGCGCCAGCTCCTGGACGAACTCGGTCCCGCCGGCTTCGCCGACTGGATGAAGGCGGAACGCCGCGCGCTCGTCACCGACACCACCATGCGCGACGGCCACCAGTCGCTGCTCGCCACCCGCATGCGCAGCCACGATATCGTCGCGGTTGCCGATGCCTATGCCCGCGGCATGCCGCAGCTGTTTTCGCTGGAATGCTGGGGCGGGGCGACCTTCGATGTCGCCATGCGCTTCCTCACCGAGGATCCGTGGGAGCGGCTGCGGCTCGTTCGCGAGCGCGCGCCCAACATCCTGCTGCAGATGCTGCTGCGCGGCGCCAACGGCGTCGGCTACACCAATTATCCCGACAATGTGGTGCGCCATTTCGTCAAGCAGGCCGCGCGCGAGGGGGTCGACCTCTTCCGCGTGTTCGACTGCCTCAACTGGGTGGAGAACATGCGCGTCTCGCTCGATGCGGTGATCGAGGAGGACAAGCTCTGCGAGGGCGTGATCTGCTACACCGGCGATCTCAACGACAGCGCCCGGCCGAAATACGACCTCGCCTACTACATCCGCCTGGCCAAGGATCTGGAAAAGGCCGGATGTCACATCCTCGGCGTCAAGGACATGGCCGGCTTGATGAAGCCGGCAGCGGCGAAACAGCTCTTCACCGCGCTCCGCCAAGAAGTCGGCCTGCCGATCCACTTCCACACCCATGACACGTCGGGCATTTCCGCCGCCAGCGTGCTCGCCGCCGTCGACGCCGGGGTCGATGCCTTCGACGCGGCGATGGATGCCTTCTCCGGCCTGACCTCGCAGCCGGCACTCGGCTCGCTGGTTGCGGCGCTGAAGGACACGCCGCGCGACACAGGGCTCGACGCCGGCACGATCCGCGAGCTGTCGCTCTACTGGGAGGCGGTGCGCAACCAGTACAGCGCCTTCGAAAGCGACCTGAAAGCGCCCGCCTCGGAGGTCTATCTGCATGAAATGCCGGGCGGCCAGTTCACCAACCTGAAGGAACAGGCCCGCTCGCTCGGCCTGGAAAGCCGCTGGCACGAGGTCGCGCAGGCCTATCACGACGTCAACATGATGTTCGGCGACATCGTCAAGGTGACGCCGTCGTCCAAGGTGGTCGGCGATATGGCGCTGATGATGGTGGCCCAGGGCCTGAGCGTCGCCGACGTTCTCTCGCCGGACAAGGACGTCGCCTTCCCCGAAAGCGTGGTGCAGATGATGCACGGCGACCTCGGACAGGCGCCCGGCGGCTGGCCGGAGGACATCCAGAAACGCGTGCTCAAGGGCGACACGCCGATCACCGTGCGCCCCGGTTCGCTGCTGGAAGAAGACGACCTGGAGGCGCGCCGCGCCGAGATCGCGGAAAAGACCGGCACGGACATCGGCGAGGCGGAGCTTGCCTCCTACCTGATGTACCCGAAGGTCTTCACCGATTTCGCCGCCGCGCGCGAGATCTACGGCCCGGTCAGCGTGCTGCCGACGCCGATCTATTTCTACGGGCTTCCCGCCGGCGAGGAGGTGATGATCGACCTGGAGCCCGGCAAGACGCTGGTCGTGCGCTGTCAGGCCATCGGCGAAACGGATGAGAACGGCGACTGCAAGGTGTTCTTCGAGCTGAACGGCCAGCCGCGCATCATCAAGGTGCCCGACCGGGTCCATGGGGCCGCCGGCGCGGCGGCGCGACGCAAGGCCGAGCCCACCAACGCGGGCCATGTCGGCGCACCGATGCCCGGCGTGATCTCGACCGTCGCCGTCTCGACGGGACAGAAGGTGACGGCCGGCGACGTGCTGGTCTCCATCGAGGCGATGAAGATGGAAACCGCGCTCCATGCCGACCGCGACGGCACCGTCGCGGAGGTTGTCGTGACCGCCGGACAGCAGGTCGATGCCAAGGACCTGCTGGTGGTCCTGGCCGACGTCGAAGACTGACACCGCGGCGAGGGGATGCATCCGGAATGAGCCTCGCCATCGCCAGCACGGCTCTGCGCCGGACATTCCTGCACCTGCAGGGACTGTCCGGCGCACCCGGCCGCAAGATCGACACCGACGGCTGCCGGGCGCTGGTCCAAGACCTCGGCTTCGTCCAGGTCGACAGCATCAACACGGTGGCCCGCGCCCACCACCAGATCCTGTTCTCGCGCAACCAGACCTATCGGCCCGGCCAGTTGACGCGGCTGCTGGAGGTCCGCCGCGACCTGTTCGAGAACTGGACGCATGATGCCTCCTGCATTCCGGTGGAATTCTTTCCGCTCTGGCGCCACCGCTTCGCGCGCGAACGCGAGCGGATGAAGGCGCGCTGGACCAACTGGCACGGCCATGACTTCAAGGCGGAACTGGACAGGGTGCTCGCCCGCATCCGCGATCACGGACCGGCCGGCACGCGTGACTTCGACCGGGACGGCCCGCGCAAGGAGCCCGGCTGGTGGAACTGGCATCCGGGAAAGGCGGCGCTCGAATATCTCTGGCGCACCGGCGAGATCGCCGTCACCCGGCGGGAGAATTTCGCCAAGATCTACGACCTTGCCGAGCGGGTCATCCCGCCGGAGCATTTCGAGCGCGAGATCCCGCATGACGCCTTCGTCGATACGGTCTGCGACGCGGCGATCCAGCGGCTCGGCGTCGCCACCTCGGGCGAGATCGCGGCCTTCCTCGACCTGGTCACGCCGGCGGAAGCGGCCGACTGGTGCGCGGCAAACGCGGGCGGGCGCCTTCGCGAGGTCACGGTGGAAAGTGCCGGCGGCCGCCGCGCCGCCTTCGCCCGCGCGGACATAGAAGCCTGCCTTCGCGACACGCCCGATCCGCCGAAACGCCTGCGCGTGCTCAGCCCCTTCGATCCCGTCCTGCGCGACCGCAAGCGCGCCGAGCGGCTGTTCGACTTCAGCTACCGGATCGAGGTCTTCGTACCCGCACCGAAGCGGGTCTACGGCTATTACGTCTTTCCGCTGCTGGAGGGCGAGCGCATCGTCGGACGCATCGACATGGCCTGCAAGCGCGCAGACGGCACGCTTGCCGTCAAGGCGCTCTGGCCGGAAAGGGGCGTGCGCTTCACACGCGGCCGGCAGGACAGGCTGGAGGCGGAACTTCAGCGCATGGCGCGCTTCACCGGGATGGAGACGGTCGCGTTCGAAGACGGCTGGATGCGCGATCCTGCCGGCTGAGGCGGCAGGCGATACCCTTGCGGGCGGCTAGCGTTCGCCGAAGGCGGTGTCGAGCGAGCGCACAATCGGTTTGAGCATGTAGCGCATCAGCGACTTGGAGCCGGTGACCACATTCGCCTGAACCACCATGCCCGGCAGCACCGGACGGGTGTTTTCGCCAGACCCCACCTCGCGCGCGGCCAGCGCGATCACCGCCTTGAAATAGGCGTCGCCGTTCTCGTCCTTGAAGCTTGAGGCGGAAATCGTGCGCACCGTGCCCTGGACCGAGCCGTAGCGGCTGGCGTCGTAGCTGGTCACCTGCACGTCGGCCGCATCGCCTTCCTTGATGTGGCCGATGTCCTTGGGCTCGACCTTGACCTCGGCGACGAGATCCTCCTCGAGCGGCACGATCTCGGCGACCAGATCGCCGGGCTTCACCACCGATCCGGTTCCCGACTGCTCAATCGACTTGACGAGACCGCCGACCGGCGCGCGCACGACCAGCCGGTCGGCCCGGTCCTGAAGGCCGGCGAGCTGTTCGTGAAGCTCGGCGCGTTCCTCGCCGATCTTGCTCTTTTGTTCCGCGACCTGCTGCAGCACATCGGCCCGCGCCTTGGCCAGACCCGCCTGCGCCTCCGCCAGGCCGGCCCGGGCCTGCGCCAGCTGACCGGTCACGGCCGCAAGGTCGTTTTCCACCGCATGCAGCTGGGTCTTTGCCTCCAGATAGCGACGCCGCGAGGTATAGCCTTCCTTCAGGAGCTCGCTCTGGATCGCGACCTTCTCGCGCTCCGTCTCGAGCTGCTGCTCCAGCAGCGCCTTTCGCGCCACGAGGCCGGCAACTTCCGCCTCGCGCTGATCGACCCGGGCGGCGAGCGCATCCTGTTCCTTCTTGCGCGAACGGAGATTGGCGAGAAAGGCGTCGCGCTGGCGGTCGCTGAGCGCGATCCGGCCGCTGACGCCGCGCAGGCCCGCGCCGCCGCCGGCGTCTCCAAGCGCCTCCGCATCGAGCCGTTCGTCTTCCAGCGTCAGCCAGTCGAGCCGGACCCGGATTCGGGCCAGCTCGCTGCTCGCGTCGCTCGCCCGCAGCTGCATCAGCGGTGCGCCGGCCTCGACGAGGTCGCCCTCGCGCACCAGGATTTTCTCGACGATGCCACCTTCCAGATGCTGCACGGGCTGCACGGCGCCGGAGGGGACGATCTCGCCACGCGTCGGCGCGACCTCGCGGATCTCGCCGATGCTGGCCCACAGCAACAGCGCGATGACAAGGCCGCAGAGAATGTAAAGGGTCCGGCCGATCGCGCGCGGCGGCTCGCCGTCCTCCAGCTCGAGCGGGAGCGACAGGCGTCCGGAAACACTGCGCGAATGTGCGGGCGGTTGCACGAGGAGCCCCCTGACGGAACGCGATACTCAATCCACCCCCAGTTTAGGGGGGGAGCGTTAATAGAGCGTGTGAAACAGGCCGGCCGGACACGCGACCGGCGCTCAAATTTGCGCCATAACTCCAAGGCGGGACGCCGCTCCGCACACCCGGGCGCGACAAGCCCGCCACAGCCTAGGCGGCATTCATGATCCGCGGCACGATCTCCTCCGGCGTTCCCTGCGCGGCGATGCGCCCGTCGCGCATGTAGATCACCCGGTCCGCGAGCCGCATGTGGCTCGGCCTGTGCGTCACCAGAAAGACCGTGGCATGCCCCTTGAGCGCCCGGATCTTGTCCATCAGCAGCCGGTCGCTCTCGAAATCGAGGTTGTTGCCGGGATCGTCGAGCAGGTAGAGCGCCTCATCGCGCACGAAGGCGCGGGCGATCGTGATCCGGCGCTTCAGGGAATCCGGCAACCGGCGGAGAACCTGGCTCGACAGCCGCGTCTGGAAGCCGTCGGGCAGCAGCACCTTGTCGGACAGGAGATCGATTTCCGCCGCCGCGCGCGCCAGATCCTCGTCGCTTGCCTGTGGATTGGACAGACGGATGTTCTGCGCCAGCGTGCCGTAGAAGAACTCCGCCGTCTGCGGCACATAGCCCACGGACTGGCGCCATTCACCGACATCGAGCTGGCGGATGTCGAGCCCGTCGACGATCACCGAGCCGCCCTGCGGCGGATAAAGGCCGAGAAGGATCTTGAGCAGGGTCGACTTGCCCGCGCCGCTCGGTCCGGCGATGGCGATCAGTTCGCCCGGCTTTACCCGCAGATCGACACCGCGCAGGGCCGGCTCGCTCTTGTTGGGATAGCGGAACACCAGCTGGTTGATCGCGACCGCCCCCTTGAACCGGCGGTTCATCGACGGCGCCTCACCGGGCGTGCGCTCCTGCGGCAGGCGCATCAGCGCATTGACCTGCTCGACGGTCTGCTGCGCCTGGCCGATGCGGCTGAGCGACAGGAACGCCTGGTTGAGCGGGTTGAGCACGCGCCATGCGAGCGCCATCACCGCGATGAGCGCGCCCTGGCTCATGTCGCCGTTGAGAACCTGCACCGCGCCGAGCCCGAGAATGCCAACCCCGCACACCGACATCAGCATCTGCGAGAGCGCCTGCACCGTCTGCTGGATCATGCGGGTGCGCAGGTTCTTTTCCGCGTGATCGGCGGACAGCTTGCGGTAGCGTTCGATCCAGACCGTTTCGGCCGACAGATCGCGGATCGAGCCCTGATGGGTGATCGTTTCGATGGTGAGGTTCTGGAGGTTGGACTTCGCCTGGCCGGATGCGGCAATCGCGCTGCGCATTTTCGGGATCGCGAAGACCGCCATGATCGCATAGAGCGCGATCAGCACCACCGGCAGCCAGACCAGAGGCCCGCCGAAAATCGCGATCGCCCCGAGAAACAGCAACGAGAAGGGAAGGTCCACCGCGGCATTGGCCAGCGGCCCGGTGAAGATTTCCCGGATGCCCTCGAACTGGCGCAGCCGCGCCAGCTGGGCGCCGATCGGAGCCGATCCGGTAAGGACAAGCGGCAAATGCAGGATCTGCACGAAAGCCTCGTTGCCGATCGTCGTATCCAGACGCGCGCCGAGATAGGCCTGCAATGAGGCGCGGATTCGTTTCAGCAGGTAATCCGCAACGAGGATCACGGCGATCCCGACGCTCAGCGTCAGGAGAACGGACACGGACTTGGCGCCGATGGCCTTGTCGTAGACCGCCATGACGAAGAGCGGCACCGCGAGCGCAAGACTGTTCAGCACGAAGCCGAGCACGAAGATCGACAGGGTCAGCTTGCGAAACCGGCCAAGGGCATACCCCAGCCAGCCGCGCCGCCGCGCTTCGGTGGCGTCTGTTGTGTCGTCGGCGTCGCGAAAGACGAAGACGCTGCCCGTGCCCGCCTTCGGGCGGAGCACGATTTCCGAGCGCGTGCCGGCGTCAAAGGCCCGGAAACCGCCATCGGAAAGCAACCCCAACAACACATAGACACGGCCGTCACAGGCGTAGATACACGGAAAATGGCCGTCGCGCACCGAGACCGTCCCGCCCTTGAGGCGGCGGGTTGGGCGGTCCAGCCGGCTCAGCACCGCGCGCAGGTCGTGGACCGAGAACAACCCGTCGAAATGCGGCATCGCCTCGAAGATGAGGCGCTCGTTGCCGCGCCAGGACAGCGCCTCGAGCAACACCCTGAGACAGGGTTCCAGGCCGGCCGGATCGCCATGCGTCTTGTCCCGCTGCGCCTCCCCCTCGCCCGCAGGACGGTGCAGCGCCCTCGCCAGCGCATCGATCTGGCGATGGACCGCGTTTCTCGGCGGCGGATTTTCCTTGCAAGCGGTTTCGGCGACACCCTGCGTCATGCGTGATCCCTCATGCCGTCAGCTTGCCGCTGATTGAAAACGGACGGGCCGGCGCGGGCGCGGGCGCCACCGTGTCGGCCCCGGCTGCCGCGACCTCGGAAGCGGGGGTTTCCCGGGGCGCTTCCGGCTCGACGGGCGTCACCCGCCCGTCGGCGACTTCCAGCAGGTGATCCGACACCTTCAACAGCGACGGGCGGTAGCTGATCATCAGGATCGTCATCTGTCCGCGCAGGCTCTTCAGGGCCTCGATCAACAATGCTTCGCTGCGCTGGTCGAGCGGGGCGTTCGCCTCGTCCAGGATCAGGACGCGCGGGTCCCGCGCCAGCGCGCGGGCAATCGCGATGCGCTGCTTGGTGGAACTGGGAAGCGCCTCCATGACCCCGACGCCGAGATCCGTGTCGTAGCCGTTCGGCAGAAGATGAATGTCGTGCTCCAGGCCGATGAGTGCTGCGGCCTCCCGGGCGCGCTCCGGTGTCGCGCTGCAGCCGAACATCGTGAGGTTTTCAAGGATCGTGCCGCGAAACAGCGGCGCGGCCGGGCCGACATAGGAAATCCGCTCGCGCAGCACCGAATGCGCCGGCCCGTAGAGATCGTGGCCACCGTAGCGGATCGTGCCGCCGTCCGGCTGAAGGTCGCCGGACAGGATGCGCATCAGGGTCGAACGTCCGCTGCCGTCCACGCCCCGGATGCCGGTGATCGTGCCTGCCTCGACCGAGAACGACGCGTTCTCGAACCGGGCGCCGACCATGCGCTTGCTGCGGAACGACAGGTCGCGCACATGAATGCCGTCGCCGAAATCCTCAAGCGTGCCGTCGAACGCCTGCTGTTCCGGCAGTTCGAACAGGCGCAGCCCCTCGACCGCGTCGTGACGGGTTCGCTGTATTTCGCCAAGCGCCGAAATGCCGCGCAACACCGGCTGGATGACCTGCCCGGTGAGCAATGTGCAGGCCGCGACCGCGCCCACGCTCAAAGAACCGCCGATCGCCAGAAACGCTCCGGCGAAGACGACCGCGATCGTGGCGATGGAGGAATAGAGGCTGATCGCGTTCTGCGAGCTGTTCGCCAGCTGGATGGCCGTGTAGCTGCATTCTCCCACCTGGCGCTGGAGGCGCTCGTAGCGCCGCACCATCTGCGGCTCCAGCGCCAGCGCCTTCACGGTCTGGATATGCGACAACACCTCGATGACGAAGTCGTACTTGCGCGAATCGCTCTCGCTGCGCGCCTCGATGGACGCCGTCACCGCCTTGTTTCGGCGTATGTTCAGGGCCGCGAAAATCGCGATGAGACAAACGGGAACCAACGCGACCGGCCCGCCGATGATCGCCATCAGCGCGAGGAAAATGCCGGTGGCGGGAATGTCGATCGCCAGCAGCCGGGTCTGACCGCCGTAAAAATCCGCGACCGCGCCGAGCGACCCGAACCGCTGCATGTTGTCGCTGAGCGCCGTGGCGCCGAGCATGTCCGGCGGTGCCTGCACCACCCGGCGGAACGCCTCCAGGCCGACGCGGTGCCCGAAGGAGGCGGCCGACCATCCCATCAGATGCGCCCGGGCGATCTTCAGCCCCGCATCGAGCACCATGACCAGCATGAGGCCGGCAATCAGCAGCGACAGCGTATGGGTCGAGGCATTCGGCAGGATGCGGTCATAGACCTGCAACACGGTCAGCGGCAGGGCCAGCGACAAGACGTTGACGAGGATCGACGCAGCGATCACCGGTGCGCTCAGCGGTGGCGACGCAACCGTCCCGCCCCCGGATCGCGGCACCGCGATGCGAGGAAGGATCTGCCGCAGCCGCGCGAAGATGCGGGGTCGGCCGGACTGGGGGACTGGCGTCGTCATTTGCTGAGATTGCAGCACTTTTCTTTTAAATTTCTTTACCAAGAATCCGTCCCCTTGACCGGAAACCGCCAAAAACCCCGCTTTCTGCAATCGACTTAACGATTGTGCAGAGGATTGACCGCTTTGATCGGGCAAAGTCACAACCCGAATGGCGGATCCCATGTCCGACGATACATCGCACACCCCCCAGACGCCGGCTCCCGTGCCCGGCCCGCGCAACGCGGTCACGTCGGGCGGACAGGATGGCGTTGCCGTGAGGAACCGGGTCGATGCCGATCGCAAGGCCCTCAAGGAAGCCCACGAATACGACCACGACCCGTCCGATCCGGTCTCCAACGAGACGACGCTTTCAAGCCTGCACCTTGGGGCCGTGAGCGGCGCGGCGCTGGCCGCGATGATCCAGCAGGGCGCGGCCCTGCCCGCGAGCGGTGACGACGCGTCGGGTTCTGGCGCTCCGGCCGAGCCGGTCGCCCCGGAGCCGGTCGCGACACGGCGCGGCGCGGCAACCGACGGAACGGCGACAGACGCGCCGGAAGGGGAGATCCCGGCAGCAAGCGGCTCCTCGACCTATCGCGCGCCCTCCGAAGCCGTCAGCCCGCTGGTGGCTGCCTCCTCCGCCCCGGCGGCGCCATCCGGCAACAGCGATTACGACGCCCCGGTCGCGCGCGACAGCAGCGGCACGGAAGGCGCGCCACAGGATGCCGGCCCGGCACCGGACACAAGCGGATCGCAGCCGCAGGACCTCTTCGATGTCACGGGCGTCACCGACACGGATGCCGCCGCAAACACGCTTGCCGAAGACGCCACCGGCGGCACAACCATCGGCATCGTCGCCAGTGCCACCGATGCCGATGCGACCGACAGCGTCAGCTACTCCGTCGACGATCCCCGCTTCACCGTCGACCCCGACGGCACCGTTCGGGTCGCCGATGACGCCAGCTTCGACGCGGAGACGGAAGGCAGCATCGACGTCACCGTGACCGCGACCTCAACGGACGGCAGCACCTCGAGCGAGACCTTCACGGTCGACGTGACCGATGTGAATGAATCCGCCGTATCGCCGGTGGTTGATACCGATGCGGCTGCCAACACCCTGGCAGAGGATGCCGCCGGTGGAACCGCCATCGGGATCGTGGCGAATGCCACCGATGCCGATGCGACCGACAGCGTCAGCTACTCC
>MDTD01033132.1_pt1 | contig 11828 bp, 10 predicted proteins | sample 811221 | NCBI WGS metagenome assembly MDTD01 (sample SAMN05326646, study PRJNA326480) | marine metagenome | isolation source: seawater | place: Pacific Ocean: South West | collected 2011
ACCAGAAAACTCGTTGTTTCGAACTACGGTGGACGATAAGAGGAGCGCCAAAGTGGCTACAGAAAAATTTCAAAGCTTAGATGTTCACGGTATCATCAATACAAACTCGGTTTCTTGGAACTTGACTGCAGAGCCTCTCTATGAAGCCACCATTCGTTGCAACCACGGAAAGTTATCTAGTGGTGGGGCCCTAGTTGTTGATACCGGCAAACACACGGGTAGATCCCCAAAAGACAAATTCCTGGTTGAGGAGCACACAAGCAAAGATAATATTTGGTGGGGTCCCGTCAATCAAAGTACGGATGAGGCCAGTTTCAAAAATCTACATCGCCGAATACTTTCCTATTACCAAGGGCGCGACCTTTATGTACAAGATCTCTATGCCGGGGCGGAAGAAACAAATCGGCTTCGTGTGCGTGTTATCACAGACATTCCATGGCACAGCCTATTTGCACGGAATATGTTTATCCGCCCAGCTCCTGAAGAGCTAAAGGGCTTCGAGCCAGACTTGATCATTTTACATGCACCTTACCTTCATGCCTCACCCAAAATGGATAATACCAATTCTGAAACTGCCATTATGATGAATTTTTCAGAGAAAATAGTGCTTATTTCTGGATCGGTATATGCGGGCGAAATAAAAAAATCTGTTTTTTCGTATCTTAATTATACCCTTCCGGCAAATGGCGTTTTACCCATGCACTGTTCAGCAAATATAGGAAAAGCAGATGATGTAGCCATCTTCTTTGGCCTCTCCGGTACAGGCAAGACCACGCTGTCTGCGGATGGATCTCGCACTTTAATTGGCGATGATGAACATGGTTGGTCTGACAACGGGGTGTTTAATTTCGAAGGTGGTTGCTACGCAAAAGTTATCAATCTTTCTAAAGAGGCAGAGCCGGAAATCTTTGCGGCATCACATCGATTCGGAACAGTGCTCGAAAATGTCGTAATGGACCCAGACACCCGACACCTTGATTTATTTGACGACAGTAAAACTGAAAATACCCGGTCTTGCTATCCAATCGATTTTATTCCTAACACAGAACTTTCAGGCATTGGAGGCCAACCAAAAAATATTGTAATGCTCACAGCGGACGCATTTGGTGTTCTTCCACCGATAAGTAGTCTTTCTGCTGATCAAGCTATGTACCATTTTTTATCTGGTTACACAGCGCGTCTAGCTGGCACCGAAAAAGGAGTAACAGAGCCAGAAGCAACATTTTCAACGTGTTTTGGAGCACCCTTCATGCCACGTCATCCATCAGTTTATGCAGAAATGCTGGGTGAGAGAATAGAAAAGTCCGGCGCAAAATGTTGGTTAGTCAATACCGGTTGGTCCGGCGGAGCATATGGCACAGGTGAGCGAATGAAGATTTCCTACACCCGGGCCATGGTTAGGGCAGCACTCGGTGGTAAACTGACCGATGTTACCTTTACCCCTGACCCCCATTTTGGAGTTTTGGTGCCTAACAGCTGCCCTGATGTGCCGAAAGAGGTTTTAGACCCGCGTAACACATGGCAGGATAAATCAGCATACGAAAACACCGCTAACAACCTCCGCAGAAGATTTGAGGAAAATTTTAAGCAGTTTGAAGATCATGTTAGTGAAGATGTAAAAAAAGCAGGTATTTTTTCTCCCTCGTAAAACGAGCGAAATAACAGAGTTCGAGATATCTCTTATTTACTGTTTATTGTATTTGTAGCTTAAAGATCAAATCGGGTGGTGTTCTCGTGAGACTATTTATCTTCCAGACATAAACCACAGATGTTCCCGTTTGGTAAAACGAGTCGGCATTGTGTCGCACAACCTCTGCGTCGGTTTGAATACGAAACCGACCATTAGCTTTTATGCCCACTCTTTCCAGAGCCTTAATAAGGTCGCTGTTAGGCTTGTCACCAATGATCTTTATCAACCATTTTTTTCTGATTTCCGAGTTATCTGGCACTCTGCTCATGGAAAGTATGCGAGAATTAAAGCGAACAAAGTTAAAAGAACGCTCTATGTTCAAATTTCCATTGCGTTTGTAAGCGACCCGAAAAGTTGAATTCCTTATATGCTGAATATGCCGGACCCTTTTGTCTAGGGAAGAGCCAGGGCCGTAACCCTTATCACGTGCAAGGTCGCGTTGAATAGCCAAAATCTTCTTCGAAACCTCATTATTATTAAGTTTCCCTAAATTGATTTCTTTGAGCAGGCCTAAGTGAGTGAGATTCCCATTATACTGGAAAATATAATTCCCACGTCGGTCTATTTGCAACTGGGCATCAAAATCAGATGGCAGATAACATCCACCAACAAGCAAAATTGCCGTTGCTGCGCCAAGTCTTAATAGCCAAATCAAGCGATTTCCAACCAATGCTCATAGAGATCCAACACCATAGTATCCTGTGCAGGACCAGCATAATCGGACCAAACCTTAGTTTGTTGGAAACGAACTCTATAAAGCGGCAATTTGGGCCCGCCATCCTTGCCGTAAGCAAGCTCCTCCGGGTTTGAAAACAAACCTGCGTAGCTCTCAACGATTCCTGTTTTGCCGCGTATAAAGGCGGGTGTGCGCACATGTCCATCTGGATCAATCGCTAGCACTTGTACGTTTTCGCCGATACGATATTTAGTTTTCATTATACATCACTCACCCATCTTGAATATGACCTTAGTATTGCTTGGTCAACGCGTCCCGTGCGACTGCAGATCATTGCAGGGGAATAAGGCAATGGTGATAAGCTGGACGTTTCTTTAGCCTATCAAACCATGACAAAAGATTGTGCATACTATTTGCCTGTTCTGGCCGCAACTCAATCCATCGTCTAGCATGCACGCCCAACGGCACATCTCCTAAAGTAAATTGTGATCCACTGACAAATTCTTTGTTAACCAGATGCTTATCAAGTATTTTCCAAAGATGCGTCGCCTTTTCTGTCCCCAGCGCAACTTCTTGCATGTTGCGCGTCTCCTCACTTTCTCTTACGAGATTCCGAAAAATCAGGAACATGGGCGGGTTAACTGTTGTGCTGAGCCACTCCATCCAACGGTCGGCATCTGCTCGCGCTCTCAAATCATCTGGCCAAAGGGTCGTCTCGTGTCCATACTTGCAAGCTAGGTAACGGATAATGACATTTGATTCCCAGAGCACGAAGCCATCGTCTACGACTGTTGGCACTAAACCATTCGGATTCATGCCTAAGTAATCTGGCTGGTCATTTTTCCCAAATTTTCCACCTACATCCTCACGACTATATTCAATCCCAAGCTCATCACAAACCCAGAGAACCTTCATTACATTTGAGGAAGTGTTACGCCCAAGAATTCTTAACATAAATTTAATTCCTTCTTTTATCATAACAATCACAACTTTTTGTATATCTCGATTGCCGGATGCGCATCTATCAGCAGGAAACAATCAACAGCAGCAAGCAAAACACAATGCCCATGATACTACCTTAAAAAAAGGCAAGTAGCATGCGGTGACAAATGTAAATTTATATTTTTACTTTATAAAATGTTATCAGTGAGCTTCATCCCAATTATCACCAATACCCGCCTCAACCTCTAAAGGCACGCACATTTTTACCGTCGGCCCCGCAGCTCTTTCCATCACGTCAGTAATTATCTTAGCCACTTCATCTACTTCACTATTTGGCACTTCGAATAAAAGCTCGTCGTGAACTTGCAGTAGCATTGCTGCTTCTGATCCATGGCTTTGAAGCGCCTGCGGCACCCGAATCATAGCGCGTTTTATGATGTCAGCCGCCGTTCCTTGAATTGGGGCATTTATAGCCTGACGCTCTGCATAATTACGACGCATGTGATCCTTATCATTGATGCCTGGCAAATGGATGCGCCGACCAAAAAGCGTTGTAACCATTCCGGTCTTGCGACATTCGCTCTTCAAGCGCTCCATATAAGCCTTGATGCCAGGGTATTTTTCAAAATAAGCATTGATATAAGACCTGGCATCTGTCTGCCCAATGCCCAGTTGGCGGGCTAATCCAAAAGCGCTAATGCCATATATAATTCCAAAGTTAATAGCTTTTGCTTGGCGCCGTATTTGTGGATCTATATCATTCAAAGGCACGTCGAAAACTTGAGATGCAGTCGTTGCATGAATATCGGCTCCTCCTTTAAAGGCCTGAGCTAACGAGTCGATATCCGCCATATGGGCAAGAACTCGAAGCTCAATTTGTGAATAATCAAATGACATAAGCTTATGTCCAGGTTTCGCAACGAATGCTTGCCGGATTTTTCTGCCTTCATCAGTTCTTATTGGAATGTTCTGCAAGTTTGGATTGGTAGAAGAAAGACGCCCAGTTTGGGCTCCTGCCATTGCATATGATGTGTGAACACGCCCTGTTTCCGGATTTATTTCTTTCACTAATGAATCTGTATAGGTACTCTTGAGTTTTGCTAGCTGGCGCCATTGAAGCACCTGTGTAGGTAAATCATGTCCCTCTGAGGCAAGGTCCTCTAGAACTTTTGCACTGGTTTGATAGGCGCCAGTCTTAGTCTTTTTAGCGCCAGGCAAACCTAACTTTTCGAATAGAATCTGCCCGAGCTGTTTGGGAGAATTAATATTGAAGTCCTCTCCGGCAAGGGCTTTAATTTCATCTTCAAGTGCAGAGAGACGCTTAGCCAGATCGCAACTCAATTTTGTCAATAAGCCTTGATCAACACATATTCCGTTTTTTTCCATTTGAACAAGTATAGGAATGAGTGGACGTTCAATTGTTTCGTAAACGGTTACCATCTTTTCATCTAACAACCGCGGCTTTAAAATACGATGCAAACGAAGCGTCAAATCAGCATCCTCAGCCGCATAGTTACAGGCTTGTTCAAGCGGCACATAGTCGAAAGTGATTTGTTTCTGCCCCGATCCAACCACGTTTTTATATTTTATGGTTTTGACATTCAGATGATGGTCCGCGAGCTCGTCTAAACCATGCTTCCCTGAACCCCCTTCAAGAACAAAAGAGCAAACCATTGTATCGTCCACGGGCCCAATAACTACTCCATACCTAAGTAAGATGAGAGAGTCATATTTTATGTTTTGGCCAATTTTTATTAGTGATTCATCTTCTAAAACGGGCCGAAGCATATCGAGCACAAGCGACTGTGAGAGTTGTTTTAAATCTTGGTCTCGGTTCAAACTGTTATTTTCAACCACACCGAGATTACTTTGCTTTTTTAATATCTTGTGTGCAACTGGAATATAACAAGCCTTGCCTGGATTAACCGACAATGAAATCCCCACCAACTCAGCTTTCATTGGATTCAAAGAGGTAGTCTCAGTATCAATTGAGACCAATCCTTTTTGATAAATTTGCTTGATCCAATCTTGGAGAGTCTCTTTGTCCTGAACGATTTTGTAATCCACATTCCCAAAACACTCATTCTGCTCCTGCTGAGGGTTTTGTGATTCTATATTCAACCGCGAAATGATTGATTTAAAACCCTGTTCAGTAAGAAAATGTATAGTTTTATCTCTATCAATTTGTTTCCGCGCGAATTCGGATAGCGAATTTAGCACCGGAACGTCTTGCTTCAGCTGCACCAGTTTACGAGATACGCGCGCTTGCTCAGAAAATTCAATAAGGTTTTCTCGTCGCTTTTTCTGTTTTATTTCATTTGCATGCTCTAAGAGCGTCTCAAGGTCACCATACTCGTTAATAAGCAAGGCCGCTGTTTTTACTCCGATACCAGGAACACCAGGCACATTGTCAACTGAATCCCCCGCCAGAGCCTGAACATCAACAACTTTTTCAGGCACTACACCAAACCGCTCGATCACCTCTTCTGCTTTTATGAGGCGGTTTCTCATAGAGTCAAACATCGATATCCGACCGCCAACCAGTTGCATTAAATCCTTATCTGACGACACAATCGTCACACGTGCTCCTGCCTCAGCCCCCATTTTTGCATAAGTAGCAATTATATCATCGGCCTCGTAACCCGGCATTTCGATAGCTGGTAGCCCGAAAGCCATCGTTGCCTCCTTTACCAAGTCAAATTGTGGGACTAAGTCGTCCGGTGGTGGCGGCCGATTCGCTTTATAATCAGGAAAAATCTCATTGCGAAAAGTTTTCCTTGCAGCATCAAAGATGACTGCAATGTGATCTGCATCACTCTCTTCGACTAACTTCAACACCATCTGAGTAAACCCGTATACGGCATTAACTGGTGTGCCATCCGGGCGTGTCAACGGCCTGACCGCATGGTAGGCGCGGAAAATAAATCCAGAGCCATCTACTAAATACAAACGTTCCATAATCGCATCACCAATTTTAAATTTTCCCTCTTACCCACTTACCGGTGTAGCCCCAACCAGCAACTTAAATTGCCTGCCGCAATAAGGGCACTCAATTTCCGTATTATCACCCATATTCAAAAAGATGCGTGGGTGTCCGGAAGCTCCGCTTCCACCATCACAACTTACCTCCCTTGTATCGACCTTAGTTACTTCAATTGGCTTCATTTACGTTACTATCCTTCAATAGTTAATAGGCATCCATGGTTGACCACTGGTAAGCCTGGATGATAGCGAATGCCTCGCGACAATCAATCGCCTAGGAGGCAGAAATTGACTGACCCTAATTGTAAGCCCCCCAAGCTGGCTGTTGAGATTCACGGATTAACGAAAATCTATGCCAGTTCAAAAAAGAGGCCCGCAGTTACAGCGCTAGCAGGGATAAATCTATGCGTACCTAGAGGGTCTCTATTTGCTTTATTAGGCCCCAACGGCGCCGGAAAATCCACTTTAATAAACACCCTTGGCGGACTTATATCGAAGAGCGACGGCAGTGTTAAAATTTGGGGCATTGACATAGATCAATATCCACGGAACGCTCGCGCGGCCATCGGAATTGTTCCTCAAGAACTTAATATGGATGCCTTTTTCACTCCACGCGAATACCTTAATATGCAAGCGGGGCTTTATGGAGTGCCGCCCGCGGATACCAAAACGGATGAAATTCTTGCGCGTGTGGGACTCTCTTCTGTGGCCGACTCATATGCCCGAACCCTTTCAGGAGGAATGCGTCGTCGACTCCTAATTGCAAAAGCTATGGTTCACGATCCACCGGTTCTAGTGTTAGATGAACCAACGGCCGGCGTGGACATAGAACTGCGAGAACAGCTTTGGGAAAACATCCGCATACTCAATCGGGGTGGGGTAACAGTACTAATCACCACTCACTACCTTGAGGAGGCAGAAAAACTTTGTGATCGTATTGCTATTATTCACAAGGGAGAATTGATTGCTTCAGAGAGAAAAGAAACCCTATTGTCTCGAATTGATGAAAAAACTTTGATTATAACCACTGACCATCCACTCGTTGAAATGCCCCCCAATCTTTTGCAATTTTCTCCTTTACTTACTCAAAAAGGAGCGATCATGATCAATTATAGGAAAAGCGTAATTCAGGTTAACCAAATTTTGGAGGAATTTCGGAAAGCTCAGCTAACTATCGTTGATATTCAGAGTGAGGAAACCAATCTGGGGGATGTTTTCCTCCAGTTAACTCAAACCTCGCCCCATAGAGAAAAAGATCCCGCATAATGAAAAATGCCACTGTAATGGCGGCAGCACTATTATTATTTAGCGCATGTGGACCCCGCTATATTGAACCTGGACCTTCATCACAGGCGGCGATTATTGAACAGAATGCTTTTATTATGAATGACGGCATAAAGCTTCCTTTGAGACAATGGGGGCCAAAAATGTTTCCACGATTCGTTGTTCTCGCACTCCATGGATTCAATGATTATTCAAACGCGTTTGAAAAACCTGCGGCCTATTGGGCCAAATTCGGTGTTACCACTTATGCCTATGATCAGCGTGGATTTGGGGGAGCACCATTTGCTGGGCGCTGGCATGGAGCTCCGTCATTAACAGCTGACTTTATAAGGATTGCTCACATTATTCGTTTGAAACATCCCGATGTGCCGCTTTTTTTGCTTGGAGAAAGCATGGGGGGTGCCGTTACTATCGCAGCATCAGCGCACCATAATCTGCCTTTACACAATGGAAAAATTCTAATAGCACCAGCCATCTGGGGACGTGCAGCTATGCCAGCTTGGCAAGAAGCTGCACTATGGATTTTGACCAAATTTGCGCCTGGGCTCCGTGTGAGCGGTGGGGGCTTTGGGCGCAAGCCTTCTGATAACCTTAGTATGCTAAGGCAATTATCCACAGATAAAAAAATAATAAAACGAACACGCGTTGATGCTGTAAACGGCTTAGTAAATCTTATGGATATAGCCCTCTGTGGCGCTAACAAATTAAAGGGACCAGCATTAATATTGTACGGAAAACAGGAGGATATCATTCCAAGCAAAGCGCGCCTTTTGCTAAAAACGCGCTTATTAAACAGTTCGTCAAATATCTTCATTAAGGAATATGAGAGCGGTTACCATATGCTATTGCGAGATTTAAATGCGAAAGTTGTTTGGAACGACATTTTTGACTGGATGAAAAATCCATTGCGCTCACCATCACACGGAACCCTTGCCAGGGATTTAAACCACGCAAAATAACCATAGAAAAACCAGCTAGCATAGTGTTGAAGATTGCCGTAGTTTCCTGCTCTTAGGCGCCCGTAGCTCAGCTGGATAGAGCGACGCCCTCCGGAGGCGTAGGTCAGGGGTTCGAATCCTCTCGGGCGCGCCATTTGAAAGAATATTCGCGCAGCCATTTTACAAACTGCCTCGATTAATAAACTAAAAACCAAAAGATTTGAGCTTTGCTCTATGTGCATCCCCAGCTTACACAATCTGACACATTGACGACAAGTGGTCGAGGCCTGTACTGAATAGACAACTTGAAACTTTTATCTCATTATTTGTAACTACCGGAAGTGCCTGTCATGAAATTAAACATTGGTGGAACAACCCCAGCGGCGAATTGGAAAAATATGCACCCAAGCGAGAGTGCTGATGTCGATTATAAGGGCGACTTTGGCGATCTCGGCCAGTTCTCAAATGATTCATTTGATATAATTTATAGCTGCCACCTATTACAGCGTTGCGGTTACAAAGAAGAAATACCCCAGGCACTCGGGGAATGTCTTCGCATTCTTAAACCAGGAGGTGAGCTTATGGTCAGCGTGCCCGATATGGCTGCCCTTTGCATACTATTTGTTCATGAAAAGATAACTCCCGACCACCAGTGGCATTTGATGCGCATACTGTTTGGCGGCGAAGTTGATGAGGACGACTTTAATGCTACCGGGTTCACCGCTGATTTTTTAGGTAGCTTTCTAACGGACGCGGGCTTTGAAAACATTAAATGTATCGACGACTTCGGGCTTTTTGATGATGCAAGTCAGGAAAAACTTAATGGAATCTCCGTTAGCCTCAATATGAAGGCTGTAAAACCGACCTAATCACCCGTAAAAATAATTATCATTCAATATGAACTTAATCAGTGATGTGCGTAGCATGGTCGGGGACCTGGAAATTCAATGGGCTCAATTAGTCTTACAAAAATTGTTACCCTCAAGTTTTTCAATTGTACTCGTCGTGCTGTGACCAGGCAGTATGTCTGCCAGGAACACTTCACCTCCCCACTTCGATACTAAATCGCCCCCAACGACGTCTTTAAGCTCATAATCAGAACCTTTTATAAGAATGTCCGGCCGCAATGTTTCAATTACTGCAATTGGCGTCGCATCATCAAATATTATCACCAAATCAACGTCAGCGAGCGAAGCCAATACTTGTGCTCTGCTCAATTCACTCTGCACCGGCCTGTTTTCTCCTTTCAAGTGACGGACAGACCGGTCACTATTAAGACCAACGATCAGTCGATCACAGGTTTCTTTGGCTTGAGAAAGAAGCGAGATGTGGCCTGGATGAAGCAGGTCGAAACAGCCGTTGGTGAAGCCACATCGCAATCCTTTCTCCCTCCACGAGGCTATTTTATTTGAGGCCTCGCTCAGGGCTGAAATTTTAAGTTCAGACCCCATCAGAGCAGTCTCATGCAAACCTGAAAGAATTTCTGATGTGTGGACAACTGCAGTGCCATTCTTGCCAACAACGACTCCTGCTGCAATATTGGCAAGAGTAGCAGCCGTTTTGAGGTCTGCACCGACGTCAAGTGCAACTGCCACTATCGCCACAACCGTATCACCAGCGCCAGAAACATCAAATACTTCTCGCGCGCGTGCTTTCAAATGAGTGGCTTCTTCCATTGTTACAAGGCTCATACCTTGCTCACTTCTGGTAGCAAGAACAGCCTTTACGCCTGCGTTCTGTATTATGTGACGTGCGGCTGCGACAACTTCACTGTCACATTTTGTGGACATCCCACTCGCACTACTTAACTCTTGAAGGTTCGGGGTTATCAAGTTGGCGCCACGATAAATATCAAAAAAATTACCTTTCGGATCAATTATTACCTTTGTGCCATTTTGCTTAGCTATATCAATCAATATACGAATTAGGTCAGCCCCTAGAACACCCTTTCCGTAATCAGAAAGAACAAGAACGCCGTTTCTTTTCGAGATCTCTTTCCGTACGGCTGATACTATGGTTTTTGAGGTGTTTTCTGTTACCGGCGATGTCACTTCTCGGTCAGCTCGCAACAATTGCTGTCGCGCTGCGAGGTATCTGGACTTAACAGTCGTTAGACGATTTTTTTCAAAAATCAATCTTGCCGAAAGATTATCTTGCGCCGCAAGTAAATCTTCAACGGAGCGGCCTGGCTCATCATTGCCAACAACGGAGATAAGGCGCGCAGCTGCACCCAACGCCGCTATGTTGCGAACCACGTTACCTGCACCCCCAGGCATGGATGTCTCTGAGTCAACCTCAAGCACAGGAATTGGCGCTTCTGGTGATAATCGATTTACCTGGCCCTCAAAAAACCGGTCCAACATTACATCGCCCACACATGTGATGCTCCCTGCACTAAGCTTTTCGACAATTCCAACTAAGGAAGACAGGTCAGACAACATTATGCATAATCCATTCGATGTCTAACTCCGCGGAGCATGTTTATTAAGAATGCGCTGAAGTGTGCGTCGATGCATTTTTAATCGCCGTGCTGTCTCAGATACATTGCGGTTACATTGCTCATAGACCCGCTGAATATGTTCCCAACGAACTCGATCAGCTGACATTGGATCTTCCGGCGGCAATGGCAACGGACGTTCGGTTTCCAAAAGAGCCGCAGCAATTGCATCAGCATCTGCCGGCTTTGGAAGATAGTCAACCGCTCCGGCCTTCACTGCCTCAACGGCAGTGGCTATGTTTCCATAGCCCGTGAGAATAACAATCCTTGTCTCAGCACGGCCCTCACGCAACGCTTTTACTATTTCTAAACCATTGCCATCTTCTAACCTCAAATCAACGATCGCGTAAGCAGGTGGACGTTGGGCAGCTAGTTCGATTCCTTCGGCAACACTAGCAGCCACCTCGGGTAAAAAGTTACGTTTCTCAAGTGCTCTAGCTAATCGGTTTCGCAGTGGAGCGTCATCGTCCACTATAAGAAGCGTCCTATCTGCGGGTAATCCGGCCGAGAATTCCTTCACTTTTCTTCTCCATCCATAGCATCTCTCATTAGAATAGCGCGTGTCCAGCTAATCTCAACCTTTCCGCCATTCTGATTGCTGAAACTTAGATTTGCACCAGTGCGCTTTAACAACGTTTGCGCAATAAAAATGCCAAGGCCCAGATTTTCCCCGGTCACACTGCGTGTCGATATGTAGGGCTCACCAATCATTGCAAGAACTGATGCTCTAAACCCTGGCCCATCATCGCGCACCAATAACCAAACAGTTTCTTTATTCCAATTTAGATCAAGCCATACCTGACTGTGAGCAAATTGAAT
>MDTD01035431.1_pt1 | contig 11828 bp, 11 predicted proteins | sample 811221 | NCBI WGS metagenome assembly MDTD01 (sample SAMN05326646, study PRJNA326480) | marine metagenome | isolation source: seawater | place: Pacific Ocean: South West | collected 2011
TACGGGCATCAACCGTGACGGTGTCGATGATGACCATGTTCGCAGGATCGGTCACGTCCCAAAAATACGCCTCACCGTTTGATCCCCAGGTTCCGGTCACCGCAAAGTCTTTGCCTTTGTGCTTGCCGATACCGGGCCAGACCCAAAGATCAGAAGTTAAAACGTTGGTTATCAAACCATGGCCAACCAATTTGACTTTTCTATTTACATTTCTTGGAACGACTTTAATAGTCTTTTGCGCAGAATAGCCACCTGCTGAAGCTGAAACAGTATACATACCCGCGGTCTCCGCAACGAAGCGTCCGTCACTGGTGATCTGAGCAGAGGCTGGCAATCCAAACTCGCCATATTCTGCCTTTCCAGTAAATGAATAATAAACAGGAACATCATCAAAGCTGCGACTACCACTCACAGCTTTAGCGTTAACCCGAAGCACATCTCCTGTACGAATTTCATCAACCCCATTTGTTGATATGCTAACAGAGCGCGCAGGGTTCTTTACAACTTTAATCTTCAATGATTGCGAGACACCTTCTGCGGTAGCAGAGACAGTGATCCTTCCAGCTTTCTTTGTGATAAGATTGTTTAGCTCATCAAAACTTGCGATGCTCTCATCGCTTGATTTATAGGCAACTAGTGTACCAGCGGTGCGGTCAAGACCGGCCTGATCCGTGACTTTTGCAGATAGGTTCGTAGTCGTGTTCGTGTACAATTTGCTTGGAGTTTGAGAAAAAGTAACTTTTTCAATGGGAGGATAAGGAACATTGATAACAAGGCTTCCGCGCACCCTGTCATCTCTTTTAACAGTAACGGTTTGCGTAGTCAAAAGTAATCGGCCTGGATTGTGGGCTTTAACAGTAACCTTAACCTTGCCACCTGATTCACTGATGCGAGGTAATACGGAAAGATTCTTTCTTTGTCCGTATACGTAAAAAGGGTTGTCGACTAACTTATTTTTATCGTTTAGAAGTTTGATTTCAATTTCTTTGGTCTCCCCTACATTAAACTCAAGAGAATCCGCTCCAAAGTCAAAGCGCAAATCGTTTTGAGCGCTCAGGACTCCAATTAAAATAAATAAAAGTATGTATTTTTTTGACCGCATGAATTACCTCCTATCAGTGCATTTAATAAATTTGAAGTAGTAAATATACATCAGAAAAAAATTTGCGTCTATTTTTTATTTTTGGACCACTGTGGCGGTGAACAATTACAAAGCTCTCTAATAACATTCACGTGCTCTACGATCTCTTGGTGTGATAGTTTTAAGCCCCAAGCAGGCATGAAATGATGTTTTTTCATAATCTTACCACCATTATATAATGTTTCATAAAGGGTATCATCGGAACGCGAAGAAATAGTTTTGGCATCTGATAAATTTCCAGGGGCCACTGGAAGATATTTGGCATTAAATCCATCACCTTTGCCATTTAGCCCATGGCACGAAGCGCAATTAGCAACGTAGTCACTGGAGACCTTATATATGTTATCATCCAAAAGAGATAAATACTGTGTCTTGTGAGGGTCGCGCTTCGCTGCTAAATAGGATTGTAAAAGCGCGGTTGTTTTTTTATCAAGGTTTTGTTTTGGCATTATGCTTTCGGGCATGACCATATGAGGCATTTCTATTGCCATTTTTATATACCCATCTGTTAGCCGATCACTAGCGTTTGTTAAATCTGGACCAACCATTCCACCTTCACCATTTAGCTGATGGCATCCCAAGCATGAAAGATGGTTGGTTAGTAAGTTTTCAATTTTATTACTTTGAAATTCTGATATATTTGGAAGTTGAGTTTTTTGTTTGTCCGATCCAAATCTTTCAACCAACAACTCAATCTCTTTATCTGTATGGTCAAAAACAGGCATCCTGCTACCTGTTCCAGGAAAATATCCGTTTGGCCTTATGGGTTTTGGATTTTTTAAGTATGACAATAACCAGGATTTTTTGGTGCGCATTTTTTGACCTGAAAGGTCAGGAGCGTTATGCTTGTCAAACCAGCTAATTTCATTTTTCATTTCATGGCAAGCTGTGCAATTTTGCGATTGAAAAATCTTTTGGCCATCTTCAATGCTCATTTCTGAAAAGGTACTTTGTGCTTTCTTAAAATCTTTATCAAGCTGCTTCAGTTGGGGGGTGCTAATTTTTTCAATGAAATTTGTCATTGCGGAAACAACCATTAATGAGCTTTGATCCTTATCGTCAAAAAACATAGGCATAGCTGTCCCCAGCAAATGATTTTGTGGATATAGTATGGTCTCATAAATCCAACTACGCTTCAATCTTGCTCCTGTGGTATTTAAGTTTATTGAATTGTTCTTGCCTGTGTTATTAATGACATGACATGATGTGCATTGGTAATCATTAATAATCAATTGGCTTGCGTTTAAATCTGTTTTTCTTTCTATGGTATAATTTTTACTGATGTTTGATTTTTTAGAAGCAAGATAAATAGATAGTGCAAATGCCTCTTTATCAGAAAAGTTGTAATTAGGCATTCTTGATCGTCCAATATTTTTTCTAACACTATGCGGAGATTGCAGATAGTTGTATATGTATGAGGTGTTGTACTTTGATCCAGCATGGCTTAGATCTGGTGCTCTATTAGACATCAACGATGATTTTTCTACTCCGGCATGACAATTACCACATCCAAGTTCATTAATCAATAAATTTGCTTCTTCTTGTAATTGACCAAAAGCAATTGAAAGAAAAAGAATGCTATTAAATTGTAACGAAAGAAACTTACCAGCCAAATTGAACATCAAACGTTGGTAATAAGTGGGCTTGCGATCCAAACGGGTATTCCCCAGCAATTAATTTGTATCCAAGTGCGATCCTTGATTTCGAGCTAACCTGCCATATCAATAATCCCTGCTGTTCAAAGGCATATCTTCCGCGTCCACCAGGCATTAAAAACATTTCATAATTTATTAGATAATGAAATGAACGGGAAATTTTGCGTAAATATTCTCCACCAAAATTAATGATGAGATCGTTATAGTATACAGACAGTCTTGGATAGATAATAGGTAGGTCAATGGTAGCATCATTCGAAAGTTTTTTTCCATTGACAGCTAGACCAAAGCCCGAGCTTAGAGATAATTGACCTGTGTCAGGATTTCCCTTTGTTCCGATCGCGCTGGCATAAAGTGAAAACATATGAGGAATTAAAAATTGGGGAGATATTAATGCTCCCATGTTCGGATCACCCATCTCTTTACCCAATGGGCTTTGAAGCCATCTTAAGCCTGGAGTTGGATATTCTAATCTGAATGAGCGGGCCATTTTCCATCCCCTGTATGAAGAAACCTCCTGTTTAATCGACGCGCTTGGCATTAGAAGAAATTTGTTTACACTAATTTCCGATCCATTTTCTAACCCGTATTTAAATGGTTTGAATATGCTGATTTCTTTTCTGTTTTTTTCTAACAAATACGCAGATTGGCTACTCCACTGGGAGAATAAAATAGAAAAAAAGGCTAGGAATGGAATGAGCCTCATTCAACAACCCATGTTGCTATTACAGGTATGTGGTCGGAAAGCGTAGTTGCGTCTTGGTGTGTTTCACCGTTTGACCATGCGGTATTAGTCCAAAGATAATCTAGCTTTCTATCTAAAAGAAGTTTATTGCCCGGACTATGAGTGAAATGCTTTGATTCTTTCATGCTATACTCTTCTAAAGTGATTGCCGGTTCGTAGGATCCGTACAGATCATTGAGCCACGTTATTTCCTCTGTAAAGTCGCAACCTCCTTTTTTATCTCCAGATTCACTATTTGGATCGTATTCACCAGGCTCGCATTGATCATCAAAGCAATAGTTTGTTTTGGTTGCATTAGGAGGTATTGCGTTAAGGTCACCTCCAGCTACAAAATTGAATCCGCTGGAAACAATATCATCCAAAATATTTTTAAACCCTGAGATATGCTTTTGTTTTGTATCGTCTGTAGCAAAAGCGGTAAGGTGCGCGTTAACAGCATAAAAAGGTGATCCTGGCATTTTAACCTTAGCTGTAATCACATTCCTTCGTAGATAAAATAATTGAGTTAGAGCATCCTGGTCTCCTCTCAACGGAAGCTTGTGTCGGATTGCATCTTCGAGTTTCCATTTAGATAAGATAAGGTTTCCTGCATCAAACCTACCATAGCCTTCCGCGGGTATAATTTGGGTTTTTATTTTTGACGCATACGCTCCGTAATTCATCCCTGTATTGTTTAACAGCCACTGTACTTGGTCCAAGTAAGACGTTCGCTTTGATTGGATATCAACTTCCTGCATCAATACAATATCGACATCTGTCTCATTTATCTTTTTTGCTATTCCTTCAAGACCCACCATAACTTCACCCTTACTAAATATGGCCTTGTCGCCGCAAGCATCTCCAAAAAAATCTAAACGCGCTATTCCAAAACGTATATTCCAAGTCATCACCCTTACAGATTTTTTTGCTGGGTATTCATTGATGAGATTCGCCTGATAAAGAATGGCATCTTCAGTATCGTTGAAAGTTGTTACGAGCGGTTCGCAGCTAATGACTAAAAAGCTAACGAGAGATGCAATAAAATAATTTTTTCTTTTCATATTTATAATTTACAACGCTCGGTACCCGTTGCAAATAAAACAACAGATTGATTGCGATCAATCCAGTCTATGTTGCGTAGCTTTTTGTATGCACCCCAAACCACTCCAGCTTCGGGACCAGCATTGATTTTTAACATTGAGTTAAATTCTTCTGTAAGAATCGTTAGCTCGGTTTCGGAAACATCAATAGCAATCCCATTGCTTTCATACAATATTCTTAAAATCCAATATCCACCAATTGGTCCTGGTACGTTCAACCCCAATGCTTTTGTTTGACTGTTTTCCCAGAATTCAGTTTTGTTATCTAATTTTTGAAACGCATCAACAACTGGTGCGCAGCCAGTTGATTGTGCCGCAACCATGCGAGGCAAACTCCCTGATACTTTTCCTATTGATTTAAGCTCTTGAAAGGCTTTCCACATACCTATAAGTCCCGTTCCTCCTCCAGTTTCATATACGATGATATCTGGGAATTTCCATCCTAGTTGCTCAGCAATTTCATAACCCAATGTTTTTTTACCCTCAACTCTAAAGGGCTCCTTTAAAGTTGAAATATCAAACCAGTTCTCCTGTTTCTGTTGAATCATTTCTTTTGCTGCATCTGCTATGGTGTTTCCTTTTAGTTGAACGTGTTTTGAATACCGCTTGCTCTCAGAAAGATACTCTTTAGGGATTGATTCTGGAAGAAAGACGTGACAGTTCATTCCAGCCTCCTTACAGTATGCAGCAGCTGAAATACCAGCATTGCCTGCTGATGGTAAGCATATATTTTCTACTTGTTGCTCTTTTGCCATAGAAATTGCAAGAGACATTCCTCGATCTTTAAATGAACCGGTAGGGTTGACTATCTCATTTTTTACAAAGAGTTTATCTGAAATCGGAATTATGGGTGTAAAGCCCTCGCCCAAGCTAACTCGGTTTTTGACTGAAGGTAGGACTGATGCGTACCGCCAAAGTGACTCTTCATTTGTATCAACCTTCAGTCCTATGTTAGAATTTTCCCATTCATAACGCACAGATAAAGGCTTTCCGCATGAGCATAAACCTACTGGTGTTATAGGATTTTTTATAACTGATTTGCAATAAGTGCATTCAAAATGCATATCGATTATTATAACTTTTTTATAGTTGTAGTTTCTATCAATGAGTTGATAATTAAATTGTTATATATTTTAATAAAATATAACAAAACAAAACAGGATACATCATGAAAAGGTTTTTAATTTTACTGTCTTTGGCTTTTTTATCAACAAGTAGCGTTTTTGCAGATAATCTAAAGAGCAAGATAATGCCTCTAAAAGATCGCGCTGAAATACAGAATAGATTATTTAAGGACAGGATTAGCACAGTATTGCCAAAGATTATGGAGCGTACCGGTATAGATATGTGGATTATTATTGCAAGAGAGTACAATGAGGATCCTGTCATTAGAACCATGCTTCCATCCACGTGGCTTAACGCTCGCAGAAGAACTATTTTAGTAATTTATAACCCTGGAAATGGGAAAAATATTGAAACATATGCCATAGCTCGTTACGATGTTGGTGAAGTTTTTAAAAAAATGTGGGATCCTGAAAAAGAGCCTGATCAATATCTTGCTCTATCTAAATTAATAAAAGAACTAAACCCCAAAAAGATCGGTATAAATCAAAGTGAGTACTTTGCGCAAGCTGATGGCTTAACTGCGACAGAATATAATTTATTCAAATCTTCGTTAACCCGTGCTCAATTTAGAAGGGTTGTAAGCGCAGAGAAGCTTGCTATTGGTTGGCTTGAAACACGAAGCGGTTTAGAGATGGAATATTATCCTGCAATCTGCAATATTGCACATCAGATTATTAGGGAGGGTTTTTCATCTAGCGTTATTTCTCCTGGAAAAACTACGACAGATGACGTTGTATGGTGGTACAGAGAAAGAATCATTGAGTTGGGTTTAACAACCTGGTTTCATCCAACAGTTGATCTTCAAAGGTCAGATAATGCCGAATTTAATTTTTTAAGTGCTTTTTCCAAATCTAAAGACAGCAATGTCATTCAACGAGGTGATCTTTTACACGTCGATTTTGGCATTACGTATCTTGGATTAAATACAGACACACAGCAACATGCATACGTACTAAAGGTTGAAGAATCTGATGCGCCAGCTGAACTTCAAAATGCTCTTGCTGTTGGTAACCAGCTTCAGGATATCCTTACAGAACAATTTGTAATTGGTAGAACTGGAAACGAAATCCTGTTGGATGCCCTGAACAATGCCAAGTCTGTAGGGATTAAACCCCAAATATATACTCACCCAATTGGTTACTATGGACATGGATCTGGACCCACCATTGGTATGTGGGACAAACAACAGGGAGTACCTATAAATGGTGACTATCCGCTTTATAAAAACACTGCATATTCCATAGAACTGAACGCTAAGATATATATTAAATCCTGGGGAAAAGAAGTAGCTATAATGCTGGAAGAAGATGCTTTTTTTGACGGTGAAAAATGCGAATATATGGATCCCAGACAAACAAAATTAATACTGATTAAATAGAATTAATTTATCGTTTTGTCTCAAATTCACCGGTTTCGGAATTTTTTATTACTTCATTATAATTGAAGCATTTACCGTTCATAGCAATATAGACGCCACAATTCAAACTTTGAACAAATCCAATTGCAGCACCTAAATTGAATAGCCCATCTGAACTCCCAAATTTATAAGGAATCATAGCCCCTGTTAAGACTATTACCTTATTTATGTTTTTATTAGCAATCGAATGTGCAGTTTTTACCATTGTGTCTGTACCATGAGTCACTATAACCTTATTTTCATTTGAATTTAGACAATTGTCAACAATTAGTGATCTATCTGCAGCTGTCATTTCAAGACTGTCCTTCATCATTAAGGTTGATACATTCACATCTATTTTCGACCTGCCAAGATTAAGCATTTCACGTAAGTGAGTTTTATTAAAGAACAGTTTACCTGTGAGTTCATCATATTCTTTATCAAATGTTCCACCAGTTACGAAAATTCTAATACTCATATTCAATCCAATAAATAAGGCGCGTGCTTAAAAATAAATTTTTTTGCAGTTTTATCACTACATCTCAGTTTATAAGCCAGTTTTTTAATATTAATTTTGTTTACGTTTTTAAACATACAATCTTTAACGTAACCATCGATCATACCATTTTCAATTAGAGTTATTATTTGAGCTTCTACTGGACTAGAGTACCATTTTCGGTGATTAGGATTAGCCCTTAAACTATATGAAGCGTTTATCTTTTTTACACTTTCCGCTGAACTAAAAGCGACAGGATTATTGTCGGTTTTCATACCTCTTAAACCTGATGATAAAGTAGGTATTTCATGAAGATCTTGACCGGACGACATAAACCAATCCTCATATTCTATGATCGGTTTGTAAAGTGTGTTATCAACTAACAAATTCTTACCGCCAGATAGTTTAGTCAAATATACATAAATCATTTTGTTAAATCTTTTGGTAAACTCAAAAGAGTTTAGTTTTAATGAGCATTTGTAAAGATACTCATTATTTAAAATTCTAACCGTAGGTTTATTAATTGCTGTGTTAGGAGCTGTATCGTTATTCAATATTGAACTACTAAGTGTGACTCTTACACCCCATAATGGCAATGGGTCAACTAAGTCATAAATCGCACCAGATTTTTTATGTTCTTCATCACATAATCTATTATAATAGTCAATTCTTCCATTAATATAATCAATTGAGTCCAGTCTGGATTTTTCATCATCAAATTTATAGTTTCTATAGAAAACTTGATCTTGGATAGGATCATAAAATTCAGCTTTATTAGATATATAATACCCGTTAGCGTGCTCTATTGGTAGCAAAGCCTTGATCCTCTCCCGTATGCTTGTGAATTTTCCAGATTCGGAGTATCCGACGAGGGATTTTACAACATCATATATTTCAGAATCGTTCATTTATTTATCGGAATATCGGAATAATATAAAATTATTGTCAATAATTTTATGGAATAATAGAAATATTTATTATAAATATCTTATCATAATAATTTATACAAGATTAATATTATTATAATATAGTGCAATACTATATGGCTATTTTTATAAACTTTGCTCATTTATGTTAAGCTTTTCACCTTAAAACGATACAAATTTTTGTTGATATGCTTAGGACAAATACATACAAATTTTTATGACAAATTCATGTCAACATTTCATTGATCATTTAACGGAATTTTAACCTTTCATTAAACTATATTTATTTAATTATTCTAGTTTTTACTTCATATAATAATTGTGAATATTATTTTTGTCTGTAGTGAATATTTTTTCCCAAAATTTGATTATTTTTTATACAATCTCAATTTGATTTCACTTTATTTTAAATCATTAAGTGCTATTTTTTTTAATTTTTAAATGCTTAATTGATTTAAAATTTATATATCATTTTTTCATTATTTATATTTTTGTTGTTAATATAAAATAAAAAAATATATATATTATGTATAGTTTTTTCTTTAACTACTCTGTGAATAGCCGTGGAATATATCCTCAATAAATGATTCCTAGCTTTGTACATATGTTTTTTAAACCATTATCTTTGATTTTTAATTCATTGTTCTGATTATTGCTTTAATATTTTTATAAAAATGACATGAATCTTTTTGCCACGTATATGTAAATTTTAATTGTGAAAAATTACGTTCATAGATTATCGGATCCTCGCGATCCTGCTTATCCCTTTTCAGATACCTTTATTTGTTCCAAATGCAATGAACGTTTATCACTAGAGGCAATCACCTGTGATATTTGTAATTTATATATTTATGGTGAAATTGATACCTCTACGCTTAACCACCCTTCCACATACCCTGAGCCATCACCATTTAATAAAGCCTACATAGTTGATAAGTCCAACTCAAGCCTAGCTGAATCACAAAAGTTTGAAGAATCTGATATTAATCCTGAAGTTGATGATTATATTAAATCACTTTTCAATCAATCTTTTGTCATGATAGCCCTGCTTAGTTTTATTTTGATGGCATTTTTGTATTTAGACTTCACAAATATTGTCATGGATTTTAATAATCAACTATTAGGCAATTAACATTTGATAAAATTTCTCATCAAACTCACCGCGTTTTCTTTTATTTTTGTACTTATGCTTTACGTATCTATTGAAGCTGGTAAGTTTACGCGCGATAGAGCTAGGCTTTCTAATCTGGAGACACTGTCAAAATCTATTCAATTTTATAAGATTACCTATGGGTCTTACCCATTGTCTGGCCAACAAAATAATGTCTCAGATTTATTATACAATGAGCAAATTGTTTTTGGCCAAATCAGGGACCCTTTATTTTTAAGCTCTACTGTAAACCTTGACAACGCTATAAACGCAGCTTATTCATCCTATAAAGATTTTACACAACGAGCCAACGCTGATACCATCAGAATGTATTTTGAAAGATTAAAGGTTGGCTTGCTTGGCTATTTTAATCTTACCTATGAAACAACAGATTCTGTTACAACTATCGTGCAAGATAGCACTATTGCTAGCAATATGGTTTCTGATAGCCTTTCAAGTGAATTTTTAAATGAACTCATTACGTATTCTCCCGAATGTGTAATAACATATAGCTCTAACCCTGAAACGGATTCTTATGAATTGAGCGTATGTTTTGAGAGTGATTTCTTTAGCTCTAAGAAAAAGTGGGATGGTGGAAACGACGATAATCGTTATGAAGTTGGTAATGATTTAAGGCTCAACACCTCAATAATCATAGATGATAATAATAAAATAACTTCCTCAGAAAATACATCTATTATTAAGTAAATTGTACAATGGCGACAAAAAAAACTCAAATCATTACATTGGTTTGCAACAAAGGAGGTGTGGGCAGATCTACTACAGCTATTAATATAGCGTGGAGTCTTGCAAACAAAAGATGCAATGTATTGGTGTGCGATCTCGATGCACAAGCCAATACCTCATCAAGCCTTGCAAAAAATTATCAAGAAGATGTAATTGAAGATGGTAGACATGTTACCAATCTTTTAAAATCTTATGGTGACAGTGCAACTGACTATTTAGTTGATACCAGGAATCCCAACATTAAACTTTTAGCCTCTACTCTTATGCTTGACAACACCGAGGGAGAAATCAAATCGCTACTTGACTTGAATGTCTTCAGACTATTTGATCATTTTTTTAATAGAAAGCTAAAGTCAGAGTTTGATTTTATTATTATTGATACACCTCCGCAAAAATCATCTATACTAACTTTAAACGCGTTGCTTACCAGTGATTGGTATTGGTATGTTTTAAGCGCAGAGGATCAGTGGTCGCTTGATGCAAGAATTGTAAGCGATAAGATAATGCAAGATGTTAGGAAATTAAATTCAAAAATAAGACCTCTTCCTGTATTAATGACAAAGTTTGTAAATGGATCATCGCAATCAATAGAGATGAAAAAAATAGCCGCCTCAGAGTTCAAAGCAGGAGTTTTTAAAACTACAATTGGATATTCAAGTGTTGTCTCTAAATCGCATAGCAACAGAAAGTCCATAAGAGAGTTTTCTTCTGGGCATAGAATAGCAAAGAATTATGACAGTGTAGCAATGGCAATTAACAGATATATTTCAAAAGTGAAACCCGCAAGATGAAAAAGAACAAATCAACAATAGATACTAATTCAATTCACAAAGGTTTAATTGACAATTATAATATTGATGATCCCAAGATGAAAAAAGATGCATCAACCAATGTACAGGATTTTCAAAGTGTAGCAGAATCAATTGAAAAACTTGAAAGAATAATTGAGGATGGTAAAGATCTTGCTAAAAAGGACGATACATATGCTGAGTTCCTAGATGGCGTGAAAACAAACCTTGAAGAGCAGAAGTCGCAACTATTTAAATTAAAATTAACCAATGCTGAATCCAATGTATCTCAAATGCTATCAGATGTTGAAGAAGATGCAACTTCCAATGATTTTATTGCAATTGAAAGGCAAATAAAAAAATATAGCGAGGTTATTTTTGCTTTAAAAGCTGAGGCTGATGACTCACTGCAGCAGAAATCACTATGGAGCTCACATCATAATAAAATTGAAATTTTTCACAAGAGACTACAAAAAAAACGTATTCAGCGCTCAGTTAAAGCCAGTAAAGATCGAGTAATAGCCGCTATTAATGATTTTGAAAAAACGATTGATCATTCAAAATACACGCTTTTACGAAA
>MDTD01103568.1_pt1 | contig 11828 bp, 10 predicted proteins | sample 811221 | NCBI WGS metagenome assembly MDTD01 (sample SAMN05326646, study PRJNA326480) | marine metagenome | isolation source: seawater | place: Pacific Ocean: South West | collected 2011
AACAACTGCCGCAACTCGACCATATCGTCGGGTTTTCTCACAAAACCGAGGCTCACGAAGTCGGCCCCTACCGAAGCGGCCCAGATCGCATTGTCTCGATCGACGTCGGAAAGCGTCGGCGCACTCAGCTCAACACCTGGCAGATTGATTCCCTGTCGACTGCGCAAGAGGCCACCCTGCAACACACGACAGCGAGCGTGCTCATCTGAGCGTTCCAACACCACCATCTCGATCGTGCCATCCGCCATGAGAACGCGATCGTCAACCTTGAGTTCATCGATCAGGCGTGTGTAATTGCAGGTCAATTGCCCCGGCTCAACTTGCTCACCACGAACAAACGTCAATTCAGTATCAACCTCACAGGGCAGGGGATCCTCCGTCAGTTGACCAAGTCGAATCTTCGGACCCGCCAGATCGACAAGAATGCCGAGTGGCCTTCCCACCGCCTGCTCCACCTCACGGATGGTAGCCACGAATTGCTCGTGGACGGATCGGGATCCATGAGCCATATTCAGGCGACAAATATCGACACCTGCGAGAACGATTTTTTCCAGGATCGCCCGATCCTGACAGGCGGGACCAATCGTAGCGACGATTTTTGTCCGGGCGCGACTGCCCAGGACTTCTGATTCTGTCATCTGATAAGCTCCCCGACCGAGAATGCCCGATCTACATATTCTCGCCAGCCACACGTACATCGCGACCGATCCAGCGGTGGTGCCATCTGACATGCCTTGTTTCAACGTCGCCTTGTTTGACGGATTCGCGTTGCCTGACGAAGACGGTGACGGCAAAATACCACGCGTACAACATCATGTCGATTATGGCGGTGGACAATTGCCGGTACTTTGTCGAACATCAAGACTAGGGACCCGGTAAAACTTGAAGAAGGAACGCTTGCTGTATGAACGGCGGAAAAGAAACTTCAAAACTCCAAAAACTTCGCATCCGTTTATTCGCACTGTGCTTGGGTGGAATCTTGGGGATCATCGTTGCCGTCATTGCAATGTCGCTGATGGGTCCTGGACAAATCCCGGAACTCAACGCGAGCAGCTTCAATCAAGCATTGAACCAATGGGACTCTAATCGACTCATGAACTACGAAATCGAGATTACTGTTCAGGGCCGACAGCCCGGTCGCTACCGGACCACTGTGCAAGATGGAGAAGTCGTATCGGCGGAATTCAACAACAACGCCCTCACCAATCCAAGAACGATGTCGACCTGGACAGTCGACGGCATGTTTCGAACGATCGATTACGACGTCCAAGATCAATTAAACCGAGATGCCCAAGATCCAGAACTGACGTTACGGGCCGAGTTCAATCCACAGTACGGATACCCCCAAAAATACCAACGCATCCAATGGGGATCACTCAACGAATTGACCTGGGAAGTCACTCGCTTTGAAATAACGGCCCCGGAGCTGTAAGGATTAACAGGCACCCCAAAAAAAAGGGCGGCGAGATATCGCTCGCCAGCCCTTCTGTACTCAAACGGTGGTCACTGAGTCGTTATCGAACCCAATGATTTCCGCGATGGTTCACAACCACGTCAAAGGAAAAGTCACAGCTCTTCCAAGTGTAGGTTGCAACGCGACGGCCGAAGATTCCATGCCGCCAAGTCACACAGGGTGCTTCATCGGCACAGCAGGCGGGAATGAGCGTGCAGACATCGTACTCACATTCCGTGCAGGGATCGACGGCGACAAGCTCAAGCTTGACCGGAGGCGGTGGACAACACTCGTCATCACATCCAGCCAACGCAACGTTGCCAAAGGCAGCGGTCAACATTCCAAAGGTAAGAACAAGGGCGATCGTTCGAGGGCTCATAGTCACTTCTCCATTTTTAAAGGTCATTTCAAAAACCGTAGTTCACAGCTGGCAAACTGGCAATTCTCCGAGGCCCGTTTCCACCTGCGATATCGTTTTCGAGGTGTTTAATCAGCGGCATTCGTTTCCAACGAGATCGTTATATAGGCCTTCGTAACGGGCTGCAATGTGGGACAATTCAAACTCTCGTTCGATTCGTTGCCGTGCGGCTCTCGACATTAAATGACGCTTTTCATCATCGGCAAATATTTCTCTTAGCGCCTCTGCATATTGAGTTGGCTCGTAGCCGTCGACTAGAATTCCATGAACACCGCTGGTGACTAAATCGGTGGTCACGCCTTCGATCTGCGAGGCGACCGCTGGCAATTGGGAGGCCATCGCTTCGGCCAAGGCATTAGGAAGTCCCTCACGCCGCGTTGGAAAGAAGAACACGCTTGCCACACGCAGATAGAGATCGACATCTTCGACTTCTCCGACCCAATGCACACGATCGGCGAGATGGAAGCGATCGAGTTTCTCCCTGAGCTCATCGACCAAACGCTTACGTTCGATTGGATGGCGTGTATGATCGCTGAAGTCGCAGGGTCCAACGATGAGTAAATCGACATTCGGATTATATTCCGCCAACTCGATGAAGGCAGGGATCACAACGTCAATGCCTTTCCGGTGAATCGCCGAACCGACAAAAACAACAAATTGCTTCTGCGGATCCAACTTGAGTCGCTTACAGATCTGATCTCGGGTTTCAGGTTCAGCGCCCTTGAAACGTTGCGCATCGACACCATTAGGAATTTGTTGTAGCTGGCGATCGGGAAGCCCAAATTCTCGACAGCTATTCAGCAGTGCCGAGGAGAGGCTAATAACTCGGTGGACTGCAAAAAAGCAAGATTTCGTGAGACGAGAAGAGATCCCCAAGAAGCTTGATTTTATTGCAAGTGGATCATCAGCACCGCAGAGGGAGATCTGAATCACAGGTTTCATCCCTCGCAGGTTGGCATAGGCAATCACCAAGCGAGTCAATTCTCCGACGACGTAAAACTGAACGATATCGTTTCGACGACCGTGTCGCATTAAATGAAAGAGCACTCGGCAATCGAATGAGACGCGTCGAAAAAGTTCATTGACGGAGCGAACCAACGATCGTCCGAAGGGCAACCAGCGCCAGCTAAAGCGGCGCAAAACGGGCAAATACTTGACTTGGAGTCCATCAACGCGAACCTGTTTTCCGGCGAGAACTTTTGCATCCTGGTCAGCGGTCGTGAGCACACAAACCTGGTGACCACGATTAACAAGAGCACCAAGAATCCGATGTGCCTGAATCGCGGCTCCGGAGAAATTCGGGAAATAGTACTCGCTAATTGCCCAGATGCGTAACGCGTTGGCAGGAGCTTCTTCGGAGGGCTGAGGCTGAGGCTTGGGAAGGGTACTGACTGTTTCCGAGTTGTGCATCTTGTCGTCTTTAAACGGAGGTCTGCGGATCGCTTCTACCAAAGCTTAAGTATGGGATCTGTCTACCGAGCTTGCGCAAAATTGGGCGCGTGTACTTCGCGGCTTAACTCGGCTAAAATCTTAGTCCGACGGGCCACGAAAGGGGCTTTAAACAAGGCAGTTCCGTACATTCAAGGGCGATTCGATCATGCGTTACGAACCATTCATCGCTATCCTGCTATCGTCCATCTGTACGGTCTCTGTCGGTTGGGCCGATCCACCTCAGTATTTCCGGCACGCGGGTGGGCAATTCGACGCCGTGGATATCCCGTCAAATTTCGATCTTCCGGGCACTTTGGCTTGGCGACAGCCCCTCGCGATAGGACACTCGACACCAACCATTACTGGCGATCGCATTTTCCTCACGACCTATTCAGCGGAGGATCAGAAGCTCGCCACGGTCGCACTCGACCGAGCGACCGGCCGTGTGCTTTGGGAACGATTTGCGAAAACAGACCACGTGGAAGAGGTCCATCGCGTCAGCAGTCCGGCGGCGGCAACCGTCGCCACGGACGGGGAGCGGGTCTATACCTTCTTCGGAAGCTATGGGTTACTGTGCTATGACCTTTACGGCAATCGCGTCTGGTCTCACCCACTCGGACCATTCCAGGACGAGTTCGGCGCAGCGAGTTCCCCGATTCTCTGGAACGGCACCTTGTTTCTGAACGAGGATCACGACACCAACAACTACCTCTACGCGTTTCATGCCAAAACGGGCAAGCGCCAATGGCAGGTCCCCCGCAACGAATTCACGCGAAGTTATTCAACTCCCGTCATCTTCCAGCAACCGGGAAAATCTCCTGAAGTCGTTGTGGCAGGAGCGTTGACACTGACGAGCTATGATCCTGCTTCTGGTGAACGGAACTGGTGGATCAATGGCCTCGCGAGGATTGTCAACACGACGCCTGCGGTCCACGACGGCACGCTTTACGTGGCCACTTGGTCACCCGGCGGTGACGTCGGTGAGCGAATCGCGATGGACGCCTGGGAAAATGCAGCCCGCGAACTTGACAAAAACCGTGACCAAAAAATCACGCGCGACGAACTGTCCCCCGGGCCGGTTCTGAACCGCTTCTTCCGGATCGATATCGATCAGGACCAGGGACTCGACCAAGAGGAATGGGAGAAGCATGCTCGCGTATTCGAATTAGCTGAAAACGCGATCGTCGCCATACGTCCTCGCAACGAGGGGGAACTGGACGAGCGTAGTGTTCTCTGGCGTTATTCAAAAGGCATTCCCTACGTGGCGAGCCCCCTCTACCATGAGGACGTGATCTACCTCGTCAAAGACGGCGGCATCTTGACGGCGCTTGACGCTCGCACGGGCGAAGCTCACAAGCGAGGTCGTCTGAAAGGCCGCGGGAATTATTACGCATCTCCCATCTACGCAGATGGCAAGATTTACTTGGCGAGCGAGCAGGGCGTGATCACGGTCGTCAGCGCGAGCGAAGAATGGCAGATTCTAGATTTTTTTGACTTCGGCGAGATGATCTATGCAACTCCCGTTGTCCACCAGGGTCGACTCTACGTCCGGACAGATGCTGCACTCTATTGTTTCAAGAGTTCCACGAACTAGACCGATCGAATCACGAACTTTGCAGCGCCTTTTGGCAAGGATCGATGACGAGCGAAAAGAAATTGTGACGGGCGAAACATGGAACAGTGGAACGACAAGACAATCGTTATTACCGGTGGATCATCGGGACTGGGCTATGCGATTGCAGAGGCATTCGCTCGACGCCGCGCCAATCTCGTGATCTTGTCTCGCAACATTGAACAGCTTGAAAAGGCAGTGCAACAACTGCAAACGTTCGATGTTTCCGTTCAGGGGATTTCGACAGACATCACCAAGGACGACGATGTCGAACGAAGCTTCTCGCAGATCGAAGCAAAAACAGCATCGATCGATGGGCTCGTTAACGCGGCGGGAATATCTGCTCGGCAGGCGATCCTCGATACGACCCCCGAGGATTTCCAAAAGCTTTGGGAACTCAACTTCCAGGGTCTCGTACGCTGCACACGTCGAGCCTCAACCGCGTTACTCCGCTCCCAAGGACACCTGGTCAACATCGGCTCACTCGCCAGTAAGACGGCTTCTCGCTATCTGGGCGCCTACCCAGCATCCAAATTCGCGGTTGCAGCTTACAGTCAACAGTTACGTCTGGAACTCGGGCCCGAGGGACTACATGTTCTCCTGGTCTGCCCAGGCCCCATCCGCCGCGAGGATGCCGGCATGCGTTATTCAGAAGCGGCAAAAGATCTACCTCCGGAGGCGATGCAACCGGGCGGAGCGACGCGAGTGAAGGCCATTGATCCCGCAAAACTTGCCGAGCGGATTATTTGGAGCTGTGAACATCGTCGGCCCGAGCTGATTATGCCCGCTTCAGCCCGCTGGCTGTTCGCGATCAGCCAACTGTGGCCAGCTCTCGGCGACCGCATCGTCTTGAACAAGACACGGGGCGGGAAATCCGCAACCTAGATCGGTCGCCAGGAACGAGCTCGAACAATCCGGATCGGAAGGACGGCGAGCCTTGCGTCTAAGGTCGACATGTGGCACGATGTCGCCTTACTGAATTTTTGGTGAGCCAAGCAAGACTGAGGAGCCGAACATGGCCGCATTTCCCGAAATCGAAAAGATTCGTTATGAAGGGCCAGAAAGCAAGAACCCTTTGGCGTTCAAATGGTACAACGAAGACGAGGTCGTTGAAGGTTTAACGATGAAGGACCACATGCGTTTCAGCGTGGTCTACTGGCACACATTCCGCGGAAATGGAAGCGATCCCTTCGGTGCTCCCACCATGGTCCGCCCCTGGGAAGACGGAACAGATTCGGTGGAAAACGCTCAGAATCGAGCTCGCGTCGCCTTCGAATTCATCGAAAAGCTGGGCGCTCCCTACTACGCCTTCCACGACCGTGACGTCGCTCCCGAAGGCGCTACTCTCGCCGAATCCAATCGAAATTTTGACGCAGTCGTCCAGGTACTCAAGGAAGAACAAGAGCGAACAGGCATCAAGCTCCTCTGGGGCACGGCCAACATGTTCAGCAATCCTCGTTTCATGCATGGTGCCTCGACGACCTGCAACGCGGACGTTTATGCATACGCGGCCGCACAGGTTAAAAAATGTCTCGAGGTTACCAAGGAACTGGGCGGTGAGAACTATGTATTCTGGGGCGGTCGCGAAGGCTACCAGAATTTATTCAACACCGATCTCAAACGTGAAATCGACAACCTGGGACGCTTCTTCCACATGGCTGTTGATTACGCCGACAAGATTGGCTTCAAGGGCACCTTCCTGATCGAACCCAAGCCCAAGGAACCCACCAAACATCAATACGACTCGGATGCAGCCGCTTGCATCAACTTTTTGCGTGCGTATGAGTTAACCGATCGCTTCAAGTTGAACATCGAAACGAATCACGCGACACTCGCAGGGCATACCATGATGCATGAACTGGACTATGCCGGCATGCAACATCTGCTCGGTTCGATCGACGCAAACACGGGTGACCTGTTGCTCGGCTGGGATACGGATCAATTCCCGACCAACGTGTATCTGACGACCGAGATCATGTTGACCCTCTTGAAGTATGGTGGTGTCGCTCCTGGCGGAGTCAACTTCGATGCGAAGGTACGTCGAGAGAGTTTTGAACCGATCGACCTATTCCATGCCCACATCGGTGGCATGGACGCCTTTGCTCGCGGCCTGAAGATCGCAGCGGCGATCCGAGCCGACGGAGCCTTGGCTGACATCGTGAAGGACCGTTACGAAAGCTGGGATACGGGCATCGGCGCTGAAATTGAGTCAGGCAACCACAATTTCGAATCGCTGGAATCGTACATGCTTGAAAAAGGCGAAGCGTCCCCCAACAAAAGCGGGCGCCAGGAATTGATTGAAAACCTGATCAACACCTACCTCTAAACCGCTATCGCCTAACGAGGCAGTTCAATGCCGCGATGTGATAGCTCATGCGAGAGTTGCATCGCGGTCGTGAACAAGACGGCATCGATTCCCGCCTTGATTGCCGCCTCGACATTCTCAACTCGATCATCGGTGAAGAATATCTCGGACGGGTCACAATCGACCGCAGCGATCGCGGCTTCGTAAATCGTTGGATCGGGCTTCATCGACTGAACTTCGTAGCTCAGAATCCGCGGCCCTTCAAAATATCCGACCAGCTCATATCGTCCGTCAGAGACAAATTCCCAGTGAGCCTCACAGGTGTTGGAAAGAATTCCGAGGTCGTACCCCTTTGCCTTGAGTTGAATCAGAATCGGAATCATCTCTGACTTCACTTCGAACATATCGCTTGCTGCATGAAGCAAATGGCTGTCCTCAACCTCAACTCCGAGATGCTCTCGGAAACGAGAACAAAACTGCTCCGATGACAACTGCCCACGTTCATAGGCTGCCTGCAGTGCAATGTCACCGAAAAGACACGCATGCACATCGTCGGTCGACCGTCCCGCAGCGTCTGCCATTTGCCGACAAGCCTTGCGATGATCGAAGGCAAGTAAGACATTTCCCAGATCGAAGTAAATCGCGCAGGTTGTTTTCATGATCCTCTCGAAAACTGAGAATGACCTGAAGGGCGATCAATCGCCACTTTCATTGAGAAGCCAGCGGTTCAACGATCCAAGGAGCGGATCTGAATGTCCTTGTACCATGCCTCAGATGGCGGTCCGCCATGAATCTGCAGGGCGATCACGCCCGTCTGTTCAATCTCAAGATCGGGTTCGACGTAGTCCACAGTCTTGGTTCCATTCAGAAACAATTGAACACGAGTGCCCTCACACCGAATAACATAGTCATTCCACTGTCCAACACGAACAAGCTTTTTCATATCGACCGAAGAATCAGGTACGGCCAGCATTTTATTGCGACGCGATTCATCGTAGAGCTTGCCCCACCATTGACCGCCCACATCAGCCTGGTAACCGATCACTTCATGGTGATCAGGAATCCGTCGAGTTCGAAACTGGATTCCAGCGTTCACACCTTCGCCGAGAGCCTTGACCTTCAAACGAAGCTCAAAGTCGCCGTATTCTTTTTCGGTGCACAAAAACTCATTATGCGGAATGCGTTTTTTCAGATTACCTCCGACGATCGCACCGTCGTCGATACGAAACATCTTCAGGTTACCCTCCCAACCTGAAAAATCTTTGCCGTTGAACAGCGACACAAAGTCTTCGGACACCCCGATTTGCGGAGCGATGAGGAAGGATGTCAAAACTCCAATCAGCAAAGGCAATTTCATCGACGGTGTCTCCCGTTTTAACTTTCTGATACACGGCAAGCTACCTTGATCGTCGCTCACCGGGCGATGAACTGGGGATCTCTCAATGAGATCTCGGCGAATTCCACCTAAATATCCGGCGCCTGATGTTAGCAGTTTGACCATCATCGCGAAAGCAAACGCTTTCGTCGCGGGCTCTACCCAGACCGCGGTGGTGGATTTAGAATGTGCGGTTTGTTCGACCCTTATTAACTCGACCCAAACTGGCCCAATCTCACCGAGCCCAACCTGCGGAGTATTCCCGATGAGTGGCGACCTCAACAAATACAGCTCCCGTATCACCCAACCCAAGAGCCAGGGTGCATCCCAAGCGATGCTCTACGGAACAGGGATGACCGAAGAAGACATGAAAAAGCCGCAAGTCGGAATCGCAAGCGTCTGGTACGAGGGCAACACTTGCAACATGCACCTGCTTAATCTTGCCAAGAAAGTTAAGGAGGGTGTCGCAGCATCAGATCTCATCGGATTTCGATTTAATACCGTCGGTGTCAGCGATGGCATGTCAATGGGCACGGAGGGCATGAGTTACTCGCTTCAGTCGCGGGATTTGATTGCTGACTCGATTGAAACTTTAGTTTGCGCGCAATGGTATGATGCTTGCGTGACAATTCCAGGTTGCGACAAAAATATGCCTGGCTGCATTATGGCTTTAGGGCGTTTGAATCGACCGGGTCTGATGGTTTACGGAGGCACAATTCGAGCAGGCTCTTGGAAAGGTCAAAAGCTGGATATCGTGTCAGCCTTCCAAAGCTATGGGGAATACCTTGCCGGCACGATTGACGAAGAAACCCGAAAGGAAATCGTCAAAAACTCATGTCCAGGAGCAGGCGCCTGTGGTGGCATGTACACCGCTAACACCATGGCCAGCGCCATCGAAGCTATGGGCATGGCACTGCCATACAGCGGTACTATTCCTGCCGAGGATCCAGCCAAACAAGAAGAGTGCCTGGAAGTAGGTGCGGTGGTCAAAAAACTGCTCGAAAAAGATTTGAAGCCGCGAGATATCATGACTCGTGCAGCCTTCGAGAACGCGATGGTGGTGATCATGGCTGTGGGTGGTTCCACAAACGCTGTACTTCACCTAATTGCAATGGCCCGCTCGGTCGATGTCGAACTTACGATCGACGATTTTCAAGCTGTGAGCGATCGTATTCCGCTCGTTGCCGATCTAAAACCGAGTGGGAAATTTGTTCAGGAGGACTTGCACTCAATTGGTGGAACACCGGCGGTAATGAAGTATCTTCTCGACCATGGATTGATCGACGGACATTGCATCACCGTTACAGGAAAATCACTTGGTGACAATCTAGAATCCTTACCCGGATTAGCATCCGGACAGACAATTGTTCAACCAATTGATAAACCGATCAAGTCAACCGGCCACATTCAAATCCTCAAGGGTAACCTGGCTCCAGAAGGTTCCGTCGCAAAGATCACCGGTAAAGAAGGCCTCTGTTTTACTGGTCGAGCCAACGTGTTTAACTCGGAGGAAGAAATGCTTGAGGCGCTTGAAGACGAAAAAATCTTGAAGGGTGATGTGGTCATCATTCGCTACGAGGGACCGAAAGGTGGTCCCGGCATGCCTGAAATGTTGACTCCTACCTCAGCAATCATGGGTGCGGGACTCGGTTCTGATGTCGCGCTGCTGACCGATGGCCGTTTTTCTGGAGGATCCCACGGGTTTATCGTCGGGCACGTCACTCCTGAGGCTCAGGTAGGAGGTCCGATCGCACTGGTTCAAACGGGTGATCGCGTAACGGTCGATGCCGAATCGCGACGAATCGACATGGACGTTTCCATCGAAGAGCTGGAGCAGCGTCGGCAAGCCTGGGTCGCCCCGGCACTGAAAGCCTATCGCGGTACACTTTTCAAGTATATCAAGAATGTGAAATCAGCCTCAGAGGGCTGTGTGACCGACGAATGATGGACACCGATGTTACCACCAAATCAGCCCCACACGTGATCGCCGACCGGTGTTGTCATCGTGCCTCTTGATGCGGCAGCGGTTGGCCGCAGCGCGGGACGCCCTATAATTGGCGGGTTAATCAAATCTGCAGGGAGTCCTTTGATATGTCCGTTACGTCGGCTCGTCCTACCAACCTTGAACAACTCCGTGATACTGGCTGGCAGTCCAAGACCGTCAAGCGGGAGATCTACGACAACTTCATCGCACAGCTCGGTGACGGCGAAGAGCTATTTCCGGGTGTGATCGGCTACGAAGATACCGTGATTCCAGAGATTAATCTGGCATTGATTGCGGGCCACGACATCCTTTTCCTCGGCGAAAAAGGGCAGGCCAAAAGTCGGCTGATGCGGAATCTGATCCGTTTCTTGGATGAGGAGATTCCCTATCTTGCAATTCCGAACACTCCCTTCCACGAAGACCCGCTCAACCCGATGAGTGAGGTTGCAAGGCAGTTTGTTGACAGGCATGCGGACCATGAGATCCCGATCGGCTGGTGGCCGCGTGAGCAACGTTATGCCGAGCGGCTCGCACCGGGCACCAAATTCGCGGACATCATCGGTGAAATCGACCCCGCAAAACTTGCAGGCGGAGCCAGTATGTCGACGGAGCAAGCTCTGCACTTCGGCCTGATTCCACGCATGCACCGCGGCATCTTTGCGATCAACGAACTCCCTGAACTCGATGAATTGGTGCAAGTCGGCCTGTTCAACATTCTGGAGGAACGGGATGTACAAATCCGGGGTTACCCCGTTCGCTTCGACATCGACGTGCTGATTTTATTCTCCGCAAATCCGTCGACCTACAACCGCAGCGGCAAGGTCATTCCTCAGCTTAAAGATCGCATCGGGTCCATCATCCATACGCACTATCCACGCGAGCGTGATCTAGGGATCCAGATCATGCATCAAGAAGCCGAACTGGAACTGGGCGGCACGCACCCCGTCAGCATTCCGTACTTCATGAAGGAAGTCATCGAGCAGATCACGATTCAAGCGAGGAAATCGAAATACATCGACCAACAGTCTGGAGTCAGTGCAAGGTTTTCGATCGCTAACTTCCGGACGATGGTGGCCAGCGCCCGACAACGCGCCGTCATCCACCAGGAAAAACCCGCGGTTCCTCGCATCAGCGACCTGGGACATCTCTACTCGTCCGCTCTCGGCAAACTAGAGCTTGACTTAATGGGCAGTAGCCAGATGAGCGAGCGGCAGGTGCTTGATGCGGTCATCGCGGAGGCCATCCGAACG
>MDTD01091886.1_pt1 | contig 11827 bp, 11 predicted proteins | sample 811221 | NCBI WGS metagenome assembly MDTD01 (sample SAMN05326646, study PRJNA326480) | marine metagenome | isolation source: seawater | place: Pacific Ocean: South West | collected 2011
GAAAGGCATCTTCTTCTACTGCGACTGGAAATGCTAATAAACATCTTGCACAACAAAAAGAAATATTAGAAAAGATACTTAAGAATTAAATGTCAGAAAAAATAACAGTTCCTACATTAGGTGAGTCAGTTACAGAAGCTACTGTATCTAAATGGCTTAAATCTCAAGGTGATAAAGTGTCAGCCGATGAACCAATAGTTGAGCTAGAAACAGATAAAGTTAATGTCGAGGTACCAGCTCCTTCAAATGGTGTTCTAGGAAGTATCGCAGTGCAAGAGGGTGAAACTGTTAATGTTGGATCATTACTAGGAATAATCGATAGTAAAACCAAACATGAAATTAACAAGCCAAAAGAAATAAAAAAATATAATCCTCCAAAGAAAGAGGATGAAAAAAGTCCAAAACTTTTTAATGAAGAAAAAATAAGACCAGCTCCGAAAAAGACAAATAGATCAAAAATTGAAGAGCCAGTGCTCAAGCTTCAAGATGAAATTTTAGATGATCAACCACTTATCTTAGATGAAGTTCATAAAGAAAAAGATGCTGTTGGAAAATCAACTGTAGAAAAAGAGACTAGAATTTCTCCTGCGGCCAGAAAAATGGCTAACGAAATCAAAGTAAACATTGAAGAGATAAAAGGAACAGGCAAAAATGGAATAATATTAAAAGAGGATATTATGAGTCTAATGGGTTCTAAGCCATCCCCATCTGAAAGAAAAATAAAACATGGTCCCGAGGAAAGAGTTAAGATGACTAGATTAAGATTGACTATAGCGAAAAGACTTAAAGAAGCACAAGAGAATGCTGCTATGTTAACCACTTTTAATGAAGTTGATATGAGCGAAGTTATATCTATGAGAAATCAATATAAAGACGAATTTCAAAATAATTATGGAGTAAAACTTGGTTTTATGTCTTTCTTTGTTAAAGCATGTGTCATTGGATTAAAAAATTATCCAGCTATTAATGCAGAAATACAAGGTGAAGAAATTGTTTATAAAAATTACTATAATATTAGTATTGCAGTTGGAACTGATAGAGGTTTGGTTGTTCCAGTTCTAAGAGAAACAGATGAAATGTCGTTTGCAGATATAGAAAAAAAAATTGGTCAGCTGGGACAAAAAGCCAAAGATGGAAAAATTACAATTGAAGATTTACAAGGAGGAACTTTCACAATTACTAATGGGGGAATTTATGGATCTATGTTGTCGACACCAATTTTAAATCCACCTCAATCTGCTGTACTAGGGATGCATAATATTACTCAAAGACCCATCGTAGTAAATGGCAATATCGAGGTCAGACCTGTTATGTATTTAGCGTTGTCATATGATCATAGAATTATAGATGGTAAAGAAGCAGTCTCGTTTTTAAAAATTGTAAAAGAGTCTCTAGAGCAACCTAAAAGACTTTTTTTAAATGTATAAACATGTTTAACTTTGATTTATTAGTAATTGGAGGTGGTCCAGGTGGATACGTTTGCGCTATAAGAGCTGCACAACTTGGCTTAAAGACAGCATGCGTAGAATCAAGAGGAACTTTAGGAGGAACTTGTTTAAATGTTGGGTGCATTCCCTCCAAAAGTCTATTGAATCTATCTGAAAATTTTCATAAAGCTAAAAAAGATTTTAATCAACAAGGAATAGAGATCGATGGCATTAAACTTAATATAGATAAAATGATGTCAAATAAAAATAAGTCAGTTCAAGTTCTTACAAAAGGCGTTGAGTTTTTATTCAAAAAAAATAAAGTTACCTATATAAAAGGAAAAGGTGTTATATTTTCTAAGAACGATGTAGTTGTTTACGACAATAATAAAAAAACAAATTATAAATCAAAAAATATTGTAATAGCTACAGGCTCCGCAGTATCGTCTTTACCAGGTATAAAAATTGACGAAAAAAATATAATTTCTTCCACAGGCGCGTTGTCACTTAATAATGTTCCAAAAAAATTAGCTATTATTGGCGGTGGTTATATAGGTTTAGAAATGGGATCTGTTTGGTCTAGGCTTGGATCAGAGGTCACTGTAATAGAATATTTAGATTATATAACTCCTGGCATGGATAGAGAAATTTCAAACGAGTTTAAAAAAATTTTAACTAAACAAGGTATAAAATTTAAATTGGGTTCTAAGGTTAATTCTGTTAAAAATACAAGTATTGGCGTCTCTATAAACTATACTGATGTTAAAAACTCAAAAAATGAAACTTTTGAATTTGATAAAGTTTTAGTTTCAGTTGGAAGAAAACCTTATACAGAAGGTCTTAATTTAGATAAAGTGGGTATCAAAAAAGACACTAAAGGCAGAATTGAGGTAAATCAAAAACTGCAAACCTCCATTAAAAATATTTATGCAATCGGAGATGTAATCAAAGGTCCAATGCTCGCACATAAAGCAGAAGAAGAAGGAATAGCAGTAGCGGAAATTCTAGCAGGTCAAGCTGGCCATGTAAATTATGATGTTATTCCTGGGGTTATTTATACTTCACCTGAGGTAGCTTCAGTTGGAAAAACAGAAGAACAATTAAAAGAGGAAAAAAAGACATATAAAGTTGGAAAATTTCCTTTTTTAGCAAACTCAAGAGCAAAAGTTAACAACGAAACCGAGGGATTCGTTAAAATACTTGCTGATAGCATAACCGATAAAGTTTTAGGTGTTCATATTATAGGACCTCATTGCGGTGACATGATTGCAGAAATGGCATTAGCTATGGAATTTGGAGCCAGTGCAGAAGATATTGCCAGAACATGCCATGCTCACCCAACTCACACAGAGGCAATTAAAGAAGCTGCTTTAGCTGTTGATAAAAGACCAATTCATTTTTAATTAGAAAAAATTACAATACAATTTATTTTATGAAAGCACAGGTTTTGTTGCCAAAAATTTTCAATTTTCCTTTCACATATAATTTTAAGGAAGATATCAAAATTGGGGATTTGGTTGAGGTTCCCTTTGGATCAAAAAATGAGATTGGTGTGATTTGGAGAAATAATTTTTCAGAACCAAAAAATATAAGGCTCAAAGATATTAAAAAAAAAACAGGTTATTCAATTAATAGCAAGCTTGTTGATTTTATAGAGTGGTTTTCATCTTACAATATGGTTCCGATTGGACTAGTTTTAAAAATGTCAATAGGAGGGACAAACAAATTTTTAAAAATAAAAGACGAACAAATAAAAATTAAGAAAACAAAAATTAAAAATTTTAAATTAAACTATGAGCAATTAGAGGCCCTAAAGTTTTTAGAAAAAACAAAAGATAAATTTGATGTATCAGTTTTACAAGGGACAACAGGATCAGGAAAAACACTTGTCTATTTTGAAAGAATAAAAAAAATTATAAAAAAAAATAAACAAGCATTAGTTTTATTACCTGAAATTTTTTTAACAAATGATTTTAAGTCTAGGTTCGAGGATTTCTTTGGATTTGAACCTGCAATTTGGCACTCTAAAATAACGCCCAAACAAAAAAGATTAATCTGGAAAGGAGTAGTAAACAATAAAATAAAGATTTTAATTGGTGCAAGATCATCGTTGTTATTACCTTTTAAAAAACTTGGAATAATCGTTGTAGATGAGGAGCATGATACTTCTTTTAAGCAAGATGAGGGCGTTATTTATAATGCAAGAGATATGGCAATTTCGAGAGCAAATTTTGAAAAAATTCCTATACATTTAGTTACTTCAGTACCATCTCTAGAAACATATAAAAATATCTGTAATAAAAAATACAGGCACACTAAAATTTTAAAGAGATTTAACGATTATCCATTACCTGATACAAAAATTGTAAATTTGAACATAAGCAAAGACAAAGATAAATTCATTGCCAAAGAAACAATAAAAATAGTTGAAAAATTCTTGAGTAGAGGTAATCAAGTTTTATTTTTTATTAATCGAAGAGGATTTGCCCCATATTTGATTTGTAAAAAATGTGGATACAAACAAGCTTGTCCAAATTGTTCGCTATATCTGACATTTCATAAACTAAAAAATAAAGTGATTTGCCATCATTGTTCACTTGAAAAAGATATAAGTTTAAAGTGCAAAACAGATGGTAATTGTGAATTTGTAATGTATGGACTAGGTGTAGAAAAGATATTCGAAGAAGCTAAGAAATTATTTCCAAATAAAAAAATCAATATATTTTCCAGCGATTATCTCAATACTAAAGAGAAAACTAAATTTTTTTTTAAAGAAATAGAAGAAAATAAGATAGATATTTTAATTGGAACTCAAATGATTTCTAAAGGTTTCAATTTCCCAAAACTAAATTGCATTGTTGTTATTGACGCTGACTTTTCTGGGAGAGGTTATGATTTAAGAACCACAGAAAAAAACATTCAGCTTTATCATCAACTTAGTGGTAGAGCTGGAAGATTTAGTTCAAAGTCTTTAATTATTTATCAAACTTTAACACCAGAAGACGTAACACTTAACGAGTTAATCAAAAATCAATCAGAAAAACTTTTAAAAAATGAACTTATATTGAGAGAAAAAAATAAACTACCACCCTTTATTAGATTGATAGCTATAATTATTTCTTCAAAGAATCAAAGCTTAAGTTTGCAAGGTGCAAAAGAAATTAAAATCAAATTAAACGAAATAAAAGATCTTGAGGTTTTAGGACCAGTTGACTCTCCGTTACTAAAAGTTAAAAAAAATTTTAGATCAAGATTATTAATCAGGTTTGATAATCGTTTTTTAATGCAAAAAAAAATCACAAATGTCTTAAATAGGCTAAAAATCTCACCTAAAATAAAACTTACGGTTGATGTTGATCCAATCAACTTTGCATGACTTCAAAATTGGCAACTTGATCAAGGTATTCTCTTATGATACGACCAATCACAATTTCATTAAAATCTAGTTACTTAAAATGAGTATAAACAAATCTTTCTCAACTGAAACTTCTGAAAGGTATTCACGCGCTTTATTTGAAGTTTCTGAAGAGTCCTTACAACTAGATAAAGTGGAAAATGATGTAAAAAATTTTCAATCACTTTATAACTCAAGTAGAGATATCAATAATTTTTTGAAAGATCCAACCCAAAGTATTAATAATCAAAATGATGTGATAAATTTATTAGCAAACAAATTAGGTTTTTCAAGAGATCTCAAAAACTTTTTTCTATTACTAATTCAAAAAAGAAGAATTTTTTTCATAAAAAAAATTATGGAAAGTTTTTTAAAGTTATGTTCAAAAAAAAGAGGTGAAATAATTGCCTCTTTAATTTCATCGAGAGAACTATCTAAATCAGATTTAGATCTTATAAGAGATGATCTATCAAAAGCAATGGGATCAAATTTGAGATTTGATTTTAAAGTAGACGTTAGTTTAATTGAAGGTTTAAAATTACAACTAGGTAGCTTTATGATTGATACTTCAGTTAAAAGTAAATTAAAAAAATACGAACAAGCGATGTTAGAAAATTAAAATGGCAATAAATCCTTCTGAAGTAACAAAATTATTAAAAGACCAGATAAAGAACTTTGGTGAAAAAGCTGAGGTCTCAGAGATAGGCAAGGTTTTATCTGTAGGAGATGGTATCGCACGTGTATATGGTTTAGATAACGTGCAAGCTGGTGAAATGGTAGAGTTTGAAGACGGTTCCAAAGGTATGGCACTTAATTTAGAAAACGATAATGTTGGTGTAGTAATTTTTGGCGACGATAGAAATATTAAAGAAGGTGATACTATTAAAAGGACCAATGCAATTGTGGACGTTCCCGTAGGAAAAGAACTTCTAGGTAGAGTAGTTGATGGATTAGGTAACCCAATCGATGGTAAAGGAGCTCTTTCAGTTAAAAATAGAAAACGAGTTGAAGTTAAAGCTCCTGGTATTATTCCAAGACAATCTGTAAATGAACCAATGCAAACTGGGTTAAAATCAATAGACTCTCTTATACCTATAGGAAGAGGCCAAAGAGAACTTATCATAGGAGATAGGCAAACAGGGAAAACAGCAGTTGCGATAGATGCAATAATAAACCAAAAAAAAATAAATGAGTCCTCGGATGAGAAGAAAAAATTATACTGCGTCTATGTTGCGATAGGTCAAAAGCGCTCTACAGTTGCTCAAATTTCAAAAACTCTGGAAGAAGCTGGAGCTTTAAAATATACTACAATAGTTGCAGCTACAGCATCAGACTCTGCACCTTTACAATTTTTAGCTCCTTACACAGGATGTACTATTGGTGAGTATTTTAGAGATAACGGGATGCATGCACTAATTGTTTACGATGATTTATCTAAACAGGCAGTTGCATATAGGCAGATGTCTTTATTACTAAGAAGACCTCCAGGAAGAGAAGCATACCCAGGTGATGTATTTTATTTACATAGTAGATTATTAGAAAGAGCGGCAAAATTAAATGATAAAAGTGGAGGTGGATCTTTAACAGCTTTGCCTATAATAGAAACTCAAGCAGGAGACGTATCTGCTTATATACCAACCAATGTTATTTCAATAACGGATGGCCAGATATTTTTGGAAACTGAATTATTTAATCAAGGAATACGACCTGCAGTTAACGTTGGATTATCAGTATCAAGAGTTGGTTCAGCCGCTCAAACTAAAGCGATGAAAAAAGTTGCCGGTTCGATTAAACTTGAGTTAGCTCAATATAGAGAAATGGCTGCTTTTGCTCAATTTGGTTCAGACCTAGATGCATCTACACAGCAACTTCTTAATCGTGGCGCAAAATTAACTGAACTTTTAAAACAAGATCAGTATTCTCCAATGACTGTGGCTGAGCAAGTGATATCGGTATATACAGGTGTTAAAGGTTATCTAGATGATGTGGATCTTAGTAAAATTAAAAACTTTGAAAAAAATGTTGTTGAAAAAATTAAATCTGAAAAGCCTGAAATTATAGAGTCAATCCAATCTTCTGGAAAACTTGAAGAAAATACAGAAAAACTTCTAGTAAATGTGATTGAGGATTATAAAAAGAGGACTGACAAATAATGCCAAGTTTAGATGATTTAAAAAAAAGAATTAAAAGCGTAAAGTCTACTCAAAAGATTACAAAAGCGATGAAAATGGTAGCAGCCGCTAAATTAAGAAAAGCTCAAGAAAATGCAGAAAAGGGCCGTCCTTACAGTCAAAAAATGCAAAATATTATTTTTAATTTAACAAAATCAGTTACCGATCCAAGTAATGCCCCAAAACTTCTTATTGGCACTGGAAAAGATCAAACTTATTTATGTGTAGTGCTAACTGCAGACAGAGGGTTATGCGGAGGTTTTAACTCTAATATTTGTAAGTTAGCTAAAATAAATTTTAATAATATTCTTACCGCAGGAAAAAATTTAAAAATAATTACTGTTGGGTCTAAAGGATTGGATCAAATTAAAAGAGAATATGGTAAATACATAGTTAAAAAGTTTAGCTTTAAAGAAAAAAAACAAATTTCTTTTAACGAAGCAGAAATAATTGGCAATGAAATAATCAATTTATTTAATCAAAACGAATTTGATAAGTGTATTTTATTTTACAATAATTTTAAAAATGTGATTACTCAAATACCTCAGGCACAACAAATTATACCTACGGAAAGAACTGAGTCCGAAAATACAAAGGAAAATAATTTATCATATGAATTTGAACCAGACGAAGATGAAATTTTAGAAGATTTGTTACCTAAAAATATATCAACTCAAGTTTTTAAAGCTTTTTTAGAAAATGCCGCAAGTGAACAAGGGTCAAGAATGACTGCAATGGATAATGCTACTAGAAACGCAGGAGATTTGGTAGATAAGCTTACAATTAATTATAATAGAAGCAGACAGGCATCGATTACAAAAGAGTTAATAGAAATCATATCAGGAGCTGAAAGTTTATAATTATGAGCAAAAAAGGTAAGATAACTCAAATCATTGGAGCAGTCGTAGACGTTAATTTTGAAAGTGAATTACCAGAAATTTATACTGCACTTGAAGCTAATAATTCAGGAAATAAACTAATTTTAGAAGTGGCGCAGCATTTAGGAGAAAATGGTGTTAGAACAATAGCAATGGATGCAACAGAGGGATTAAAAAGAGGAGATGAGGTAGTTAATACTGGATCTCCAATTAGCGTACCAGTGGGACCAGAAACCCTTGGTAGAATTATAAATGTTGTTGGAGATGCTATTGATGAAAAAGGTGATGTAAAAACAAAAGAGAAATGGCCAATACATAGAGCAGCCCCAAAATTTACTGATCAAGCAACAGAGACTGAACAACTTGTAACTGGAATAAAAGTGATTGACTTGTTAGCCCCTTACGCAAAAGGAGGTAAAATAGGATTATTTGGAGGAGCTGGAGTTGGCAAAACAGTTACAATTATGGAATTAATAAATAACATCGCAAAAGCTCATGGCGGCTTTTCAGTATTTGCAGGTGTTGGAGAAAGAACCCGAGAAGGTAATGATCTTTATCATGAGATGATAGAATCTGGAGTAATTAAGACAGATGGAAAGGGCTCAAAAGCTGCTTTAGTTTATGGACAAATGAATGAACCACCTGGAGCAAGAGCACGAGTAGCTTTGACGGGATTGACTGTTGCGGAGTATTTTAGAGATAAAGAAGGACAAGATGTACTTTTTTTCGTTGATAATATTTTTAGATTTACACAAGCTGGATCCGAGGTATCAGCTTTACTGGGAAGAATACCTTCTGCAGTAGGTTATCAACCAACTTTAGCAACTGATATGGGTAATTTACAAGAGAGAATTACGTCTACAGATAAGGGATCAATAACTTCAGTTCAAGCTATTTACGTGCCCGCAGATGATTTAACTGACCCAGCACCTGCTACATCCTTCTCTCATTTAGATGCTACAACAGTTTTGTCTAGACAGATTGCAGAGATAGGTATTTATCCAGCAGTAGACCCTTTGGATTCTACATCAAGAATACTAGACCCTAGAATAGTTGGAGATGAACATTATAGGGTTGCAAGAGATGTTCAAAGAATTTTACAAGCTTATAAATCTTTACAAGATATAATTGCCATACTTGGTATGGATGAATTGTCAGAAGAGGATAAGCTTACTGTTGCAAGAGCCAGAAAAATACAAAGATTTTTATCACAACCCTTTTTTGTTGCAGAGGTATTTACAGGATCGCCAGGAAAGCTGGTTGATTTAGACACCACGATCAAAGGGTTTGACGCAATTTGTAAGGGCGAGTATGACCATCTGCCAGAAGCAGCTTTTTATATGGTAGGTGGAATTGAAGAAGTGATAGAAAAGGCTGGCAAATTAGCAAAAGACAGTAAATAATGCTTGAAAAATTTACAGTTGAAATAATATCACCTGACAGCTCAATTATAAAAACAGATGCCACAGAAGTTACAATTCCTTCTTATGAAGGTGAAATGGGAATTTTAAAAGATCATATCGCTTTAATAACTTTCTTAAGACCAGGTCTAGTAAAAATTAAAAAAGAGGAGAGTGACAAATCTTTTTTTATTGAGGATGGCACTGTAGAATTTGCAGATAATAAACTTTTAATTCTTACATCTACAGCGAAAGATCTGTTAAATATGAATAAATCTGCTATGAACACACTAATAAATGACGCTGAAATGAAATTAAACGATAATGAAATTACAGATAAAGAAAAGTATCTCTTAACACATAAAATTAATACTTTAAAAAATATTACTTAATAAAATTTTTTATATTCTTTAAAAGTTTAATATATAAATCTTTTTTAAAATCTACTATTACTTTAGGGAGATCATCTGGAATAATCCATTTCCATTCAATAAATTCAGGATTTTTTGTTTTTAAGTTGATCTCATTTTCATCGCCAAAAAATTTTACAATATACCATTTTTGTTTTTGACCTCTAAATTTTCCTTTCCAAATAATTCCAATCAAGTTTTGTGGTAATTCATATTCAAAAAAACCATCTAACTCTTTTATTATCTTTATACTTCTAATACTAGTTTCTTCTAAAAGCTCCCTTTTCATTGCTGTAAGGTAATCTTCACCTTTGTCCACTCCGCCTTGTGGCATCTGCCATCTGTCTATTGGATTATCTTTTCTTTTACCCACAAAGACTTTGTTTTTATTATTCAAGATAATAGCTCCTACTCCGTTTCGCATTGGAAGTTGTATCTGACTCATTTTATTAAGAATTAAAAAGTTTTATAGCGTAATTTAATTGATTATCTTTATCAGAATTTATTAAAAAGTCATTTTCCTCTTCCTCTATAAAAATATCTGGAGTAACTCCTACTTCTGAAATTGATTTGCCTGAAGGAAGATAGTATTTTGAGATAGTTAATCTCATGCCTCCTCCATTTCTTAAAGGTATTATTGATTGTACTGACCCTTTTCCGTATGAATTTTCGCCTACAATTATTGCTCTTTTATGATCTTTTAAAGCCCCTGCAAAAATTTCAGAGGCAGAAGCCGAGCCATTATTAATTAAAATCACTATAGGCTTTCCATTAATTTCATCACCTTTCCTAGCAAAAAATTTTCTTGTCTCCGAAACTTTTCTTCCTTTCGTCGAAACAATTTCACCATCATCTAAAAAAAAGTCTGTGATATTTATAGCTTGAGTGAGCAATCCACCAGGATTATTTCTGAGATCGACGACATACCCTTTAATTTTGGGTTCTTTCTCAAATTTTTTAACAGATTTCAAAAACTGTTTATCACTGTTATCATTAAATGATTTTAATCTTATATAACCTAAGTCTTTATCTTTACCTATTTTTTTTGAACTTACAGACTGAATTTCTATTACCTCTCTTCTAATTGTAAACTCTAATGGTTTTTTTACATTTTTTCTTCTAACTGTTAATTCAATTGAGGTACCGACTGGTCCCCTCATTAGTTTTACTGCTTCTAACAATGATTTTCCCTGAACTTGATCTTTCCCAATTTTTACAATGTAGTCACCAGCTTTTATTCCAGCTCTTGCTGCCGGAGTATCATCTATTGGTGAAATAACTTTCACTACTCCAGCTTCCATTCCAATTTCGATTCCTAATCCTCCAAACTCTCCTTTCGTATCGGTTTGCATTTCTTTAAATAATTCAGGACTCATATATGCAGAGTAAGGATCTAATGATTGAAGTACACCATTTATTGCCGAGTCCATCATCTTTGATTGATCAACATCATCTACATAGTCTTTCTTTATATTTTCTATAACTTCTCCAAAAAGATCTATTTTTTCGTAAAGATCATTTTTTGCGTGAGATAATGTTAAAAATAAATTTAAAAATAAAACAATTATAAATATCTTTTTCATTATATCATTGCTTTCTCTTTAGGAATTTCCTCTGACCACATTTTTTCTAAATCATAAAATTCTCTTTTTTCGGGGTGAAATATGTGGACAATTACATCTTGAGTATCTACTAATTTCCAATCCTTACTATCTTTTCCTTCAATACGACAATTATCTATCCCTAATTTTTTTAATTGAGCTACAAGAATCTCAGATAAAGCCTGTAAATGCCTCGAAGATGTTCCAGAAGCTATAACCATATAATCTGCTATGTATGACTTATTTTTTAAGTCAATGCATGTAATATTTTCTGCTTTATTATCATCTAATATTTTTTCAATATTATTTTTAATTTCAGTGATCCCCATTAAATATTCAGTTTCTTCAGCTTTTTTAATTGTGTTGATGATATAGATATTGGCTTGCTTTTTATAAAGATAATTCTATTTTTAAAATTTTTAACCACAATTGATTTCATTCCCTTTCTATCATATCCTTTTCTGGAAAAAACTATTAATTTTACTAATTTTACTATTTTTTTCCAGCTTTTCCACTTGTGAAATTGTATTAAATTGTCAGATCCAA
>MDTD01041308.1_pt1 | contig 11826 bp, 14 predicted proteins | sample 811221 | NCBI WGS metagenome assembly MDTD01 (sample SAMN05326646, study PRJNA326480) | marine metagenome | isolation source: seawater | place: Pacific Ocean: South West | collected 2011
AAGATTCTACGCATTACATTATTTAATACCGTTTTTAATACTTGGTTTAGTAGTACTACATATTTGGGCATTACATGTACCAGGTAATAATAATCCAGTGGGAATTGAGATAAAAAAACCTTCCAATGATACCGTTCCATTTCATCCATATATTGTAATTAAAGATGCATTTGCTCTATTGCTATTTATGATAGTTTTTGCTTTTTTTGTTTTTTATACTCCAAATATTTTGGGACATGCTGATAACTATATTGAAGCCAATCCACTTGTAACTCCAGCACACATAGTTCCAGAATGGTATTTATTACCATTTTATGCGATCTTAAGATCTGTGCCTGATAAACTAATGGGAGTTATAGCAATGTTTTCAGCAATTTTAATTCTTGTAGCTTTACCTTGGTTAGATACTTCTAAGGTTAGATCTGCAGTTTTTAGACCTCTTTACAAACAATTCTATTGGATATTAGTATTAGATGTTTTAGTGCTGGGATACGTTGGAGCTATGCCTGCAGAGGGTTTATACTTACTTGTGGCAAGAATTGCGACCGCTTATTACTTTATTCACTTTTTAATTATACTTCCATTTTTAGGATTTATAGAAAAAACTAACCCAGTGCCTTTGTCTATAACCGAACCTGTAGTGGCAGGCGCTGTGATGGCAACCAGAAGTGATGGAGAAAATAAAATTGAAAATAATTTAAAGAGTTTAGGGTGAAAAAATTAATAAGCTTAGTTATATTATTTATTTCAATATTTTCTTTTCAAAATCATTCAATCTCTGCAGAAAAAATAAAATTCCTAGAAACTGATTGGTCTTTCAAAGGTCTATTTGGAAAATATGATAGAGGCGCTTTGCAAAGAGGATACCAGGTTTACACTGAGGTTTGTTCAGCTTGTCATTCAATGCAATATTTGAGTTATAGAAACCTTGCTCAGCCAGGTGGCCCTGAATTTACAGAGCAAGAGGCAAAATTCATAGCTGCAAGTTTTGAGGTTCAAGATGGTCCAAATAGCGAAGGTGAAATGTTTACAAGACCTGCTAAATTATCTGATAAATTTGTAATGCCTTACGACAATGTTGAGGCAGCAAAGGCAGCAAATGGAGGAGCTTATCCACCAGATATGTCAGTACTGGCTAAAGCAAGGAAGGGCGGGGCAGATTATATTTATTCTCTTCTACTTGGATACGATGATCCTCCAGCTAATATCAAATTAGATGATGGAGTGTATTATAATAAATACATGTACGGGAATAAAATTAAAATGTCCGCTCCTCTATCAGATGGTTTAGTCGAATACAATGACGGAACACAAGCCACAGAAGAACAAATGGCTAAAGATGTAACAACCTTTTTAATGTGGTCAGCTGAACCTCACTTAGAAACTAGGCACAAAACTGGCTTTAGAGTGATCGTATATTTAATCATATTATCAATTCTTGTGTATTTAACTATGAAAAAAATATGGTCACGTGTTGAAACGAAAGTTTAGAACATCTCCATCTCTCACTATATATTCTTTTCCTTCTAATCTCATTTTACCATTATTTTTTGAATTAACCCAACCATCATTTTCTATAAAGTCCTGATAAGAAATTGTTTCTACTTTAATAAAACCCTTTTCAAAATCTGAATGTATTTTCCCTGCAGCTTTAGGAGCTATACAATTCCTACTTATTGTCCAAGCTCTTGATTCCTCTAAACCTGAGGTAAAAAATGTCTCAAGATTTAACAAATTATAACCCTTTTTGGTAAGAGTTTTTATTCCAGCCTCTTCAAGACCAAGTATTTCCATATAATTTTTCTTTTCGTTATCAGCCAGAGAATTAAGCTGATTTTCAATTTCTGCCGATATCATAATTGTATTTTTTTCTCCATATTTTTCGATAAATTTTTGGGTATATTGATTTCCTTTGATAATACTTTCTTCATCTACGTTACACACATATAAATTTGGCTTTAAAGATAATAACCCACTTAATTCTATTTGATTTTTTTTGTAAAGTTTATGCAATTCATCAATATTTTTGTCATTATTAATATAATCTTGCGCTGCCTCCAATAACTGCATGAGCTCACTTGATAAATTTTTTTTATTTTTTTTATCCAATCTTTTTTGAATAGATTCTAGATCAGCTAGTCTCATTTCAGTTTGTATAATTTCAAGATCTCTAACCGGATCTATATTATTATTTACATTTTGAATATCATCAGAATCAAAACATCTAATCATATGAATAATTGCATCAACCTCTCTTATATGAGACAAAAATTTATTCCCCAAACCTTCACCTTTTGAAGCTCCTTCTACTAAACCTGCAATATCGACAAATGTTATTGTCGTATATATTTTTTTTTTTGAATTAGAAATTTTTGTTAATTTGTCTAGCCTTTTATCTATTACAGGAACTATTCCCAGATTAGGCTCTATGGTACAAAATGGAAAATTTTCTGCTTGAGCTTTGCTTGAATTAGTTAGAGCATTAAATAAAGTAGATTTACCTACATTAGGAAGTCCAACTATTCCACATTTAAAACCCATAACTAATTGTTTATCTTACTTGAAAATAATTCGAGCTTTTTGTCAATTAATAAGTTTATAAATTCAATTATCCTTTTCGAGATTGTCTCTAGTTGAATTTTTTCATCTTCACTAAAATCTCCAAGTACAAAATCGTTAACTTTTGTTTTTTCTGGTTTTCCAATCCCAATTCTTACTCTTGAATATTCTTTACCAATAAATTTATCTAACGATTTGATTCCATTATGACCTGCATCTGCACCACCAAATTTTGCTTTAATTTTTCCAAATTCGATATCAAGATCATCGTGAAAAACTATAATATCTGATGACTCTATTTTAAAATATTCAATTAGCTCTCGAATACAGGTTCCTGAATTATTCATAAACGTAAGAGGTTTTATAGCGTAAACCTTTCTTTCACCTATATTTCCTGTTGTTAATAAACCTTTAAATTTTGGTTTCTGTTTGGATAAGCCCAAATTTTGATTAATTGCATCAATAATTTTAAAGCCAATATTATGTCTATTATTTTGACTATCAGGTGTTGGATTGCCTAGACCTACGAACAAGATCATTTTTAAAGATTATTTTTAAGATTATAAAACAAATTATTTTTTCTCTGGAGCTGTTTCTTTTTTATCCTTTTCAGCTTCAGGCTTTTTAGCATTATCCGTAGAGGTTGCCTGTTCCCCTTCTTTAGACGCTTCTCCATCTGCAGCTGCTTCTGCACCCTCAGCTGCCTCCTCAGCAGGTTTTTCTGGCTCTTTAACAATTGTTGGAGCTGCAACTGTAGCAATCACAAAATCTCTACCAATAATTGTTGGCTTTACATTTTCTGGGAGTTTTATTGCAGATATTTTTATGCTCGATCCAATATCTAAACCATCTAAGTCAACCACTAGTTCTTTAGGTATACTTTCAGTCGGACATTTCAATTCAACTTTTCTTCTTACTATATTTAAAACACCACCCCTTTTTAAACCTGGCGATTGTTCATGATTAATAAATCTTACTGGAATTTCTAATACAATTTTTCTACCTTTTACCATTCTTAAAAAATCTACATGGATTGGCTCATCAGTCACAACATCATATGAAATTTCTCTTGGAAGAACGTTTACTTCTTTATTATCAATCTTAATTTTTAATACGTTTGATAAAAAATTTTCTTTATCTAACAGTGTTTTTAAGTTTTTTTTTGAAACACTTATGAGTTCATTTTTTTCTTCTCCACCATATAATATCGCAGGCACCATACCTTGCCTTCGTAAAGTATTGTTACTTCCCTTTGTTGCTTGAGACCTTAGATTTGCTTCTAAATTAATCATAAAAACTGTAGCTTTTAGCTTAGGAGATACACATTATCAAGAAGAAAATCACCTAAATAGGTCTGATACAGATGTGGAATTTGATATTCTTTTTATTGCCTCACCAACTAATTGAGAAATTGTTAAAATTTCAATATTTTTTACACTTTTTACCCTATCAGAGTTATCAATTGTATCTGTAATTACCAATCTTTTTATTTTTGAATTCTTAATTTTTTGTACTGCCTTTCCACTTAAAACACCGTGGGTAACATATACATGAACTTCCTTTGCGCCTCTATCTGTTAAAGCATTTGCTGCGTTAACAATTGTTCCTCCCGAGTCAATTATATCATCAACTATAATACATGTTTTGCCCTTTACGTTTCCTATAACATTCATAACTTCTGATTTTCCTGGCGCAGGTCTTCTCTTGTCAATAATAGCTAAACCAGCATGAAGAAATTTACCCAAAGCTCTTGCTCTTTCGGTTCCACCTACATCAGGCGCAACACATATTAAATTTTTATTTTTTATTTTTTTTCTTACATGACGAGCAAATATTGGAGTAGCAAATAAATTATCAACTGGAATATCAAAAAAACCTTGAATTTGCCCAGCGTGAAGATCAATTGTTACTACTCTATCTGCGCCTGCCTTTGTAATTAAGTTAGATACTAACTTAGCTGATATAGAGGTTCTTGGAACAACTTTTCGGTCCTGTCTTGCATAACCAAAATAGGGTATTACTGCAGTTATATTTTTTGCCGATGATCTTTTCAATGCATCTATGCAAAGCAGCAGTTCCATTAAATTGTCATTAGCTGGAGAAGAGACAGATTGAATAACAAAAATACTATTTCCTCTTATGTTTTCATTTATTTCAACATAAATTTCACCATCTGAAAATCTTCTGATACTTGAACGCACAAGTCTATTTTTTAAGTATTTTGATATTTTCAAACTAAGATTTTTGTTTGAATTACCTGTGATTATTTTCATTAATATCCTATTTAAGCATAATTACTGAAATATTTCTACCATAATCAGATTCATTTTTTTTTAAAGATCTTCTAGCACTAAAAAAATTATTTTTTTTATCAAAGGTATCTGTTCTTATAACATCAATTTTTAATATTCCAAAACTATTTAATTGATTATAAATGAATTTTGATAAATCAAAATATATTCTCTCTTTTTTTTTTTTTAAAGAAAATTGAATTTTTACTACTTTTAGTCAAAAATTTATTCTTAAATTCTTTACCTACTTCATAATTTTTTTGATTAATACACGGGCCAATTGCCACGATAATATCTTTTTTATTTGATCCTAATTTTACTAGTTTTCTTAGAACTTTTATTGCTATATTTTTATATGCACCTCTCCAACCTGCATGGACTGCTGCAATTATTTTTTTTTTAGGATCTAAAATTAAAATTGGCGCGCAATCTGCAGTAAGTATTCCAATAGGTAAATTTTTAATATTTGTGATCAAAGCATCACCTATCAATTTTCTTTTAGAAATTTTTTTAATGAAATAAAGTTTAGTGCTATGATTTTGATATAATAAAGAAATTTTCTTATTTGATAATAATTTTTTTTTTACATATTTAAGGTTTTTTTTAACGTTTTTTTTATTATCCAATGATCCTATACCACAATTTAAACTTTTATAGATACCTTTAGAAAATCCATTTTTTTTATTAAAAAAACCATGATTTATTATTCCAGTTTTAAAAAGTTTTTTTGATACAATCATTTAAATCCAAGTTTTAATCTTTTGTTTTTTTTATAAAAGCACATTACTTTGAAAAGTTCTCCCATTTGTTTTTTATTAATTAAACGTTCAACTCTATAAAATATATTTGCTTTTTCTAAAAAGCTTTTATTTGCCGATAATATTTCAGCTCTTTTTAAAATACCCATTTTTAACAAAAATTCTCTTTGTGTATTATGATCTAGTTTTAAATTAATAATTTTTGATATTTTTTTTAAAAATGGAATGTTAATCAAATAGCTTATATCGGCACTGCCAACGTCTTCTAATGGACTAATCTTTTTATGGTTTTTAATAGCTTGAAGAGTATCAAACATTTGATTTTTTGAATATGCATAATCTATGAAAAGTAAGCATCCACCTTTGCTTGTAATAATATTATTTAATTTTTTGATTATGTTAATGGCGTCAAATGATATTTCCAAAAATTTTTGATTTTTTGAAATTTTAAAATTTAATTTTTTTTCTATCTTCTTAATATCACAATTTTTTTTAGAGAAGCTATAAATGCCACCTTCTTTTTTTACAAATTTTTCGAACCATTTATTGTTATATTTAAAAAATTGTTTAATTGGTAAAGCATCTAAGAATTCATTACCTAAGAATATTGTTGGCTTATTTTCTAAATTTTCTAAATTTTTTAACCAATTTATTTTATGACCAATTAATTTTTTCTTTTGAACCTTAATTAACTTTTCACTTTTTTCATAAATTTTAAAATGGCAATTATTATAAAAATTACCAAAGTTTTTTGATGATGTAATAATTTGGTGCATCATTTCACCATTTCCAGCACCAAGTTCAATAATATTAATTTTTTTATTTTTAAAAAATTTTTCCCAATATGATATTATCCATAAAAAAATCATTTCGGAAAAAATCTTTGATATATTTGGAGCTGTAATATAATCACCGCTTTTTCCAAATGGAATATTTTTCATATAGTATCCTTTTTTTGGGTGATAAAGAGCGTTGCTTATGAACATATCTAATGGAGCTTCAAAATTTTTTTTATCAAACATTTTTTTTCGACTGCCATAAAAAGATTCCTATGATTAGAACAACAACACTAATCAACTGTCCTATTGACAAATTGTATATTAATAATCCAATTTGAGAGTCTGGCTCACGAGAGAATTCGATTATAAATCTAAAAATAGAGTAAAAAATTAAAAATAAACCTGAAATATAACCTTGTTTTTTGTCAACTCTTGAAAATACAAAATTTAATAAAATAAATAATATTAAACCCTCAAATAAGGCTTCATAAAGTTGTGAAGGGTGTCTATTCAAATTATCAACTAAAATAAATTTAACTGACCAAAACACATCTGTTTCTCTTCCATAAAGTTCAGAATTAATAAAATTTGATAGCCTGCCGAAAAAAATACCAATTGGTGCAGATAATGCAACAAGATCTAAAAAATATAGAGAACTTACTTTTCTTTTATTTGAAAATAAATAAGTAGATATAATTATTCCAACAACTGCTCCATGAAAAGACATTCCACCTTTCCAAATCATTGGTATTTCGAATGGATTATGAAAATAATAATCAAAATTATAAATTACTACATATCCAATTCTGCCACCAATAATTATACCTAAAATTAAATAAGCAATATAATCATCAAATAATTGTCTATATGTATCATTTGATATTAATTTTTGTTTGCAGTAAAACCAACCAAAAAAAATTCCAAAAATGTATGATAAAGAATACCATCTTATCTCTAAGCTTAAAATATTGAAAGCCACAGGATTAAAATCATTGATAAACATTAGTAAAAAATACTATAAATTAAACTAAAAAAAATAAATTAGCTATGTCAAAATCAAAATTATTTCTTAACCAATTATCTAAAATATTAGAACAAGGATTGTACAATTATAAAGATTTATCGGATGAATTTGTTTCAATTTTAAAATTAAAAAGAGATGAGATTATTTATAAATTAAAACTTACAAGTCGCGAAGAAACAGATATTTTATTAAAAAGAGTAGAAAATTTAGAAAAAAAAATTGAAAAATTACAAAAGAAAAAAAAAATTAAAAAGGTAAGGAGATAGCTACTTTTAAACCTCCAAGATTTGACTCTCCAATCTCAATTTTTCCACCATGAGATCTTATAATATCCGAGGAGATTGAAAGACCTAGCCCAACACTTGAGCTTTTTTCTGATCTGCTTTTATCAATTTTGTAAAATGGCTTAAATACATTTTCTCTTTCATGAATTGGAATTCCTGGGCCGTTATCCTCAACTATTATTAAAATATTTCCTTTTAATTTTTGAAATTTTATCTCAATTTTGTTTGCAAACTTTATTGAATTTTCAATTATATTATTTAAGCATCTTTGAATTGATAGTTTCCTGCCGTTAAAATTAAAATTTTCACCTCTATTAAATTGTATCATTTTATTATTAAATTTAGATATAATTTCCTCTATTAATTTATTAAATTCAAATTCTTCGGTTTGCTCTTTGCTGCTTTCGCTAGAAAACTGCAGGTACTCATTTAGCATTTTTTCCATCTCATCAATATCATTAGAAAATCTTTCGATAAGATTTTTGTCTTTTATGAGAGCTAATTGAAGTTTCATTCTTGTAAGAGGAGTTCTTAAATCGTGGCTAATGCCAGACAGCATCTCCGACCTTTGATTTAAATGTCTTAATATTCTTTTTCTCATTTTTTCGAATTCATATCCTGCCTGTCTAATTTCAGATGCACCAGACGGAACAAATTCTTCAACACTTTCTCCCCTACCAAATTTCTTTGAGGCTTCTGCTAGTTTTTTAATTGGTCTTGTTTGATTTTTTAGAAATATAATTGCAATAGCTATTATTAGTATTGCAGGCAAAGTAATCCACAGTGCAAAAATTCTTACTGAGCTACTAGTTAATCTTTCTCTTGGAATGAAAAATTCAAAATAATCTTCACCATTTTGAATTTTTAAATTAACTGTATTTTTAAACTTTGATGTATCAAACCAATAATTAAAATTTTTTGATTTTAATTCACGTCTTAAGGCACGATCTATAGGACTATACCATTTTTCTTCCATAACATCTGAAAATTTCTTGTCTTGAAAATATACTACATCTATCTCTAAATATTCTTCAAAGGTATTTTCAACAAAATTCTTATCTGATCCTTCTCTATTATATGAATCTAAAAAAGTATTAATTTCCCCAACGAGCGCTCTTGTCATACCAATGTTCGTTTTAATCCACAAACTATCAAAAAAAACAACTGATATAGTAATTTGTAAAATAATTACTGGCAATGCTACAATAAGTAGACTTCTATAAAAAAGTTGCTTAGGAAGAATTTTTTTAAAAAAATTACTCAATCCATAAAACATATCCTTCACCTCTTATTGTTTGCAAGTATTGTGGATTTTTAGGATTATCTTCAATTTTCTTTCTTAATCTTGTAATAACTACATCTATAGATCTCTCCTTGTCAATTTTTATCAACCTACCAATGCTTTCTCTTGAAAATACTTTTCCTGGAGCGTTGAGCATTTTTTCAAAAATTTGCTTTTCTGTATTATTTATCTTTATTTGCTTATTATTTTTTGAGATTAACATTTTATTAAGGTTAATTTTTACATTACCAAATTCTACCTCTCTTTTGTGTTTAATTACATTTGTTTTATTTAAAATATTTCTAATTCTTAAAATCAGCTCTTTCGGTTCAAAAGGTTTTGCCAAATAATCATCAGCGCCTGTTTCTAGACCTTCAATCCTATCAGTAGGCTCTCCTTTTGCTGTTAGCAATATAATTGGTGTATCTAGAAGATTTTTATTTTCTTTAATAAAATCTAAGCCAGATTTTCCAGGCATCATTATATCTAAAATAATCAAATCGAATTTTATAATTTTAGTTTTTTCTATTGCATCATCAGCATTTTTAGCTGTTGAAGTGATAAAGTTATTTTGATCAAGGTATTCCTTTACCAATTCTCTTATACCCTTATCGTCATCTACTACTAATATATGCGATTCAAATTCTTTCATTTGATTTAATTAATTTTTTTAAAACATTATTAAAATCTATAACTTCTTTTGCAGATGAATTTAAAAGAGCATTATATATTCTTTTTTTTTGTTTAGAGAATATCTCCTCAAAAATTTTTTTTCCTTTTTCGTTTAAATAAACATGCTTAACACGAGTATCCTTTTGATCCTTTTTAAAAATTATTAAATCTATTTTTATTAAGTCTCTTAGAATTCTATTTAAACTTTGTTTTGTGATTTTAAGTTTATTTAATAGTTCGCCTATTGTGATACCTTCATATGTAGATAATATATGAAGAACTTTGTTATGGGCTATTCCAAGAGAGTATTTGTCTAAAACTGATTTTGAGTCAGAGAAAGTATCTCTATAGCTTAAAAAAAGCTTCTCTATAAACTCTTTTATTTGCTCATCCTTTAGATAAAGAAGTTCTCTCATAATTATTTATATTGGTAAGTTATATTGACATAATATATATAGAAAGATATTTTTTTATTTTTTTAATGATACCATACGATAAAAGAGACGGTAAAATTTGGTACAACAACGATTTAGTTGATTGGGGCAATGTAAAACTGCATGTTCTAAACCATGGACTTCATTATGCTAGTTGTGTATTTGAAGGACTAAGGGTTTACGACGGTGAAATTTTTAAATTGGAAGAACACACTTCAAGGTTTTTTTATTCAGCAAAAAGAATGGGGTTTGATATACCCTATAGTGAGGAAGAAATAAATAAAGCCTGTATTGAAACTGTTAAAGTACAAAAAGTTCAAAATGGATATGTAAGACCAGTCGCATGGAGAGGAAGTGAAATGATGGCAATATCAGCTCAACAAACAAAAATTCATGTTGCAGTAGCAACATGGGAATGGGGCTCGTACTTTGATCCAAATCTAAAATTAAAAGGAATTAAACTTAATATATCAAAATGGAGAAGACCAGCGCCAAATACTATACCATGGGATACTAAAGCTTCAGGATTATATATGATTTGTACACTTTCAAAACATGAGGCAGAAAAAGATGGATACACAGATTCTTTAATGCTTGATCATGAGGGATATGTTGCTGAAGCCACTGGTGCAAATATTTTTTTTAAAGATAAGAAGGGAGAATTGCATACTCCTATACCTGATAGTTTTTTAGATGGAATTACAAGAAGAACAGTAATTGGAATTGCAAAATCAAAAAATATAAAAGTTAATGAAAGAAAAATATTACCTGAGGAAATAGCTGATTTTAATGGATGTTTTTTAACTGGAACTGCTGCTGAAGTTACACCAGTATCTCAAATTCAGGATTTTGAATTTAAAGTTTGTAATACTATTATTGATTTATCAGAGAGTTATCAGTTATTAGTAAGAAAAAAAGCTGCAGCTTAAGCTAAGATTTTTTATCCTCAGAAATAGCGTGATCAATTCCTTTTCGGAGATAATCATAGCCGGTATATAAAGTTAGGAATGCAGATAACCATAGCAAAATTATTCCAATTGTTTGAGCATTATAGTCCTGAAAATTTATTATTTTATTACCAGTTTCTCCAGTTAGAAGAATGGAAATAGCAACCATTTGTAAAACTGTTTTCAGTTTTGCTAAATTTGATACAGGAAGCTTAATCTTTCCTTTAGCTAAAAATTCCCTTAAGCCTGAAATTAAAATTTCTCTAGTTAATATAATTATTGCTGCAACAACTTCATAATTTTTAATAGTATTATCCATAACAAGTAAAATTAAAGCTGTAGCTACAATAATTTTATCAGCGATTGGATCAAGTAATTCACCTAGTTTTGATTCTTCTTTAAACATTCTTGCCAATAAACCATCTAAAAAATCTGTAAAAGATGCAACTAAAAAAAGAAAAAATGGAATTAAATCACCGTAAAATCCTGGCAAATAGTAAGTAACCACAAAAATTGGTACAATTACTATTCTTCCTATAGTTAAATAGTTTGGTATTTTAATTTTCATTCGTGAAAAAAATTATATATTTTTTTTGCGACTTTATCTTCAACTCCATCAACAGACTTAATCTCCTCTAAACTAGCAGATTCCACAGCTCTCGCAGAGCCAAAATGGTTTAAAAGAGCTCTTTTTCTTACTGATCCAATACCGTCTATTTGATCTAAAAGAGAGCTGCTTATACCCTTTTTTCTTTTTGCTCTATGAGCGCTAATTGCGAATCTATGTGCCTCATCT
>MDTD01099461.1_pt1 | contig 11826 bp, 10 predicted proteins | sample 811221 | NCBI WGS metagenome assembly MDTD01 (sample SAMN05326646, study PRJNA326480) | marine metagenome | isolation source: seawater | place: Pacific Ocean: South West | collected 2011
ATTGAAATTCTATCCTTGACTGGAACATATCTCTCCACTACCTGCAAACCATCTCGGAGTCCCGTTTCTAATAAATTTATTTTTTTGGACTTTGACAACTCCAATATGCTCCTAATAATTTTGTTTTATTTTTTATCAAAAATTTTTAATAAAGAAATATCTCAAGTTTATAAAATCTATAATCTTAAATTTTAATATTAACTTCTTCAATTAAGAAAAAGATATAAAACATTTAAATATAAAATCATGAAGATTAAAAATTATATTAGAATTTGCTACTTAATTATAATTTTCCAAAATTTTATAATTGGTGCAAACTCAAATCCTGAGTATGGACGAAGTGGGATGGTCGTTTCCACAAGTAATCAAGCATCCCAGGCTGGAATTGAAATTCTCAAAAAAGGAGGAAATGCAATTGATGCTGCTGTTGCAGTTGGATTTGCTTTAGCTGTTACGTCATCTGGTAATGGTAATATTGGGGGAGGCGGTTTTCTTGTTGCTGCATTTTCTGACGGCACATCAATTTCGCTTGACCATAGAGAAAAGGCACCTTTAAATGCCCATTCGGATATGTTTTTAAATGATAGCGGATCCGTCATTCCTGGAATGTCCCTATTTTCAAGAGCTAGCAGTGGTGTTCCTGGCACGGTTGATGGTCTAATTCGAGCTCTTGAAGATCATGGATCTGGAAAAATATCCCTAAGAGAAGTCTTAAATCCTGCAATATATCTTGCTGAACGTGGTTTTAAACTTTCTTATTTTGAAGCAAACAGATTAAATGCATATAAAGATTTTTTTAAAAGAAATAAAGCTGCATCAAAAATATTTATAAGAATTGATGGCAAACCTTGGGAAAAAGGTCAAAAACTAATCCAGAAAGATTTAGCTAAAACTTTAAAAAGAATAGCAAGGTATGGTCGAGATGGTTTTTATAGTGGTCCTGTTGCTCAATTGATCGTGGAAGAAATGAAGAGAGGTAATGGTCTAATAACCGAGAAAGATCTTATGAGTTATAAATCAAGGTACAGAGATCCCGTTTTAGGTACATACAAGGGACATGATATTATTTCTATGGGCCCGCCAAGCTCAGGTGGTACGCTATTAATAAATATGTTGAACATGTTAGAAAACTACCCCTTGGATACTTTAGGATGGAATTCTTCAAATTACATCCACCTAATGACTGAAGTACAAAGAAGAGCTTATGCAGATAGAGCAGAACACATGGGGGACCCTGATTTTTGGGATGTTCCAATTTCTATGCTTACTTCTAAAGGTTACGCGAAAAAAAGAATAAAAAATATTGATCTAAATAAAGCCACGTTAAGCAATACTATATCTGCATCAAAAAAAGAGATGTATGAATCGACTGAAACTACACACTATTCAGTTGTAGATCGTTGGGGAAATGCTGTTAGTGTGACCACTACCATAAACCTGAATTATGGAAATGGATGTGTTGTAGATGGAGCTGGTTTTTTTTTAAATAATGAAATGGATGACTTTTCATCAAAACCAGGCATCCCCAATGCATTTGGATTGATTGGTAATGAAGCAAATTCAGTTGAACCTAATAAAAGGCCACTTTCCTCAATGACTCCTACAATTGTACTCAAAAATAATAAACCCTTTTTGGTGATTGGTTCTCCAGGTGGGTCAACTATTATTACCACTACTCTGCAAACCATACTTAATGTAGTGGATCATGGTATGGATATCAAAGAGGCTGTTTGTGCTCCAAGATTTCATTCTCAATGGCTACCTGATGTAGTTCAATATGAACCAAAATCATTGATAAAAGACATAAAAAAAGCTCTTGAAATAAAGGGCCATAAGTTAGTGAAAAGAGGTGGTTATATTGGAGAAGCTAATGGAATCATGATTTTAGAGCAAGGTTATTTTGGTGGAGGCGACTGCAGAGGAGAGACTTCAGCTATAGGTTATTGAGTGTACAGAATTTTATCAATAATATTTAAATATATAGATGGCCCTACCAATAAAGCCCTCTCATCCATGTTGAAATGAGAACAATGATGAGGCGTCTCAAATAATTTTTGTTTATTGGGGGCAGATCCTACAAAAAAGAAACATCCTGGAACTTTCTGTAAATAATAAGAAAAATCTTCCCCACCCATTGATAGGTATGGACTCCCAGCTTTATCGCCAACTACTTTTTTTGCTGCCTCTAAAACTGTTTCACTCTGACTTTTATGGTTAATTGTGGGCGGATAACCATCTTTGTAGTCTAAATCAATATCAGCATTATAAGTGTTTGCGATACCTCTTATGATTTCCTTCATCCTCGACTTTATTAATATCCTGTTTTGTTCTGAATATGCTCTGGTGGTTCCTGAAAGGTTTACCTCATCAGCAATAATATTAAAATTATGACCTCCATTTATTTTACCTACAGTAACTACTGTAGAGTCCAAGGGATTTGTATTTCTGCTAACAATTGTTTGCAGAGCCTGTATTAATTGAGAGGCTATAATTATTGCATCAACAGTTCCTTGGGGCGCTGCTCCATGCCCCCCAACACCCTTAATTTTTATATCAAACATGTCTGCAGATGCCATAACCGGTCCTGATTTTACACCAACTTCACCAAAGGGTTGATAATTCCATACATGGATACCATATATTTCATCTATTCCCTCCAAACATCCGTCTTCTATCATATACCTAGCACCACCCTTTCCCTCCTCTGCTGGTTGAAATATAAACCGAATAGTGCCTTTATATTGATTATTTTTTTGGCTCATGATTTTAGCAGTTGCTAAAAGCATAGCTACATGACCATCATGTCCGCAAGCATGCATGACACCATTATTTTTAGATGCGAATGACAAACCGCTTGTCTCTTGTATAGGTAGAGCATCCATATCAGCGCGAAATCCAATAACTGGTCCATCTCCAAATGTCAGATCAGCAGTGACACCTGTTTTTCCAACTTTGGTTTTTGGTTTAAATCCCATAGATTTTAATTCAGAGGTAATTTTTTTTGCAGTATTAAACTCTTTGAAACTAAGCTCTGGATTTTGGTGGAAGTAGCGTCTCCAACTTATTATTTGATCTTTAATTATTTTTACTTCATTTCGTATATTCATTCTTTGATACCTTTTATTATACCAGATAATATTTTTATTAGTTTTGTTTTAGATTTAGATGCAACCTCTATAACCTCTTCATGAGATAAAATACTTTTATTAATACCAGCAGCATAGTTTGTAAGCAATGCTAATGAAAGTACATCCAAACCTTGCTCTTTTGCCTCTTCAATTTCAGGTAACGTACTCATTCCAACTGCACTTCCATTATATAATTTGAAATAATTGATTTCTTCTGGAGTTTCATATGATGGCCCTAAAACCCAACAATAATTTCCAAATGTTACTTTTATTTCATTTTCTATCGCAACTTTTTCTGATAATTTTATTAATTTTTTGGAGTGATAATTATTACCTTTAATTAATTTTAAATTTTGATAATGATTTTGAAAGGTACAATCCATATGACCTTTTATGATCATCAAAGTCCCTGGTTTATTTTCTATTTTCAAGCTCCCTGAAGAATTTGTGATAATCAGGTTTTGAACCCCGCATTTTTTTAAAACTCTGACTGCAAACGTAACTCTCTTTCTATCGTATCCTTCATAGCAATGTACTCTTCCATTTGCTATGATAATCTCTTTGCCAAATACTTTTCCTATAACTAACTCCCCAGTATGTCCCTCTACATTCGGTATCGGATAATATGGAATTTCTGAGTAGTCTAAGTATTTTCTATCAGTCAACACCTCAGCATATTCTCCTAGTCCAGATCCTAGTATTATTGCTGTTTTACCAGAGAATGAGGTGTTTTTTAAAATAAAATTAGACGCTATTTGTTCTATATCCATGTCCATCATTTTACATTTGTTGCTAGCTGACCACATCCTGCATCAATTTCCTGTCCTTTGCTCCAGCGAACAGTGACAGGGAAAGGTGCATTTAATAAAGGGTTTAAAAAGTCTTTAATAAGTTTTTTTTCTGGTCGTTTATAGATACTATTTATTTCATTATAAGGGATAATATTCAAATTGCATTTAACTGAAGATAATATTTTTCTTAACTTAACAGAATCTTTTTGGCAATCATTAATACCTGAAATAAGTACGTATTCAATAGTAATTCGCCTGCGAGTTTTAATAGTATAATCTTTGATTGCGCTTAATAAGTTGCTTAATGTATGATTTTTTGTTATTGGCATAATTTTTAATCTCTGATTTTGATTTGTACTATTTAAACTAACGGCCAATCTATATGGGTGCTTCTCTGAAGTATATTTTTTTATTTTCCCTATTATCCCTGCAGTTGAAATTGTAATCCTTCGTGCTCCAAGATTAACACCTTTTACATGGTTAAGAAGCCTTGCTGCAGCAATAGAATTTTCATAGTTAAGGAATGGCTCTCCCATTCCCATAAAGACTACATTAGTAATTTTAGTAGCAGATATTTTTGCTAATTGGAGATACTGATCAATAATCTCTCCCGTTGATAAATTCTGGATAAACCCCATCTTAGCAGTGGCACAAAATTCACAATCTACAGCACAACCAACTTGGGTTGATAAACATAGAGTAGTATAGTTACCCTTTTTCATTAATACTGATTCAATTTTATTACCATTTTTTGTAATGAAAAGGTATTTTTTTGTTTTTTTTGATAATGAATTGTTTGTTTTTAAGATTTTTAATGGATGCATAGGATAAATCTTAAGTTTATCTTGAGATGATTTTGACAGGTCTGTCATTTTAGTGATGTCATCAACTTTTTTTCTATAAATCCAATCAAAGAGCTGCCTACCTCTGTAAGGTGGCTCTCCTATTGAAATAGAAATAATCTCCAATTCTTCAATTGATCGCCCTATCAATGAAGGATAATGTTTATTGTCTTTTAATTCCATAAAGTAAAAAATTTTATTGTAAGGACAAAAAAAGCTTATTTAGAAAATCTTTAATATATTTTTAAGATAAAATATCGTTATTAGGTAATTTCTTCAACTATTAATTAAACAAAAAAATGAAATTAGAATGATAGAAACAGAAAAAGATTTAGAAGCACTTGAAAATTTATCGAAATCTCGTGATTTATTTTTTAATGAAATAAATAAAGTTATAATTGGCCAAAAACAAATATTAGATCAACTATTTATCGCACTTTTATCAAATGGGCATACTTTATTAGTTGGCGTTCCTGGCTTAGCAAAAACCCTAATAATAAAAACCTTCTCTGAAGTTTTAAATATGTCTTTTAAAAGGATTCAATTTACTCCAGACCTTATGCCTAGCGATATTACAGGCACAGAATTGATTGATTTAGATAAAGAAACAGGCCAGAGATCATTTAGATTTTTCAAAGGTCCTATTTTTGCAAATATTGTATTAGCTGATGAAATCAATAGAACTCCTCCAAAAACCCAGGCTGCCCTTTTAGAAGCCATGCAAGAACACAAAGTAACATCCGGAGGTAAAACTTATAATTTAGATGAACCTTTTTTCGTGTTGGCCACTCAGAACCCTATTGAACAGGAGGGTACATACCCTCTCCCTGAAGCACAATTAGATCGGTTTATGTTTAATCTTCAAATTAATTATCCTACAAATGAAGAAGAAATATCTATCGTTAGGCAAACAACTAAATCTATAGAAAATACGCTTTCCCCAGTTTTGGAAAAGTTAGATATAAAAAACTACCAAAATCTTGTGCGTAGAGTCCCTGTTGCTGATAATGTTGTTGAATATGCTGTAAAACTAGTTTCCGCAACTCGACCTGGTTCCAAGAATGCACCTAATTTTATTAAGGATTCAATTTCTTGGGGAGCAGGCCCTCGAGCATCTCAATTCTTAATTCTTGGCTCCAAAGCTAAGGCTGCTCTCGATGGACGACCCACTGCAAATATTGATGATATCAAATCCTTAGCTATTCCAATTTTAAGACATCGAGTACTAACAAATTTTAATGCCGAGACTGAAGGACTTAAAATTGAAGATATAATTTTACAACTTATAGAAGACATAGGATAAGTTCTTGCAGAGCTCTAAAAAATCAAAATTTTTATTCCCTGAAACTGTTGCTGCATTAGATTCGATGTCATTGAGAGCACGTTTAATTGTGGAGGGATATATCATTGGTCAACATCGCAGTCCCTTCCATGGCTTTTCTGTTGAGTTTGCTGAGCATAGAAGTTATGAATTAGGAGATGAAATTCGGCATATTGATTGGAAACTTTACGGAAAAACAGACAGGCTCTACGTTAAAAGGTATGAAGAAGAAACTAATTTATCATCGCATCTAATTTTAGATATTAGTAAGTCAATGATGTACAGTAGTAAGAATATATCTAAATTAAGATATGCTAATACTCTTGTTGCTGCTCTATCTTATTTAATGATTAAACAACAAGATGCAGTGGGCTTAGTGCAATTTTCTTCTAAGATTGATTCTTTTTTATTTCCTAAGTCTAAGCCAAGCCATCTCTACTCTATTTTTGAAAATTTAAGTGATGATAAATGGGGTAATGATACCCAAATTGAAAAAACATTGCATGAAATGGCAGAGAGAATTTCAAAGCGTGGACTAGTAATACTGGTATCCGATCTCATTGATAACCAAAAAAAAATTATGAACGGTCTTAAACATTTCAGACATAATAGACAAGAAGTAATAGTTTTTCAACTCTTTGATCGAAAAGAATTAGAATTCGACTTCAGCAAAAGAACAAAATTTGTGGATATGGAGACAGGAGAGGGAGTTATCACTGAGCCATGGCATATAAGATCAAGTTATAAAAAGCTAATAAAAGAAAAACAAAATTATTTCAGGAAGCAATGTCAAGAAAATTTAATAGACTATTTCCCTATTGTTACTGATCAAAGCCTTGAGTTTTGCCTTACAGAATATCTTAAAAAAAGAAAAAAATTAGGATAAAATTCCTATCCACCCTCAGCTATTTCTCTTTTAAAACGAACTAGTTCTAAATTTTTCTTGTATGCATCTTTATTATCTATGTCAATAACCATAACTGACTTTATTTTTTTCTCAGCTTTTCTAAACCACTTTGCAGCTTTGTTCAAGTCTTTTTCAAAAGTGCCCCCACACCCTTCATCTCCATTTAGATAGTTATCTCCTAAACCCTCATATGATCTGGCCATTCCTAATGCCGCTTCAAAATCCTCTTCATTAAGAAAAAAAGCTTCATCAAATGATATCTCTGCGTTCTCATAATCACACATTTGGCTATAGATCACACCAAGGTTAAAATATAAATCTGCTTTTATAATCTTATCACTCTCATTTGAAATTGCATTTCTAAAGACTGTTATTGATTCTTCTTTCTCTCCAATATCATAATAGGTTCCAGCTAGTTCTCTTAATACTTTGCTATTAGAAGGTTCAATTTCTACTGCTTTTTTGTAGTAGGGTAAAATTTCCTTACCCTTCAGTCCTGTGCGAGAAAGAATTTGTCCTGCGCTAAAATTTGCATCAAAACTTTCAGGGTTTTTCTCAACAGCCTTCATTACTGCATCTTTTGCGGCGTCTTTATCCTCTTTGTCCAGGTAGCATTTTGCTAACGTTATGTATGTATTTGGATCTGAAGGTTTAATAATAGCTGCATTACTAAAATGGTTAATAGCGACATCTAAGTATTTAATTTTATTATTTGGCTCATTTTGAATTTTTTTAAATTGCTCTACACCTAAATTAAATTCTTTAGCCCAATAGAACTCTACATAGTTAGCTACTGCATCTTTAACAGGAATAAATGCCCCCCTAACTTCAATTACTTTTTCAGGGTTAATATCCATTGCCTTGTTAAACAAATTCACCATTTCAATCCACCTTCCCTTTTCAGCGTGAACCTCAACTGCCATTACTACAGGAATTTCAGGATTGTCTGGTTCAACGGCCATCGCTTTAGGTAGCCACTCCGCAGCTTTTTTAAAATCTGATTGTTGAATGGCTAGCTTCGCAGTAGTGTATTCTTGACTACTACAAGCGAAAAACACTATTACAAAAAGAATATTAAAGTAATTACGTATTATTTTCATTTTGAAACCTTTTTGTTAAAAATATTGTACTTAATAGTGAATGGGATTATAAATATTTTTCACCGAAATATATTCATATTTGAAATTAAAAATGAATAAAGTTCAAAAAATTTTATGTCGAATAATATTCATCATCTGCCTGCTAAATTGGGCTCCATTAATTTGGATTATTTCTTCTGCGATAGTAGAACCTGTTTGCCCTGAGCTTATATAATCATTTGTTTTATAAAATGAAGATAAAAAACCTGCTGCATACATATCACCAGCTCCTGTTGTATCTTTTGCAGATATTATATTTGGTTCTATTTTATTTTTTTCGAAATTATTGAAGACTATTGAACCTTTCTTACCTAACTTAACTCCTCCACATTCTACAATGCTCATTAGTTGATTAATGGAACCTTCAATATTTTTAGTTTGGAACAAGATTGACAGCTCAGGTTCATTTGCAAAAATAATATCTACATCGCTTTTTATAAACTCATAGAATTCTTCTCTGTTTCTTTCTACAACAAATGGATCTGCTACATCAAAACAAATTTTCAAACAATTTTTTTTTGCTATTTTAACTGCTTTTTGGATTGCCTCCTTTTGTGATTCAGTATCCCACATATAGCCTGTAAAATATAAAAATGATGAATTCATTAACACTTCTTTATCAATGTCTTTTGGGCTGAAATCTCTACAGATTCCTAAATGTGTATTCATTGTTCTCTCAGCATCTGGAGTAATTAGTACCACACTTGTACCAGTCGAGCCATTACCTTGTACCACTCTAGAAACCACATTATATTTTTTCAATTGGTCTAGGTATATATTCCCAAACTGATCATTGCCAATTTTACCTGAAAGAACTGAAGGGATGCCTAAACCATTGCAGGCAATGATTGTGTTAGGAGCCGACCCCCCAGGTAAGATTGAAGCGTTTTCTATTTTTAAATAATTAATAATTTCAGTTTGTCGATCTTTAGTTACTAAGCTCATGGTGCCTTTATTAAGACCTAATGTCTTAATATCCTTGTCGCTTACATGAAATATTATATCTACAATGGGATTTCCGATCCCATAAATAGGATAAATAGTTTTTATACTTTTTCTTTTTTTCTCGCTCATAACTGTTCTTTAAAATATTGCTAAAATGTTAGCAGAATGACATATTAATAACAACTAAAATAAGAACATTACCATTAAACATACTTTTAATTAATTATACTTGCTCAACAATTTCTAAAAAAAGTATATTTCGTAACCATGGATACAAAAACCTTTGCAATAATTACAGACATTCATTCCAATGTAGAGTCACTTTATAAAGCTCTTAAAATTATTGATAAAAGAAAGGATATTGATCAAGTAATTTGTCTAGGCGACTGCTTTGCCTTAGGTCCAGAACCTGAAAAAACAATGTCCGCTTTAGAAAACATACCAAACTGTATATTTATTCGTGGTAATCATGATCGCTATCTCATAGAAAAAATTTGGGAAGACAGAACTCCCACTCTTGAGGGAATGGACCCGAACGATCCAATCTGTAAAGCCATAGTTAAGAACGAGAAGTGGACAGCAGATCTTTTAGGTGCTTCAGGATATGATTTTTGTTCTAAAATGAAAATTGCTCATAGAGAAATTATAGGTCAAACTTTAGTGGAATTCTCACATGCGTGGTACAATAGAGATGATAAACCACCATCTGTGAAAGAGGCAGTTAAATGGAAAAGGCATGTCAAGAGGTTACATCCGGAGGTGAAAAATTTTGTTTTCATCCACGGCCATGTTCATGTCCCAAGATATCAGGTAATAGAAAACTTGACAATTTTATGTCAGGGGGCTACTGGACTCCCTTTTGATCGGGACGAAAGGGGGTCTGTTGCTTTTTTAAAGGTATTTAATGATAAAATTGATTGGGATGTCAATCGTTATAAATACAATAAAGATATAACATTTTTTCAATTAGAAAAGAGGAAGCCTCCTTTTTATAACAACCTTATGAATACAATCAAGTTAGCTTCTATCAGAAACGATATTTGATATATAATTATATAAACTATATTTACTTTTATATTTATCTAAATGTATTTTGATCACAGTGCTACAACTCCAGTTCACCCTGATGTTCAAGATTTAATCAATATTACTAATTCTAAAATATATGGTAATCCTTCATCCAACCATCACTTTGGTAGAAAAGCACGCTTATTATTAGAAAAATCTAGGGCTCAGGTTGCGAAATCAATAAATACTACACCCAACAAAATTATTTTTAATAGCGGGGGAACAGAGGCTAATAATCATGTCCTTTGGTCGATGTTAGGAACAAGTAAAAATCATGTTATCTCCAACAAAATTGAACATCCTGCAGTTATAAAAGTATTGCAAGAATTGGAAAGCTTCGGTCTTGAATATGATCTAATTAATGTAGACAAAAATGGATTTATAAATACCGATGAGTTGGAAAGCAAAATAAAAAGGAATACTGGGCTTATAAGTATTATGTTAGCGAATAATGAGATCGGTACTATCCAACCTTTAGATCAAGTTGTAAAAATTGCAAAAAAGTATAGCATACTAGTTCACTCTGACGCTGTCCAATGTTTAGGAAAAATAAATATTAATGTCCAAAGTTTGGCCGTTGATTTTTTAAGTTTATCCGCTCACAAGTTTTATGGACCAAAAGGGGTAGGGGTTTTGTATGCAAAAAATCCGCAAAAATTAAAACCACTTATTATTGGTGGTGGTCAAGAAAGTAAGTTAAGAGCAGGTACCGAAAATATAGCGTATGCTTTAGCAACTGGTCTAGCTTCTGAAATTGCAACAAAATCACTAAAAAAAAATGTTGATCACTTTTTGTCCCTCGAAAAACAATTCAAGCAAAAATTAAAGAGAAACTTTAAAAATATTATTTTTAATGGCTGTCAATCAAAAAAACTTCCTGGCCTTATTAGTGTCTCATTTCCAGGTTTTTGTTCTGATGTTCTTTTAGTAAAATTAGATCGCGAAAACATCTTTGTATCAAACGGGTCTGCTTGTGGATCTGGTATAGTAAAACCCTCTCCTGTTTTGTCAGCCATAGGAATAGATAATGCAACAAACCTTTCCACTTTACGATTCAGTTTTGGACTCTCAAATAGTTTAGAAGAAATAGAAACTTTAGTACAAATTTTAAAAAATAAAATATTAAAATAATGGATAGAGTAATAGTTGGAATGAGCGGCGGGGTTGATAGCGCAGTTGCCTCAGCAATTTTAAAGGAAGAAGGTTTTGAAGTTGAGGGTTTATTTATGAAAAATTGGGAAGAAGATTCAGAATTTTGTTTTTCAGAGGAAGAATATAAAGATGCCCTACAAGTTTGCGATAAGTTAAATATACCTCTTAGGTCTGTAAATTTTTCTAAACAATATTGGGATCGTGTATTTAAATACTTTTTAAAAGAATATCAGAATGGGCGTACACCAAACCCGGACATTTTATGTAATACAGAAATTAAATTTAAAGAATTTTACAATTATGCTATAGCATTAGGTGCACAGCGCATAGCCACAGGACATTATGTGCAAACAAAAACATATGATGGTAATGTACTTTTGATAAAGGGCAATGATCACTTTAAAGATCAGAGTTATTTCTTACATAGATTAAATCAAAAACAAATTTCTAGCGCTTTATTCCCCATTGGGAAACTGAAGAAAAGCGTTGTTAGATCTATTGCAAGTCAATTCAAGTTTGAAAACTATAACAAA
>MDTD01167665.1_pt1 | contig 11826 bp, 9 predicted proteins | sample 811221 | NCBI WGS metagenome assembly MDTD01 (sample SAMN05326646, study PRJNA326480) | marine metagenome | isolation source: seawater | place: Pacific Ocean: South West | collected 2011
GAACAAACTGCCTTGGAAATTGTGATTATCGATCGCTTTGGCACCTCTGTGGTACGGGAAATGATCCCGTACAAGGTGTTGAAACCACGGGAAGTCAGACTTCATGCCGGGCTGATTCCAACGCAGAGTTTCAGCCGTCAGAAAAAGATCCGCCACCTGGATGGCAATGAATCTATACTTTTCCCGGATCTGGCCACGACCCGGTATCAGGTCATTGGGGATTTCAGCCAGGCATTCGATATCCTGCAAACGTTGTCTGAAGATAAAACCCTGCCATCATTCGCGTTCCTCAAGCAATGGGAAGAGCTGAAGCGGGAAGAAAAGCTCGAAAAATATGGCGATTATGCCTGTCATGAACTCCACCTGTTTCTCTATGAAAGAGATCGGGCATTCTTCGACGAAACGGTGAAACCTTATCTGATCAATAAAAAAGATAAGACCTTTGTGGATCGCTGGTTATTGGACGAGTTGCTGCCGGAAGATACCCGCCTGGATTATCTTCAGGATCGCAATGCATTGGAACTTGCTCTCCTGGCCCGTCGCGGCGGTAATCGGGAAGCCGTGATCAAGGCTTTAAGCGAAGCCTGGGAAATTATCCCTCCAGATCCAGAGGCTTTCGCACGTCGGGTCAGAGTAGCATTGCAGGCAGGTGAACTTGACGAAACCAAGGCTCTGGCGCGAGAAGAAGCCAGAAGAAATGCGGAAGGCTTTTCCAGCACTGTGCTTGCAGATGCACCCATGGACACATTTGGTGATGATGCGTTTGCGCCAGCCCCTGCTCCCGCTGTTGCACCTCCACGCTCCAGAGCCAAAAAGCTTGAAAGGCGCGTCTCATTGAGCATGGAGGAATCAAAGCTCAAAGAAGACAAAGATATGGCCTTCGAGTTGGAAGAAGCTTTTGGTGGCGAAGATGACTTATTTTCGGAGCAAGTTACCCGGTTATATCGTGCCTTGCCCAGAACCAGGGAATGGGCGGAGCAGAATTATTACCACCTTCGGATGAAAGACGATCTGCCACAACATCTGACTGTGAACGCATACTGGCTTGATATCGCCTCTGGTATCAGCGTCTCTCCACACCTGCTGCAATGTCATCGCAATCTTACGGACGTTCTGGTTGCACTTGCATTCTCAGGTTTACCTGCGACCGCAGAAACTCCGACTGAAGTACCAGAAGGTGCTCAGCTGACACTTACGGCAAAGCATGCTGCGATTCTGGTAAGTGAACAAATTCTTCCTGCCGAACAGTCCGAAGATGACCGTCCCCTTCTCCTGTCACAGCAGTTCTTTAATCCTGCAGACAGATATCGCTATGAAGGTAATGAAAAGGTGGAAAAATTCGTCTCGGCTGAGTTTACCCGGAGAACAGTTTATGGCGCACGGGTAACGCTGACGAATCCGACTGCGTCCACCAGACGTCTTAATGTCCTGTTGCAGATCCCTGTTGGGGCTATCCCGGTCAACAATGGATTCTATACAGATGATCAGGATATCGTCCTCACCAGTTATACCACCAAAACAGTGGAGTACTATTTCGCCTTCCCTGAATCCGGCAGTTTCAATCAATTCCCTGCGCATGCTGCTGCCAATGAACAGATTATCGGACATGCCGAGCCATTGGTTTTCAAGGTCGTAGATGTCCCGACTCTGATCGATAAAACCTCATGGGGCTGGATTTCCCAGCATGCTTCCGCAGCAGAAACCATGGACTTCATGCGCGAACATAATCTGAGACGCCTGACCCTCGACGACATCGCCTGGCGTCTGAAAGACCGGCAGTTCTTCGACGAAACCATCCGTCTCCTGACAGATCGGGTCTTATTTCACCCCACCACCTATTCTTACGGGATCTATCATAAACTCCCGGAAGTGGCCCGTATCTGGCTCGCAAACAGCCCGGTTGCGAAGAATGTAGGTCCCGTCTTTACCTCCACATTGCTGGTTGTCGATCCCATTGAAGCCAAAACCTATGAGCATCTGGAATACGATCCCCTGGTAAATCCGCGGGCACATGATGTCGGGGAAAAACGTAAAATTCTCAATACTGCTTTGCGTGAGCAATATCGGGCGTTTCTCTTTCATAATCTTTATCGCCACCAGATGGACGCCAATGAAAATCTGGCTTTGATTTATTACCTGCTGCTTCAGGACCGTCTGGAAGAAGCAGAAGCACAGTTGGCCGGGATCAAGAGTCAGGATCTGCACGAAAAATTGCAGACTGCATACCTTCAGGCCTGGGTCGCTCTTCGTAATCTGGAGACAGATCGTGCACAGGCCTTGGCGGTGCCATATGTCAACCATCCGGTTCCACGCTGGAAACATCGCTTTTCCGCTCTGGTCCGTGCCATTGAAGAAGCAAAAGGTGCTGACGCCACCAATCCGGACGAACCCAGCCGTCAGGAAGATCTGGACCAACATGCTGCCAGCCAGCCCGGAATCGAGCTGGAGGCCATCTCAGGTCGCCTGCTGCTCACTACCCATAATCTGAACCAGGCAACCCTGAACCTGTATCCCATGGATATCGAGCTGTTGTTCAGCCGAAATCCATTCCTTACCTCAGATGGAGCTGATTTCGCCGTGATCAAACCGGCATACAGCAGTTCCATTGAGCCTGGTACCAATGGCGAAGAGCATGAACTGGCTCTGCCGGAAGCATTCAAAGGGAACAACCTGATGGTGGAAGTGACAGGCCAGGGGCAACGTGCGTTCGTCACCTGGTACGCCAATCAGTTGAAAGTCCGCAAAATGGAAAACTTCGGACAGGTAGAAGTGCGATCTGCCACTGACAGTCGTCCATTACCAAAGACCTATGTCAAGGTCTTTGCCAGAGGAGAGAATGGAAAGGTCAGCTTCTGGAAAGACGGCTATACCGATCTTCGTGGCCGTTTTGACTACCTGTCACTCAATGACCGACAGCCGGAAGAAGCAGCAGAGTTTGCGATCCTCATCATGCATCCTGAATTGGGAGCCGAAATCAAGCAGGCAACTCCTCCTTTACGATAGATGCAACTGTCTGCATCTTGTCTTAAGAGAATGACTCCTGTACGTTAGGGGCGGATGTGCCTGCATCCGCCTTCCCCCAACTTACTCTCACAACCCACCTGCAGAGGTCTCCATGAAACGTCTGTTTCCTTTCCTTGCCCTTATGACCCTCGGAATCTCATCCAAAGCCGAAATCACCACCGAAGATGTCACCTACAAGCATGGCAGTGATACCATGGAAGGTTTTATTGCCTACGACAAAGCCATTTCTGGCAAACGCCCGGTCGTCATCATTGTCCATCAATGGAAAGGGCTGGGTGATTACGAAAAAACCCGCGCCCGCATGCTGGCAGAAATGGGATACCTTGCAGTATGTGCCGATATTTATGGCCAGGGCAATCGTGCGCAAGACAGCCAGCAGGCACGTACACTGGCCACCAAATACCGCTCTGACAGAAAACTCATGCGCGCCCGTGCCCAGGCTGCACTCGACTACGCCAAGACTCTCGAACTTGCCGATCCGGCAAAAGTCGCTGCCATTGGCTATTGTTTTGGCGGTGGAGTCGTTCTTGAGCTGGCCCGTAGTGGTGCAGATCTGGCTGGCGTCGTATCCTTCCATGGCAATCTGGATACCCCCGATCCGGCTGACGCCAAAAACGTTGCCTGCAAGATACTCGTCTGCCATGGTGCCGCAGATGGCTCTATCACCATGAAAGATGTAACCACCTTTTCAGAAGAAATGGAAGCCGCAAATGTCGATTGGCAACTGGTCATCTACGCCAATGCCAAACACGCATTCACCCATTTCGAAAGCAAAGATCGTTACAACGAGAACGCCGATAAACGGTCATGGAAACATATGCAGGATTTCTTCCACGAACTCTTCTGACCATCCTGCCGCACGTCGGCCAGACTGGAAATCTGCTGAACCTGTCAGGGCTTATCCCTGACAGGAAGGTGTTGCACGGTCTGGTCTGCTGCTTCCAGCTGAGGTTGGCGCTTGCTCAGATCTGATACTCAGGTTCCTGAATCTCCACCCGACCCACATTGACCTTATTCCAGACCCGTTCATGGAGGTAATAAAGCACCATCTTGGTAAACACCTCCACAAAGCCAATCGATGCCGCAATCTTCAGATTACCTGTCAGCAGCCAGGAAATAACCATGGTATCAATGGTCCCTGTCACGCGCCAGGAGATCGTTTTAAGTATAGTGCGATAGGATTTGTCTACTACTTTCGGCATCGTTCTATCCAGACTGCTGAACATATTGGGGGATGAAGTGGCATTACTCTACCGATCATCGCCCAGCAAACAAGACCCAATTCAAAATTATTTTCATATTACCCATATGGCTTATATGGGTATTGGGGCTGGCACCACCAATCCCAGCCCCGAAAATGTAGTAAAAAGTAACACCCGACAACCGAAGCCGCCGGGTGCACAGGCTGGAATTAGAAGTGACGATAAAATTACTGAGCCGTCACCCCAAACTTATACATCAGATCCAGATTCGCTCCCCACTGAATATTCTCCTGAACCCCTGCATCAATATGATACGTGGCCCCCGGAGTCAAGCCTGAAGTCGTCACCGTAATCGTACTCGTCCCAGCTCCCGGCTGAACCACGATATAATTCCCAGCCACATTAGCCCACGATGTGCTCCACACACCCACCCGGATTTTCCGTGTTTCCGAAGCACTCCATGTCACATCAACGGTGAAAGTCCCGTTAGCCGGAATGATATCCGGCGCATCAAGCGTGAGAATTTCATCGACCGGCAAAGCTGCTGGCGTAGAGAACTGATAAGCCACATCAAGCAGCGCCCCCCAGGTCTCATCCTCCCGAACCGCCACATCAATATGGTAAGTCTGGCCAGCGACAAGCATGCTTGTATCCACATTGATCGTATCGGTGCCGCTACCTTCTGGCACGACGATGTAGTTACCGGTGACATGGCCCCAACTCTGATTCCAGATCGCCACCCGCACTCGCCTTTGAGTAAAGGCAGACCACGTTACCTCAAAGGGGACCTGTGCCGCAATCGGCAGAACGCTTGGAGCCGTAAACGACACGATCCGATCTGGAGTAACTGCCGGAACCGAAAACTTGTATGCCAAATCAAGCAGCGATCCCCATTGGATATTTTCCTGAACTGCCGCATCAATGTGGTAAAGGTTACCCGAAATCAACCCGGAGGTATCGATAGTAAACGTGTTGGTACCCGTACCGGCCTGCACGATGATACTGCTGCCGGTGATGTGGCTCCAGTTCTGATCCCAGATTGCCACTCTGATCTTGCGTTGAGTCGATGCCGACCAGTTCACCGTCACCTCCAATTCATCGTCGACAGGAATGGAATCTGGGGCCTGCATGGAAACAATCTCATCTGCATAACCGGAATCCAGCACACTTGGATCGGCAGTACCGCTGTACACTTTCACCCAGTCGATATGCATGTAGTCAGGCAGTTCAGCATCATTGATATAGGCCCCTTCACCCTCAGGCCAACTGCCTCCCATTGCGCAGTTCAGCAACAGATAATGCGGGACATTTCCGACGGTATCGGCATCCTCATAACGCTGGGTCTCAATACCATCGACAAAAAAGATGCACCGGCCCGGCTCCCAGTAAAGACTGTACACATGGTACTCCGTGATATCAGGCACTAAATGACTGGCCACACCCGCACCACCAGCACCAGTTGCTACGCCAGGTGCGCTGTATCCCCAGTGAATGGCCGTGTGGTAATAGTCACCCCAATGGGTCAGATACTCCATGACATCAAATTCTGTCCCGCAGCCATCCACGCCCACATTATTCACATTGACCGTCCAGCGTTGCGAATCAGGATATGCAGCCCCCCGATCTGGCATCAACCAGAATGCCGGCCAGAGACCGGTTGCGGTAGGCATTTTGATCCGCGCTTCAAAAAGGCCGTAAGTCTGAGCCCATTTATAATGTGAGGCAATGGCACCGGAGGCATATTGCTGCGTATAGCCGCCACGGGTGTCTGATTTCTTTTCCATCTTGAAACGGCAGATCCCACCGCTTACCTCGACATTTTCTTCCCAATAATACTGACGTTCATTATTGATGATGGGACCCCAGCGGTAGCCGTAATTCCAGATGGATGTATCCAGCGACGTCCCATTAAATTCCTCATTCAGTGTCTGGGTCCAGGTACCGGGAATCGTCTGAGCCTGCATAAATCCTGGCATAATTACCAGAGCAAGTGCAAACAGGAACCATTTGAAAGTGCTCATGCGTGTCTCCTGTGTTTAAAGATATGCCAGAGGAATGACCAAGTCATAAGACGACCATCCCTCAAACAGCAATGGGGTGATATAGAGCTCTATTAATCTTTTATGAAATCCTAAATGTAATTGCAATGCAATTACATAAGAAATTTCCCAATAGTTTATCCCCGATAGTAGGGACGGCTTATTTCAGGCCCATGTGTGGCAATAGCACGCATACGCTGGCGATTTCATATAATCACCAACTCTGAATGCATAGCCCAAAGCAGGCTATTCGGCTAATCGGGCCTTTGCGATCCGATCTTTACCTGGGTAATCCTTAAGGATAGCGACATCCTCAAGTCCCTGATCCACCAGCAACTGCTTGACGGCTGCTCCCTGGCACTCGCCGATTTCCATCAGGAACCAGCCTCCGGGTAGCAGGAAATCAGGGAGACTGGTCACCAGTCGCCGAATCAGGTCGAGTCCGTCTGCTCCAGAAGTCAGGGCCAGTCGCGGTTCGTGCTTGCGGATATCGTGGGGAAGCTGCAGGTATTCCTCATCCGTGACATACGGTGGATTAGCCGTTATGAGAGCAAAGCGTTTACCCGCAACCGGAGAAAACAGGTCGCCTTGTAGAAAAGACACCCGTTCAGAAAGCTGTAAATCATCGGCATTCTTCCTGGCCCAATGCAAAGCATCTTCTGAAAGATCAATACCAATGCCCTGTCGCGACGAGAGCCTCAACATATCCTGATGGAAAAGAGCCAGCAGAATCGCCCCGGAACCCGTGCACAGATCCAGAATCTCCCCATCTTTCAGGTCAAGTTTCAGTGCCTGCTCGACCAGGATCTCGGTTTCCGGTCGGGGAACCAGCACACCGGGTCCGACTGCCAGTTCGATATCATGAAAAGGCACCGTTCCCAGAATATACTGCAACGGCTCACCGTCAGCGCGACGCCTGATCAAGGGGCGAATTCTGGCAAGCTCCGATTCAGAGAGGGGCCGGTCAAACTGTAGGTAAAGCTCCAGCCGTTTCAGGTCGAGTGCGTGAGCAACCAACCACTCTGCTTCCACTCTCGGACTCTGGGCATGGTGTTTGCTCAGAAAATCTTCCGACTTCTTAAGAATGTCCTGCAGGCTGTTCATAAGAAGCTTCGACTTTGATGCTGATACCTCCCCGAGGATTGAAATCACCATAGACAATACATTTACGCGGATTACAGACGGCAATGATATCGTCCAGAATGCGGTTGGCCGCTTCTTCATGGAAGGTGTTGTGATTGCGGAAGCTGAACAGATAAAGCTTCAGGGATTTCGATTCAATGCAGCGCGCATCCGGGACATAGCGGACAGTGATGCGGCCGAAATCCGGCTGATTCGTCACCGGGCACCTTGCCGTAAATTCCGGGCAGTCAAAGGTGATCCAGTAATCGCGGTCGCGATAACGGTTTTCAAAGGTCTCAAGTGCGGCTTCATCCGGGGTTTCTGGATAATTATTTTCAGAACGCCCCAGCAAGGTCAGGCCTTCGCGTGGCGCATGCTGATCGGTCTTGTTTTCTTGGCTCATGTTGTATATCCTCGGTCCTTGCCGGCGGTGTTCATCCAGGTGTCACGCAGGGACTTGCCGTCCTGCAGAAAATTTGAAACGGCCTCCCAGTCTTCCTTTTCTATCGCAGCTTTGATATGCTCCATCTGGTCTTGAAACGTTGTCAAAGCCCGGCTGATGGCCCCTTTGTTCAAACGGCAGATATCGGCCCACATATTGACATTGCCACTCGCGATCCGGGTGGTGTCTTTGAATCCAGTCGCGCAGGCAACAGCGTTAGCTTCGCAGTCTCCCTGCCCAAGCGTTGCCTTCACCAGACCTGCTGTAATCAGATGGCCGATGTGGCTGCTGTAGGCACAGGCCTGATCATGGCGCTCTGGAGTCATTTCAATCGGTAATGCTCCCAGTGCTTCCCAGAATTGACGAAGAAGCCGGATCGCATCCGTATCATCTTCCTCAGTAGGGGTGATAAAGGTCACTGCCTTTTCGTACAAATCAGCTCTGCCCACATCAAAACCCGATTTCTCAGAGCCGGCCATTGGATGAGAACCAATAAACCAGGTGCCATGCTGAAATAACAAGGGACGAATTGCCTCTACAATCGGTGCTTTGACACTACCGACATCAGTTACCAGACTGCCAAACCGAAAATGTTGCAGATTATCTTTTACAAACTGAATCGACGGTCGCAGCGGCGTACACAGAAACACGATATCGACCACTGGCAGAATATCTTCAGCGTCGGTGCTGCCAGCATTAAGGATTCCGTCATCGACGGCCTGTTTCAGGGCTGCTTCATTACGGGTCACGGCCAGCATCTCGCGGCATCCAAGTTCTTTGAACTTCATGGCCAACGAAGTACCCAGCTGTCCCAACCCCACCACGGCAATGCGGGATGTATTGACGATGGATGCCATTGATGAATTTCCGTGTGATCATTTATACGGGAAGCAAAGGCCTAATGTACTATCGAATCCCTTTCCAACAACCCGGCATGATATCCACATGCTGATGAATAACCGGATATGGAAAAGCGTCTTTGTATCCTGTGGGTTGATGTCATCGGTTCAACTTCATATATTCTGGAAACAGCCTGTCAGCAAAGCCATCCCATTTTTCACTGAAGGGAAGCCCCCATGGATACCAACAAACAGAAAAAACCGTCATCTCGTCTGAAACATCGCATGATGCTTGGCTTCACCCTCCTGGAAGTGATGACCGTGGTCACCATCATGGGTAAGATTCCTCAAGGCTCCTTTACTGTAGTTAAGCAGAAAGGCGTCGAGACCCAATGTAAGCTCAACATGCAGCAGATGGGCCAGGCGCTGACTATGTATATGCTCGAAAATGATGCCTTCCCTGATGCTTCGTTTTTCTCTTCAGATCCCTCTGGCGACCCCAAAAGCATCAATAATGTCCTTTCCACCATTCCCAAGAAAATGTGGATCTGTCCATCTTCTCCACCGGAACTGGCAAAACATGGTCTCACTTATATCTACAACGATAACCTTGCCGGCAAACGTGCCGTTGCGAATCCTTCAAAAACCTGGGTACTGATCGAAGTCAATGCCGTCAGCAAGGTTTCACCCATGCCCCATCCGGGAGGATACAATATCCTCTTCGCCGACGGCCATGTTGCCACCTCACGCAGCCTGCCCCCGGATGTCGCCAAAGCTCGCCGCTGAGACACCCTATCCTCTTCCGTCATCGGGCAGGTCTGCGCACCGATGATAAAGCTCCGCCAGAGCATCACGGATATTCCCATCCGTCTGGTGCCAGAGTTCTGCTGGGTTCAGATCCAGAACCTCCCAGACTTCCGGCCAGCATTGACGGGCCAGATCCGCAAGCAGAGCCGGGCTTGTCTGGCAGGTGAAAATCGTCGGCAACCTGCCTGCCTCATGGCTGGTAATCAATAGTGCAGCCTGTTGTGGAACCCGCCGTAAAAATCGGGACCATTCACGATGACGCAATTGTTCGGCACCGTCCAGAATAACCAGTAATTTGTCCCTTGGCCGAAGATCTGCCAGCAGCTCTTCCACTGCATCCTTACAGCTACGAGCATTGTCACTTGACGATAAACGAATCGTATGACCGGACCATTCCTCCTGACGAGCCTCCATCAGCAGACGCTCACACAACGTTGATTTGCCGTACCCCTTAGGCCCCAGAATGGCACCTCGAAAGCCCGGTATGCAAATCGTCGTTTTCAACTCCTGCCACTCGGCTTCCCCCATCTGAAAGGTCAACCGTTCATGGACCTGATCCATCCGAAAAGGATTATGATGCGCCTTCACTGATCCGCATCAATAGAATTATCGCCACCAGATTCTGCGGCTGCATCCTCAAAGGGCGAAAGAACAAAGTCAAAAACCGCGACCTCATCACTTCCCTTTGCTGTCGCCTCCAGGGACCAACAAAGGCTGATCAACCGACCACTATAGGAGTATGGAGCTGGAGGCAATTTAACCACAAATGTTTCTTCGCCAGAGATGGATGGATGGTCATAACGCTGGGACCAGACCACCTCTGAATCACTGTCACCAATACCGGAAGTAAACCAGAACAGGCGCAGATCAACGTGTTTTGGCGCAGCAGACAATTGCCATTTCACTGTCCCGGAGAGTTCGCTTCTTGGCTCATAACGGGTTTTCGGAGAAAGGATGTCGAGGGTCAGACTCATACAGGTACCACCTCAATTTCGAACTGCTCTTCTATATCAGGCCAATTAGGAATATCGCCGTGGACGTTTAGTCTCCAGAAAATCCGATTGTGAGAAGAGCGGAAAGTATGCATACACGAGGCAGGAAGACATATAACAGTTTCCCCCTGGCTCATTTCCCGTGGGTCATCTGATTCCAGAATGATTTCCGTATGAAAAACATGGGTATCTGTACGTGTATCAGTGCCAACGGTGTATTTGGCTTCTTCTAAACCCTCAAACGAGACTTTCAGATGAGCAAGTCGGTTGACTGCACCTTTCATCCGCCACTGCAGCCGCACCTCATGCCCACATGCAGGCAAACCAGGCTTGATCCGGAAATAGGGGATTGGATTAAAGATCTGTAGCAAAGCCTTGATTGTACCCGCCAGAATCAGAATGCCGAAGATTCCAAAGACCCCCGCAAAAAAGAGGATCGCATAACTCTTTTCCTTGAAGAACAAGGTAATGAGAAAGACCACAATCCCGTTCCAGATCAGGCAGAAAATCCCGATACCAATAAAACGCTTGACGGGGCTGACTGCCCGTGCCAGTACAAGAGGTTTATCATCTTCTGTCGCAAACTCAGCGGTTCTGGTAACATAACCCTTCTTTTCCTTGCGAAAGAACATCATCCAGATGATTCCCCATACTCCTCCCACCGCAAAGAGGCCTGGGAAAATAGCGACCAGATAGAGCTTGGTAAAACCACGATTGAGCACAGCTTCATGCGGCGCTTTCGGGTTGACATAGCAGGTGCTGCTTGAACCAGCTTTATACTTCTGCAGTACCCGCCTTTTTCCCTTGGTTCCGCTGGAACTCATGTTGAGGAAATTATAAGTATTTGACTGGTAGGTGCGTCCTTCATAGGTGTACTCAAAGAGAATATCGATGCTGTAAGTCGTCCCATCATCACTGGAATGGCGTTCCAGTTCGCTGTGCAGAACTTTGCAGGATGCAGATGGCCATTCCGATGCCTGCATCACTTTCAGGGCAGCAGTTCCGAATAGGCCGATGGTAATGCCGCCACCAATAACAGCCATGAGTCCCAACACGATATAGCCTCCCAATGTCCCCTTAGCAGGAGAACGGGCACTCCTGGAAGTGTGAGATGTACCCGGCGTATGGGTCCGTTCCTGCTCTTTTTCCTCTTTCGTTTTCCCAAACCAGACTCCCCATATTCCACCTCCTCCTACCAGAATGAAAATCAAGGGAATGATCATGAAAGGAATCATGACCAATGTGCCGTGCTCCAATACAGCTTCATATGGGGCTGACGGATTGACATAACAGACTGCTTCATTGCCAGGAGCAAAGCGACTGACAATCTTTGCGGCATCACTGTAGGACTTGGACTTA
>MDTD01054132.1_pt1 | contig 11825 bp, 9 predicted proteins | sample 811221 | NCBI WGS metagenome assembly MDTD01 (sample SAMN05326646, study PRJNA326480) | marine metagenome | isolation source: seawater | place: Pacific Ocean: South West | collected 2011
GGAGGTGATCGCCGACCAACCCTGCACGGTCCTCGCCAGCGCCGGCTCGAAAGTCTTCGCCGGCAACGGGGCTGTCGTCATGGCTGATCTGAACTGCACCGTGACGGCCTATGCCGGCGCCGAAGTGCACGCCAAATATGGAAGCCGCATCACCGCCAAAGCCGGCTCGAAGATCTTTGTCTATCCCGGCGCCGCCATCGATGCCGAAGCCGGTGCTACCCTCATGATTCCGGCCGGTCTTTCCCAGGACTACGGCCAGGGCGTTCAGATCATCGAACTGCCCAATGCCAACCATGAAGGCACCAAGACCCTCAACTGATTCTTCCATCCGAAGAGATCAGCATGGTGTTCCGACACCCTGGAATCAGCTGCCCCGGTGGCTGATTCAACCAAAACAAATAAGAGACAGCCCCTCCAGCTCGGATTCAGACACCGAGTCATATACCGAGTCATACTTGGACCTCAATATGTTCGCCTTCTTCGGTTCATTGAATTTCCAAAGCCTTCTACTGTCTTTTATAGTTATAATGCCAAAAAGAAAGCCTGGTAAAATGAGCCGATCAAAACCGATAAATTGGCTTGCAAACAGTAGTAGACCATGCCTTTCGTAAACGTTAAACTAGCTGAAAGTGGCGCCACCCGGGAACAGAAAGCCCAGATTGTGCAAGAGATAACAAGCACTCTACAGAGAGTCCTGAATAAGAACCCGGAAGTAACCCACGTGGTTATCGAAGAGATAAGCACAGACAACTGGGGACACGGTGGCAGATTGCTGACAGAAATCCGTAAAGAGCAAGCTGCAAAGTAGCCTGAAGGCACCGGTACAAACTCTCCCAGGGCACATCTGACAGCCTCGCGAAGTTAGTGCTAAGTGTTGCGCTCTGGTTTCACCAGCCTTTCAATTCCCGCAAATACATACACACCAACCGATTACAGCGATCGCCTCAGTAAATCGCTATGAAAGCCCATTGAAAGCTAGACCATTATTTGGCTTAAATCGGTAAAAGACTCTTGGTCAGCGGCTTAAGGCTGAAGTAAGTTGAAGATAGCTAAGTTCCAAAAGGAGGGCATGGCTATGTTCGATGTGGTAACCCTGGCAAGCCAGATTCTAGCTCTTGTATATTTACTTGCTTATGTCTACATGATTTATCTGAATTTGACATAGGATTCAATAGACTTAAAAAGACGGGAAGAGCCTTTGCTTTTCCCGTTTTTTATCCCCTTTCAGCAGACACAGGCAGAGAACCAAGGGTTTCGACAAGCCTGAACAAAATTGCCACTCCATTTACCAGAGCCACCTCGTCCACATCAAAGCTTGCCGTGTGCAAAATCCGGGGAGTAGAGGGGATGCCTACCCCTAACAACACAAGGGCCGAGGGTACTCTGGATGAATAAGGATAAAAGTCATCGCTCCAGGCTTTCCTCTGCACTATTTTGCAGGTGCCTCCCATTACTTCTTCTCCAACTTCCTGGACCGTCGTCACCAGGGTGTCGCAATTAATGAGCCTGGGCGGCTCCTCCCCATAACGAAATTCAAATTTGCCTCCCTGGCCGGAGCACAATCCACAGGACTCTTTGATGGCATCCTCGAAAAACTTCTGGGTATCCCTTCCAAGATTGACAAATCTGCCTTTAATCAGCGCCTCTTTTCTTCCTGTCTCCTCCAGGGGCTCCAGGGATTCCAAGAAAAGCGAATCTTTGTAAGTATCATGACCAAGGGCTTTCTCAAATAAGGCCGCCACCACCATGGCACCGGCTCGGGTTGCATGCCAGCCTTCATCGGACTTACCGGAAGGCATGAGCTTTATAGTAAAACTCTCTATGCGCTGGACCATACGATTGCTCAGCACTCCGGCTGAACCACTATTGATGGTGCCATCCACATGGAGACTGAGAAGATAATCGAGCCCGTTCAGAGCCCCTTCTTCAATCATTTTGTTGGAGCCCGATTTTTTATCCTCTTCTGAGACGGATTCAGAAGATGGTTGCAAAATAATTCTTACCCTGTTTTCATTTCCGGCTTGAGAGATCAGCTTGGCCACACCGAGAACACAGGCCATATTCGCATCATGGCCGCAGGCATGCATATATCCGGAGTTCTTGGAGGCAAAGGTAAGATTCAATCCTTCCTGAACAGGATAACCATCCATTTCAGCCCGGATACCGATAAAAGGAGATCCTTCCCTCCCTTTCAACTCGGCAAGAATACCGGTGCGGGCCACACCGGACTTAACTTCGTAACCCAATTCATTCAATCGCTCTACCAGAAATTGACCGGTTTGGTGCTCAGCAAACCCCGGCTCCGGTATCGAGTGCAGCTCTCGACGCCACTCTACGATATCTTTCTCGATCGAGTTAACCTTTTGGAGCAATTCAGATATGGGCATAATACCTCGACAATTTTCCTGAGACATGGCAGCTATGGCTACAAATTAGTATGCCTCAAACGCAGTGAGTTGGCTATCACGCAAAAAGAGCTAAAACTCATGGCTGCGCTTGCAATCATGGGACTGAGCAGAATTCCGAAGATCGGATAAAGAAGCCCGGCAGCCACCGGCACTCCAAGACCGTTATAAACAAAGGCAAAAAAGAGATTTTGTTTTATGTTAGCCATCATGGCAAGACTGAGGCGGCGAGCCCGAGCTATTCCTCTTAAATCCCCTTTTACCAGAACAATCTCAGCGCTCTCCAACGCCACATCGGCGCCGGTGCCCATGGCTATGCCGACATCGGCCAGGGCAATGGCGGGAGCATCATTGATTCCGTCGCCACCCATGGCGACCACCGCGCCTTCTGCCTGGAGTTGTTTCACAACTTCTCCTTTCTCCTCGGGCAAAACACCGGCAAAAACTTGTTCGATATTCAACTCTCCAGCCACAGCCTCGGCGGTTTTTCTACTGTCGCCCGTCAGCATTACCACCTTCATCCCAAGCTTCTTGATCTCTTCAACCGCGGAAGCCGTGGTCTCTTTTATCGGATCAAAAACAGCCAATATTCCCTTCAGTTCTCTGTCTTCTGCCATAAAAATCACCGTACGCCCCTGGGAGCGCTCCTCTTCGGATCTGGATAGCATCGACTCGACCTCAATTTGAGAATCTTCCATCATGGCGCTGTTGCCCAGAACTATCTCTCTACCATCTACAGTGGCAATCACTCCCTTGCCGGAGACTGAATTAAAACTGCTTACGGAAGGTAGCTTCAACTCTCTATCCTGAGCGGCCCTCAATACAGCGGCTGCCAGAGGATGCTCGCTGGCATTTTCCACCGCTGCCGCCGCCGCCAGAAGACGGTCCTTTTCTGCTTCCGACAGCTCCTCCTGCCGGGAGATAAAGCCCGAAACAGTCGGTTTGCCCTCTGTCAAAGTTCCAGTCTTATCGACTATCACTGTGTCCACCCGGCTCATCTTTTCAAGGGATCGTGCATCCTTTATAAGAACGCCGGATCGTGCCCCTCTTCCGGTGGCAACCATTACAGACATTGGGGTGGCCAGACCCAATGCGCAGGGACAGGCGATTATCAATACCGCCACCGCATTCAATATCGCATAAGCATACTGAGGTGCAGGACCGAGCCAGGCCCAGATCACAAATGTCAAAAATGAAGCCGCCAGAACAGCCGGGACAAAGTATCCTGCGACCCGGTCGGCGAGGCTCTGAATCGGAGCCCGGCTTCTTTGAGCGGCGCCGACCATTTCAACTATACGAGATAAAACTGTATCGCTTCCCACGCCTTCGGCAATCATCAGCAATGATCCGGTACCGTTAATGGTTCCACCGATCAGTCTGTCCCCCTCAGTCTTCTCCACGGGAACAGGCTCCCCGGTTACCATAGACTCGTCCACATTGCTCTTTCCATCAAGGACGACACCATCCACCGGAACCTTCTCACCGGGACGTATTCGCAGCCTGTCTTCTACTTTAACTTCCTCTACCTTCACCTCTCTCTCTTCACCCGATTCTTCCACCAGACGAGCGCTATCAGGAGAGAGCGCCAACAAAGCTCTGAGAGCTTCACCGGTTTTGTTTCTTGCCCTGAGTTCCAGAACCTGACCCAGAAGCACCAGAGAGACAATAACGGAAGCGGATTCAAAATAAATATGAGGTCCACCGGCGTCTCCGCCGAATTGGGCCGGGAAAGCTCCCGGGAGAATCATAGCCAGGGAACTATAACCATAGGCGACACCAACTCCTATGGATATAAGGGTAAACATATTGAGAGCGCGATTTATAACCGACTGCCATCCCCTCTTAAAGAAGGGCGCGGCAGCATAGAAAACCACTGGAGTGGAAAGAGCAAACTGGAGCCAGCGAGCCAGTTCATTGGAGCCGAGGAGATCTTTAACGCTTACCCCAGGGAGCATGTCCCCCATGGAAATCAGAAAAACCGGAACGGAAAAACCGAGACTGACCCAGAAACGGCGCTGCATATCGTCTAATTCGCTGGTGTCTTCCTCCGCGCTTACTGTCAGAGGCTCCAGAGCCATTCCGCAGATTGGACAACTTCCAGGCCCCACCTGCTCTATCTCAGGGTGCATAGGGCAGGTATAGGTAGCTAACAAATCAACTTTCTTTTCTGCCTTTTTTCTCTCTCCGGATGAGCCGAGATAATCTTCAGGAGAAGCCTCAAACTTCTCCAGGCACTTCAAATTGCAAAAGTAATAGGTGACGCCACCATACTCACTCTTTCCAGCAGCCTTATGAGAATCGACGGTCATGCCGCAAACCGGATCGATGTTCTTCGATGCTTCTATCTCTTCGTGACAGCAATCATGACCCATATCAGCTATCACCAGCCTTCTTCCAGGAGTCTCTCACTTTCAATAGTTGAGAAACAATGCTGATAGCAATTTCCTGGGGATGATTGCTGCCGATATCCAGACCCATCGGACACTTAAATACCTCTGCCAGACCCGAATCCAATCCGGCTTCCACCACCTCTTTCCTCAGCCTGGCAGCTTTGGCTCGGCTTCCTATAACACCTACATAAGGAAATCTCTCCGGCGAATATTGCTTCAGCACCTCCAGAAGTACCGGTGCGTCGGTGGCATGGCCCATGGTCACCAGAACCACGAAAGTACCATCCACCAGTTCACTTACCCGGGAAGGCATATCTTTGACGAGCTCAATCCTCAGACGAGGCGATTCTGGCAATCTGGCCAACCAGTCCTCCCTGGTGTCGAAACAATCTATTCTGCAATCCAGGCGGCTCAGCATAGTAACCAGGGCGTTACCCACATGGCCTGCGCCGAAAACAGCCACACGCCAGTCGCCTCGATTATGGGCTTCAAAATAGACTTTTACCGAACCACCGCAGGTCATACCGATATCTTTGCTGAGACTCCATTGAAAGAGACGAGTATCAACTCCGGAAGGCGAGTCCATTCGCTCTTTTAACATAGCGAGAGCTTCATCTATGGCGCGTTTCTCCACCCGGCCGCCACCGATGGTTCCCCAGTACCAGCCGGCTTCGGTCACCAACATCCGGGAGCCTGCGTTTTGAGGTACACTGCCGGTGGTTTCAATCACGGTGACGATTACAAAAGGCACGCCCGTGTTCATGAGACCGGTAACTTTCTCTAAAAAGCTGAACAAATCCCCTACTTCCTGCGCCCCGACTTGCTTGTCGAGGAAGAGACATCCCTGACTCTAGCTCCGGTTGTCGCCCTTGCCACCGAGACACTCTGGGTTCTCAATTTACCATGCTTGACCACGGGTACAGGCATACCGGCCGCATTGTAAACCACCTCCAGCTCTGCTTCGGTTGGCTTTCCATCGCCTCTCCAGACAGAACCTTTTCCATTATTCTCTTGCCCTTTATGCTCTTCGTAGGAGCTTATCCTGTTCAGGATCTCCTCTCCCGTGGCGGGGGCATTGAGACAGGGAAGCAGATCACCCGAAAGATAGGACAGGGCGTTTTTGATAGCGGTCCAAACCGAAATACTGAGGAGAAGCGGCGGCTCTCCCACAGCCTTTGTTCCTCTCACGTTCGGAGTATTGAAATTGTCTATGGTGTCGCAATTCAGCACTTCCGGCATGTCGTATATGCCGGGAATTTTATAGGTGGTCGGACTGTGGTTCAACAGATCACCCCGGTCCGTATAGCGCAACTCTTCGTTCGTAAGCCAACCCATTCCCTGGACAAAGCCACCGATAATCTGTCCTCTATTGATACCAGGATTGATGGCACGTCCCGCGTCCATTAAAATATCGCTACGCAAGACCTTCATCTCTCCGGTGAAGCGATCGATCTCAACCTCTGAAACGGCAGCCCCCATCGTGAAATAAAGGAAGGGACAGCCTTTACCGAGCTGCCAGTCAAAATCAATCCCTCGGGTAGCATAGAATCCACGCTCTCCCAGGCTGACTCTCTCCCTGTAGGACATTCCGACAAGATCTACAAAGCTGATTTTACAATCCGGTCTTCGTCTCTCAAAGACCATTCCCTCTTCAAAAACCACATGCTCAGGGTAAGCCCCTATTCCTGTCTGGGTAAGAGCAAAGTGACGGGCCGCCACCTCCGCCATTCTCTCTTTGATTTTCGCGCAGGCGTTGACTGCGGCACTACCGTTTAAGTCCGTGGCCGCTGAAGCAGCGGTGGCGGAAGTGTTGTTGTTCTTCTCTGTGGAGGTAGCCATGACGAGAACATGATCTGGGTCTATGGAGAGTTCGTCAGCCACCAACATCTTGATATTGGTGTTCACTCCCTGGCCCATCTCGGTGGCTCCGGTGGAGACCTGCACGGTGCCGTCCAGGTAGATGTTCACCAGGGCATTTGCCTGATTGAGAAACTTATTGGTAAAAGAGATTCCAAACTTTACCGGTGTTATAGAGAGCCCTCGAATATGGGTTCTCGACTTCCCATTGAACTCCTCGATCGCGGCTCTTCTTGCTTCGTATTCCGAAGTGAGCTTCAGCTCTTCAAAAATCTCAGGTAATGTATTGTTCTCCACGATCTGACCATACGGTGTCGTATTTCTCTCTTCGAGACCGTAGAGGTTTTTCTCTCTAACCGCAAAGGAATCAATCTTTAAATAGGCGGCAATCTCTTCCACAACGCTCTCTATGGTCAGCACTCCCTGGGGTCCGCCAAATCCACGAAAAGCCGTATTAGGAGGGAAGTTCGTCTTACAAATTCTTCCGCTAATCCTGGTGTTTGGAATATAGTAAGCATTTTCAGCATGGGTGAGAGAACGTCCCAAAACCGCGGTAGACAGATCGTTATAGGCTCCTCCATCGGCGAAGAAATTTACTTCCAGAGCTTCTATTAAACCCTCGTCGTCAAAGGCAACCCGGTAATCATTTTGATAGGGATGACGTTTACCCGTGTATTTCATGTCGTCATCTTTAATATAAGTCAAACGCGCCGGTCGTTTTAACTTATGAGCCACAAGAGCAGCCATCACAGCCGGATGGGTCGCCTGGCACTCTTTGCCGCCGAAGCCGCCACCCATTCTTTTGGTCACCACAACCACTTGATTCTGCTGCAAGCCGAGAAGATGGGCGGCCACATGCTGAACTTCTGAAGGAGCCTGGGTAGAAGAATGGATAGTGAGCTGATCAAACTCCCCGGGATATACGACACAAGCCTGGGATTCAAGATAAAAGTGATCGGCTCCACCGATCACTATCGTTCCTTCTATCACATGCCTGGCATTCTTAAACACACTGCCGGCATCACCACTTTCGATACTATATTCTCTGTCGATATATTGTTCTTTGTTGCGAGCCTCATTAACCGTCAACACGGGAGGCAACTCCTCAATCTCCAGCTCTATGGACTCTCGTGCGGTTTCAAGGGCTTTTCTGCTTTCAGCGGCTATCACCACAATGGGCTGTCCTAAAAATTCGCTGACCTCTTCAACCAGAAGAACTTCATCTTGAAGAATAGGACCCAATCGATTGTGATGCAAGTCCCTGTAGGTAAAGAGTCCCATCACGCCTTCCACTTCGCTTGCCTTTTGAAGATCCAGCTTCTTGATTCTGCCATGGGCAACCGGTGATCCTAAATAACCAACCAGAAGCTCTCCACGGGAGAACGGCATATCATCTACATAAACGGACTCTCCGGTGACATGTCCCCGGGCGGAGTCGTGGGGTATATCTCTTCCCATCACCGACATGCTAACTCCTCCCCCCGGGCTGTCTCATAGTAGAACCGAGACATAATATTCTCAGAAAGTTTGAGCCTGTATTCCCTGGAACCGCGAACATCGGACAGCGGCTCCAGACTCTTTCTTGCCATCTCTCCCGCCTCACAGAATGTCTCCAGGCTGTATTCTTTCCCGGCAAGAAACTCTTCCACTTCCTCCAGCCTCTGGACCGTGGCGGCTACGCCACCATATGCGATAGCAGCCGACTCAACAAGGGAGCCTTTGCGCCTCACTCTGATAGCAGCAGTAAAAGCAGAAATATCGAGATGTTGACGGCGGGACACTTTGTAGAGCTTCAAAGTCTCTTCCGCCGAAGGCAAGCCGAAACTGACACCGGTAATCACCTCTCCGTCCCCCTGGTCCAGGGCGAGCTTCTTATAGCCGGTATAAAACTCAAGTATTGGAATCTCGCGGCTACCGCTCCTGCCTTTAACATGAATCCGGGCATCCATGACAAATAGGTATGGGAGGGTGTCGGCTATGGGTGAACCGTTGGCGATATTGCCGGCAAGGGTGCCCTGGTTTCTAATTTGCGGGGAACCGAAAACCCAGAATATATAGTCGAGATCAGGATGTCTACGCAAGAGACATGATTCCAGGTCGGAAAGACTGACGGAAGCACCCACCTCTACCCGGTCACCTTCCTTGCTGTCCGTAAACCGAATATAGTCGATCTCAGAAACAGAACCGGTGTAGATAACATCTTCTATCTCGATGAAACCTTTGTTCAACTGAACGGAGAGGTCCGTCCCTCCAGCCACCAGCCTGCCCTTCGGATACTTACACTTAGCTTCGACCAGGGCATCCAGACTGTCGGGCAAAATTGCTCGCTTCCCTTCATGCTCCACAAGCACCTGTTGATCACGGACCTGGTCAAATCCTTTGAGAATGGCACTCTCATCAAATAGGTCACCAACCGAGACAATCTTTTCGGTATCCACTTCCAGACCAGCTTTGACAATGGATTCATAACCGGTGCAACGACAGAGATTGCCGGTCAATCCATCTTTGATGTCACTGTCCACCAGCGGCTCTCTATCTTCGAACAGAGCTGTCATGGCCACGATGAACCCGGGGGTGCAATAACCGCACTGCGCCCCATGACATTCAACCATGGCATCCTGAACCGCAGTCAGCGCGCCATTTGATTTCAGACCTTCCACGGTAATCAGGTGACAGCAATCCACCTGGTAGCCGTAGAGAATACAGGCATTCACAGGCTTGTAACTGAGCTTTTTGGAACCCGTGCTTGTGCCTTTATCTGTAGCCTTATCAAGCTGCGCCTCATTCTCGGGCTGCGTCTCTTTCTCGGACTGATCTAGCCGACCGAGCATCACCGTGCATGCCCCGCAATCCCCTTCGGCACAAACAACCTTTGTCCCACATAGACTGGCCGAGGACCTGATATACTCTGTAATCGGCTGAAAAACCGCTTCTCCTGTCAGTTTGTGCTCACGGCCGTTTATGTAGACAAGGATAAAATCTCGCATCGAGGAACCACCTGGGTGGGGAAGCTAAAATAGGTCATTGGATATGATACCCGGCCCTTTCACTATTTCCAAGTATCGCCATCGGCCAGTCCACGGAAACATGCTCTTGGCATATTGACAGAAAGCAGATGAACCCATCGAAAAACTCTATTTTTACTGTAGGTCACTCAAACTTGAGACTGAATCAATTCGTCTCAATGCTCCAGGAATGCAAAATAGAAGTTGTCGTGGATGTCCGCTCCCAGCCGTATTCTAAGTATTGCCCCTACTTCAATAAGCGAGAGATAGAAGCAGGTCTAAAGGCGGCTGGATTTGATTATTATTTCAAGGGCAACAGCCTGGGCGGCAAACCATCGGACGATGATAGTTATGATGAAGACGGTCATGTGGACTATGAAAAGCTCTCCCGCACAGAATTATTTCTAGAAGGAATAAATCACTTACTTGACCTGGCCAGGGGCAAGCGCCTTTCCCTGATGTGCGGAGAAGAAAATCCGGAGAGCTGCCACCGCAGACTTCTCCTCGGTCCGGCCTTGAAGCAAAGAGGAATACGGCTGATGCACATAAGAAAGAACGGCGTTCTGGAAGATGATTCCGAAATCTCCAGCGAAGAACCATCTACTACAACAACCCAACTCTCCCTCTTCGAAACAGCCAAGCCCACCGAGAACAAACCCTGGCGCTCGAAAAACCCGGTAAAGAAAGAGAGTTAGAGAGCGAGCAGGACCAGTTTCCTGGCACCTCATTTAGTACCATTACCGCAAAGAATTACTTGCTTCCAGCCTTTCTAATTCTCTCTGCTGATTTCTGATTCGTTCTGATTTTTTCTGAAAGTTTCTGACCTTCTTTCTGATTCGCCCGGGTACTCTGCATTTTAGAACCCTTCTGCTTGACATTCCTGTCAATATAAAAAAGCCCTTGAAGACAAAGCCTGACGGGGCTTTCAAATTTAATTCATTTTTTTGCCGACAATGAAAACGGTTTCCATTTTTGTGATATAGTAATCCGTCCAGTCAGAAACTATTCAGTCGGCAAGAGATCTATCGATCTAGTTATCAATTTATCTATCCAGCTTATCCACCCGTCAGGAGTTCCAATCAAAATGAAAAATTCTAGAAATCACAGAAATCAAAAAGGCCAGAGCATGGTCGAATACGCCATCGGCATCGGCGCCGTCGCCGCCCTTTGCATGGTAGCCCTGGGCTCCCTTGGACATATTTGTGGAGACATGATCTGGAACGTGGAGCAAGCCATCAACTACAACGGCACAAAAGCCCCCCATCACGGACGCACAATCAACACCTCCGCTACCCCCTGGGTACTGGACTAAGGATTTCAACCGGCTGCAATCAGCCTAAGACAAGCATATCTAAAAGACGGGCTTCAACTTTCAATGCAGTCCGTCTTTTTTGTATTCTCTAGCGGCTTGCTTTCCACGCTCTTCGTCGACAAAAAAGAGAACAAACAAGCCGATTACAAAATAGGAGATGGTGCTGACAAGCGCTATGCGAAAGTTGCCGTTGGATAAATAGGTAAAAAGACCGTAGGACATCGGACCAAGTATCGCCGCAGCTTTTACGGAAAGACCCCAGAGCCCGAAAAACTCCGCCGCCCTTTCGGTGGGGGCGAACTGACCGATAAGAGCCCTGCCGCAGGAAGCGCTTCCGCCCATGGAAAGACCCATCAACACGGCGCCAGCCCAGAAAAATGAACTCTCACTAGAGGCGATCACCAGACTGACCGACACTATCCAGATGATAAGGGAGAGCGCCACCGCTTTTTTAGAACCGATCTTGTCCTGAATCGCCCCAAAAGAAAAAGCCCCTATGGCTCCGGCCACATTGACCACCATGATCATCAAAATTGTATCGCTGGTCTCAAAACCCATCACCTGCTCCGCGTAGACAGCCGCCATTACCGCCACGGTGGTTGAGCCGCTGGTGAAAGCTAATAAGGAGAGCAGAAAGACAAAAAGGTCTCGAAACTCCGCCCTGCGCTTCACAGTCTCTTTTAACCGGCCAAAGCCTATAGAAAAATAGCTCTCCTGCCTTGGCGTAGGATGGGGCTTTGCTCGCTCTTTCAAGAACAAGAAAGTGGGGGTCGCCCCCAGGGCAAATACCAGGGCCACAATCCACATGGTCACCGGCACGAACTGAGAAGAGACCTGGCCCAGACTTTCAGCCCAC
>MDTD01113968.1_pt1 | contig 11825 bp, 10 predicted proteins | sample 811221 | NCBI WGS metagenome assembly MDTD01 (sample SAMN05326646, study PRJNA326480) | marine metagenome | isolation source: seawater | place: Pacific Ocean: South West | collected 2011
GGATTCCAACATGGATAATCTATCCCATCTAATGATATACCTGTATCTATCATTTTTGGTTTCGACCAGTTATTGTTTTGACTTTTTGATAGCCATATAGAAACGTCTTGATTCCCTTCTCTAGATCCTCCAAATGCGGCAATCAGAAATTTGTTTTCCCCAACCTCTAAAATTGTTGAAGCATGACATTCTTTAAATGGAGGGGGGGAATATATCATCTTTTCACTAATTTTTTCAAGTTTTATTTGAGCATTTAAATTAGAAAAAATCAATATATTTAAAATTAATGTGGTGAAAATTAAAGCTGGCATAAAATTATTTTCTACTAATTTAACAAAAACATTCTGGAGGTTTGAATCTCTTTTTTTTCAATTTTTTTTCTATCAATTATCATTGCTTAGATGCTATTATTTTTTTTACTACATTACGTGTTATAATTAAATTACCAACAATATATAGTAGATCAATAAATCTAACTTTATAGATTATAAAAATATTTTGTATTTAACTATTTGAAAGACCTAAATTAAATTTTAAAAATTATAAAAATGGGAATCCTAGAATTATCAACCATACTATTGACACTTGCCTCAATTTTCTCATTAATCAATATTAGGATTTTAAAATTACCTCAAACAATAGGTTTGATGATTTTAGCTCTTTGTCTCTCTATTATAACAACTATTTTAGGAGCTATTTTTCCAGATTTTTTGCAGAGTGTAATTGAGATTACTAAGAAATTTGATTTTAGTGAATTACTTGTTAATGTTATGTTACCTTTCCTTTTGTTTGCTGGAGCTATGAGTGTTAATGTACATGAGTTACTTAAGGATAGACTTACCATTTTACTTTTAGCAAGCTTTGGAGTGATTTTTTCAACTTTTGCAGTTGGCTCTGGAGTTTATTGGATTATTAATCAACCATTTTTTGGGCTTTCCCAAATGGGTTTATCATATATCGATTGTCTTTTGTTTGGTGCTTTAATAGCACCAACCGATCCTATAGCTGTTCTTGCAATGATTAAAAAAATGAACTTGTCCTCAGTAACTGAAACGAGAATCGCTGGGGAGTCATTATTTAATGATGGCATTGGAGTTGTGGTTTTTTTGACCCTTTTAGCTATAAAGCAAGATGGTGTAGAAAATATCACTGCTGTTTCTGTAGCATCACTTTTCGTTACAGAGGTAATTGGAGGTATAGCTTTAGGTACTTTTATGGGTTATTTTGGACTTAAGCTCCTAAAATATATCGAAAATCAACATACCGAACTAGAGGTGTTAGTTACTATTTCAATGGTCTTATTGCTCCCTATAATTTCACATTATTTTCATTTTTCCGCTGTACTAGGAGTTGTTATGATGGGGTTATTTTTGAATCAAAACCTTGATGTAGATAAAAAGGAAGAGGGAGTTCAAAAAGCTATGGGTGATTATGTTTATAAATTCTGGCATCTTCTGGATGAAACTTTAAATGCTATTTTATTCATTTTGATAGGTTTGGAAATAATAGTTGTTTTTGAGTCATTCCAGCTTCAATTTATAACTGTTTGTGTTTTGGTCATTATTTTAGTTGTTATTTCAAGGGGAATTGGAGTTTCTATTCCAATTGCAATACTTTCAATATTTAAAAAATTTGAAAAGAAAACTGCTCTAATAATTACTTGGGGTGGCCTAAGGGGTGGCCTAAGTGTTGCCCTTGCCTTAAATCTGCCTGATTCGATTGGAGAGGGAAAAGGACTAATACTTTTTCTAACTTACGTAGTAGTTTTATTCACGATTTTAGTTCAAGGGTTAACACTAAAAAAGATTGTAAAATAGGTCTTTAAAACTTCACATATTTTTTCCAAGCTTCTAATTCGGTCATCATTTCCTTAACTAACCGTGGGTTTTGTTCAGCTATGTCTAATGTTTCTCCTAGATCCTTCTCAAGATTGAATAGTTCAGGAATTTTATTTTTTCTTCCAATTACTATTTTCCATTTACCTTTTCTCATGGCTAAATTGTTATTATATTCCCAGAAAAGGGATCTGTCTTCAATCTTTTCTCCACTAAGCAAGTGATTTTTAAAACTTATTCCGTCAATTTCCTGATCGGGAACTGCACCGATTAAATTGGCAACAGTTGGAAAAATATCCATTGTCATTATTTGTTGATTACTAACTCTTCCAGCTTTAATTAATTCCGGAGCCCAAACCAAAGCAGAAACTCTATGTCCACCCTCATAAACACTACCCTTACCAGCCCTTAATTCACCATTATTTGAGAGTTTTGTCCCCCCATTATCAGAAAAGAAAAATACAATGGTTTTTTTGTCTAAATTTAATTCGCTTAAAGTCTCAATTACTTTCCCAATTCCCTCATCCATAACCTCAATCATTTCTTTATAGATTATTGATTTACTTTTTTCAGAACCAAAAGCATTAGAACCTTTTCCATTTACACGATTACTTCCCCTCTCTGGCGGAGATAATCTTCCTTGTATGGGATAGTGGGGAGCTTCATGAGCAATATATAATAAAAAGCGCTGGTCCTTGTTTCTTTTGATGAAATCGACAGCGTGTTTATTAATTAAATCGGTGCTATATCCCTGCTCTTTTTTTAGCTCACTTCCAAACCACCAATCCTCGTATCCTTCTTGATCAATATGAGAATGATAATCTACATTTCCAGAGACAAATCCTATATATTCGTCAAATCCCTGTTGAGTTGGATTAAACTTTGGTTCATATCCGAGATGCCATTTTCCAAAAATTGCAGTTTGATAGCCAACTTGTTTGGCAATCTCTGCAAAAGTTTTTTCTTTCAAAGAAAGCCCAACATGTCGGTGATTTTTTGCAGTGATCACACCTTTAACTCCAACTCTTTGTTGATATTTTCCGGTCAGTAAAGCTGCTCGAGTAGGACTGCAAACAGTTCCATTAGAATGAAAATCCGTGAATAATAATCCATCATTTCCAAGCATATCAATATTCGGAGTTTGAATTTTTTTATTCCCATATATAGATAAGTCACCGTAGCCGAGATCATCTGCCATAATAATAATTATATTAGGGCTGTTATTTTTAGAAATATCTATCTCACAACTTAAAAAAAGTGTAATTATTAATGAAAAAATTAATGGTCTTTGGTACATTTTTTTATGATTAAAGAAGTCAAAATAAAATTATTTAAGATGTTTTAGTTCTCTCTCAAAACTTTTCATAACATAAAGATGCATCTTGGCTTGTGTGAGTCTATAGATTGCCCATGGTAGTTTCGGAACATATTCATGAATTGCAGTAATAACATATTCATTTTCTAATATTGATCTAAATTCTAACCAACCAAGATCTTTTCTCTTAGTTAATATTCCCCCCGTAATATAAAATAGTTGTCGATTTGGAGTGCTTCTGTCTTCAATTAATTTAAGCTCTAATAACATTATTCCAAGTAAATAAAATCTTAAATAACTCCCATCGAACTTTGAATTAATAATTCCAGCAAATTTTTTGCTAAGCCAAACAGGGTAATATTTTGCAACCCATTGAGCATTTTGTTTTTTCGGATTATAAATTCGCTGGACACTTCTTACAGTATTTTTCTCGGTATTTATAGAATTAAAAGAGGGTAAGTCAGGAGCTTTTTCAACTAGAGCTCTTTTGATACTTTTTTCAATGGGGGTAAAATTAATTTGAAAAAGTTCATCTGAGTCCTTACTTGGAGTCATCTGGTGCTTTAGACTTTCTACTAAAGGAGATACAAAATTTATACTTGTTCCGCTAAATATACTAACCCACCACTTTGATAAACCAACAGTAAAAAATGGAATTGAAAATATCAACCGACTTTTATCCATTTGTTTTGAAGTCATTTGAAGTAATTCCATATAACTCATAACCTGATCACCTCCAATTTCAATTTCTTTATTGTATGTTTTTGGGTTACTTATACATTGTTTTAAAAGTGATAAAATATCAAATACATCAATGGGTTGGTTCTTTGATTTTGTCCATTTAGGACACGCCATTACTGGAAGATTTTTCACTAAGTTTTTTATAATTTTAAATGATGACCCCCCAGGCCCAATAATAATACCAGCTCTAATTGCCGTAAGTGGAGTTGCTCTTGCTCCTAAAGTTTTTTCAACCTCATATCGAGATAAAAGATGGTTTGAAATCTCGTGTTTGTCTTTAGGTAGGATTCCTCCGATATAAATTATCTGTTTTAGATTGTTTTTTTGAGCTGCACGAGAAAAGTTGTCTGCCAAAAGCAGATCGGTATCTTCAAACTTGCCTTGGTTTAGTCTAGTTGATGGTAGCATTGAGTGAACAAGATATATTGCAATTTCAGCACCTTCAAGTGCTTTCTCAGTGCTTGACATGGAGTATAAATCTACCTCTCTCCACTGTATATTTTGGTTGTGATTGTATTTGACTTTCTTTCTGCTCAGTGCAATGATTTGAAAATCTTTTTGGAAAACTTCTATTATCCACCTACCAATGAATCCCGTGGCACCTGCCAAAACAACCTTTCGTTTCATCTTCTTCAAAATTACGTATTATACTTTATTGATATAATTAAAAAATATAAGATTATCATGAATTGGAATTGAATAAAGCATAAAAATACTTAAGTTTGTAATGAAAAATTAAAGGGTTTTAAATCCTACAATATAAAGAAGTTGTGTGTTGTTAATATTGGGAAACCAATTGAATAGCAACCTATGAGAAGCTTTCCAGTTTACCGGAGAGCTTTTTTGTTTTTTGTATTATTAAATCAATTTTCAGGAACTATCAAGCTAAGTTTTTCATTAAGTACTCTTATTTCATCTGACTTTTTATGGGTTTTAAAAAATTCACCATCAATTTCATATTCAATTGCTTCATCTTTTAAGTTGCTTATTTTCATTTTTGAAAGTGAAAGCCTAAAAATTTCTTTAGACTTAATTTCTTTCCTTTGAAAAACTAAAACTATGAACTTTAGTATTTTAAAAATGTTTGATCTCTCAATACAAATCATCTCAAAATTCCCATCATTACTTTTAGCATTTGGAGTTAAGGTTAGGTTATAGCCTTGTTGGTTTAAATTTGAAAATAATAATACCAAAGGTCTCAACTCCCTATAATTTCCCTCCCATTCAACCTTTAGTTTTGGATAATTAAAGCTTTTTATGGCTTTAAAAAAAGCAAGGCAGTAAGCATAGAATCCATGTAAACCTTTTTTATTATAATACTTTATAAAAGTCGATTCGAATCCGAAACCAAGGTTTCCCAAAAAATATTTTTCATTAAAATGTCCTACATCTACTTTCACATCATAACCCATAACAATTATATTAATTGCCTCTGATAAATTTGAAGGAATATTAAAATGACCAGCAATACCATTTCCTGAGCCCATTGGGATTATACCTAATGGAATTTTTTTACCCATTAATATACCAGCAATTTCATTTATTGTTCCATCTCCACCGCAAGCAATAACAGCATTAGCTTTTTCATCAACAGACTTTTTAGCAAGTAAAATAGCATGCCCTTTGTGAGTAGAATTTAAAATTTTGAATTGAAAATTAAATTTATTTGCCTCAGTAAATATTACCTTTTTTAGGCGTTTAATTTTTTTTTGACCAATAGGTTTAACTATGAAGTATATTTTTTTTATCATTCCCAGCAAACTATTTTTTTGGAGCCATTAATGTATTAAAATAGTTTTCTAGAAAAAGACTACATTTTTTTTCCAAGTGAACCATAAGCTGGTTTTTTTGGGAAATAATATTATTTTCAAAATTCATATCATCCAATTCATAAAAACCAATTGCCTCGTAACCATTGTGAACACAGATATAGTTTTCATCCATTATAAAATAACTGCCACCACTAAAATAATTGATTACAAATGGATCATTTTTTTTATCTGAAATTAGGCTTCTTCCCCAGCTTCTGAATGGCTTAGGGTAATCAATTAAATCCGCAACTGTTGGAAAAATATCCATGTGACTTGCCAATTGATTATCGACTCCCACTAAGTCACTATTTAATTTGTATATCATTAAGGGATTTGCAAACCGATTTACCATTTTTTCATAAAAGGGATAAAAAGTCTGATTGCCGTGGTCCGCTGTAAAAATAAAAATGGTATCTTCAAACCAAGTGCTATTCCTGCAAGACTCAAAAAACTTCCTAATAGAGTAGTCAGTATATCCAACGCATTGATGCATCGGTAGATTCCCTTTGTCAAATTTACCTATATATTTTTTTGGAATTATATATGGTTCATGAGAGCTGATGGTAAAAATTGTACTTAAAAATGGAGTTTTTTTCTTATCTAAAATGGATTTAGTATACTGGAAAAATGGTTCATCCCAAATCCCCCAGAAACCATCGAATTCTTCGTCATTATCAAATTCAGTCCGCCCATAATACTCATCATATCCCAAAGTATTTGCAAAACCCGAAAGGCCCATTGACCCGTTAGCGGCTCCATGAAAAAAAGAAGTATTATAATCTAGTGCTTCTGCAACCGAAACAATTGATTCAACGTTTTGCCTTGAATACAAAGAGGAACTGTAAGAAGTTTCAAAGGATGGTATTCCTGCTAAAATTGAAGGCATCCCATGAATTGTTTTTCTGCTAGTCGCAAAATGGTTTGGAAAAATTAAACTGTGTTGAGCCAAAGAATCTAAAAATGGAGTATAACTTTTAAAGCCAGGAATATTGTATGATGCATTCATTGAACCCCAGTACTCCCTCCCCATGCTTTCAAGAATAAAAATTATTACATTAGGTTTTTTATTAAAACGTTTTGAAACAGGGTAATGCTTTAATGGATTTAAGACCTCACTTATCTCCTCCTGGCTGAACTGATTTGATTTTTTTACCTTATTCATTCCTAAAGTTTTAATTATTGTAAAGGTACTATTCAGAACTACGTCAGAATGTTGAGGACTTTTAACATCATTCATCGCATCAATAACTGTTATGGGTCGTGTACTTTTTTTAAAATCTCCCCCCCGAGCTGCTAAAACAAAAAGGGCGATTGTTCCTAGAAAAAAAATGATAGAACTCAGAGAGTAATGAATGTAGTTGTCGATCAAGATTGGATAAACCTTGACCTTTTTATAAGCCCATCCTAGAAGAAATATAACTGCAAAAAAGAGTATAAATAAGTAGTAATAGACTTCTACAAAGTGGAAAAATAATGTTGCCTTATTAGTTTCAAATTCTATAACTTCAAGAAAATTACTCATCAACCTGTTATTGTTAAATCTATAATATGCAAAATCGATGAAATTAAAACTTAGACAAAAAGAATTAAAAATTAAAAAAATCCAGTAGAGAATTTTTTGATAAACCCCAGATGTTGTTATTCTCCATGGAATAATTGACATTAAAATAAATAGCAAGTTTGAGTAAACAATTGCGACATTGTCAAATCTTATTCCATAGTAGCACAAGCTAAACAAATCAGAAAAACTTTCCAGTTGTACAATATCATTATTAAAATAAACAAAAAGAATTCTGCAAATAGTATAACATATATAGACAAGAAAAATTCTGTAGTAGAGGGATATGAATTCCTGGAATCTAAAATTCATAAAATTTTTATAAAATAAAATTTTGGTAAAGGTAGGGTATTGTATCTTTAGATTGGTTTATTGATGTAATCAAAAAATTTTTAAATTATGAAAATGAAAAAAATAACAATTGTTTTAATCTTTGTTGGAATTCTCTTCTCATGCTCAGAGGAAAGCTCAAGCGGCTTTTCAGAAAATTTAAGTACAACAACTGTGCTAGAAACAATAAATGCCATATCATTTGATGAGGATATGGAAGAATTGGTATCTGAAGCCCTTGAATTTAGATCAGGCTCATCCTCAGCAAGAAACTTAGATTCGTCAGATAAAGGACCAAAAAAATTTAATGGAGGCAAGTATGGCGATTGTGCTACCGTTGAAATTGACGAAGAAAATAATGTTAAAACTGTAACTTTCTCTGGTGATTGTAAGGGTAAACGTGGTCAAAGTAGAAGTGGAACCATGATAATTAGTTACTCTGACCAGCGCAATGAGGCTGGTAGTTTCCGTCAAGTAGAGTATTCAGACTTTTATATGAATGATGTTAAAATTGAGGGCACTAGAAGAACTGAGGTAATATCTGTGGATGAAAATGGCAATAAAACAATGAGAACTACATTGACTGATGGAAAAATGATTTATGAAGATGGAACATTTAAAACTAAAAACTCTGAAATGACTCGTTTTACTTACAGGGAAAGTGATAAAAAAATATATACTAATTTGACTGGATCGTCCTCAGGAGTCAGCACTGAAGGAATTAATTTTAGCATGCAAATTACTTCTCCTATTAAGTTTTCATATGAGTGTTTTATTGATGATAAAATGAGAAAAGGGAAAGTTCCTATTGAGGGAACTAAGGTAACAAATGATGGTGATAGTTCAATAATTACTGACTTTGGTGACGGTTCTTGCGACTCATTGGTTGAGGTAACTAAAGATGGAGAAGTTGAAACCGTTGAATTGAAAGATCTTAAAAGGGGTGACCGTTTTAAAAACATATTAAAAAGTAAAAAGAAAAAGAAATAATTTTTTTGAAATTACCTATTAATTTTACCTACAATTCCTATGATAATTTTATCTTAGGAATTGTACTTAATTAAATAAATTGACCGCAGAAGATTTTAAAATGATTTATAATACCCACTTTGATAACCTTAGACGATACCTTTACTATCGATCAGGAGATCAAAATTTATCACTAGATATTGCTCAGAATGTTTTCATGAAGATTTGGAATAAAAAAATTGATACCTCATCGGGAAATATAAAAAGTTTACTTTTTAAAATTGGATCAGATGAATTTATTAATCACTACAGAAGATTGAAAGTTGAAAGAGATTATTTAGACTCACAGGATTTTAAATTAGTCCATGAAGATGATAATGAAAATGATCTTTTTGAAAAGAAAAAAAGATTTGAAAAAGCATTAAAGTCACTCACCGAAAAACAAAGAGTTGCATTACTAATGAATAAAATGGAGGGGCTTACTTACAAAGAAATTGCAGAAAGCTTAAATTTATCTCAAAAAGCAATAGAGAAAAGAATTGGTCAAGCACTAAGTAACTTGAAAAAAAACTTAAATAATTTATGAAAAAAGAAAAACAGTTTTCAGACCAGGAAATTGATGATTTTCTTTCTCAGACAAAGGTCCCTCTGGGTAAAGATAAGAACCTTATTTGGAATGAAGAGTTTGAGTCATTAATTAATGATGAAAATAAACTTAAATCTGATATAACTTCATTATTTAAATTAAATTGGAATTATGGTATTGCTGCATCAATTGCTATTTTAATTTCCTTAATGATTTTCTTAAATTCTCTTGAGTACACTAATACAGAATTAGTTTCTGTTGATTTTAATGGAACCGAAGAAGAGTTATTAGCTGACGAGACTATGATTGAATCCCTTTTTGTAGATGACAGTGAATTTGATGATTGGTTTGAGGAACGTTATGTATTAAATACAGTTAACTAATTTCAATGATACATAAAAAATATTTTGCTAATCTGCTTGTTATAATTTTTCTAGGTACTTCTTTACTATTTAGTCAAGATGCAATTACTCTACCTGAGAATATTTATACTCCAAATCAGTTGGAAATGATAAGGGAGCAAAGAGATATGGTAAAAAAAAATCGGGAAACATTTAGAAATTCTCTTTCTGAGGAACAAAAATCCCTGCTTAAAAACAGTAAACTAACTATCAGAGAAAGGCAATCAGCATTAATGAAATCTTTGTCCGAAAATCAAAAAGAGGTTTTAAAAGGTAACCGTGAATCTGTAAGAAGGTTAAAAGAGTCATTTTCCAAGTCTTTAACCAGCAAACAAAAAATGGTTTTGAAGAAAAGAAGAGATGATCTAAAGGACAAAAGAGAAAGGCTTAAAGATTATAAGTCTGGATCAAATGAGCGAAGGGATAAGTTAAAACAAAAAAAAGAAAATTTTATGGACCGCTCAAAAAAACAAAAAAATAATCCAAGGCCTAATCAAAAATTCGGAGGCTAAAGTTCAACCCTTTTAGTATATTTAGCCAATGAAAAAAATTATTTTCATTAGCTTTTCTCTACTACCTTTTCTAATCTTTTCTCAAGCCGATGAGGAGGAAATTATTTTAAATAGTGTTTTAGATCAGCTTTTTGAGACGGACAGTCCTTTAGTTGATTTAGATCGTTCGGATTATCTCTACAGCACATTCTCTTTTGATGATAAGGTTTATTTTGCTGGGAGGGACTTTGGAATCAATCAATATAGCTTTACCCCTAATATTAGTTATATGAGGGGTCAAAACTTCTTTTTGAGTTTGGGGTCAGCTTATTTTAGTGAGCTCAGACCTAATTGGGATTTTATTTCCTTGAGCCTAGGTTACTCAATTTTTTTAGATAAGTCCAAGCAATTTAATCTAACAGGAATATATAGTCGAATTTTCTTTTCAGCAGATGCTGATGAACTTAATCCAAATCGATTAGCATTCTCATTGGTTTTTAATGAAAAAGGTTTTCGAACAAGACTATCTGGAGGATATCTTTTCGGCGGATCTGCTTCTTTTTACTCTGCTTTAAGTGTAAGTTATGATATTAAATTAATTGAAAATTATAAATGGGATTTAGATTTTAGTCCTGAACTTAGTTTTTTATTTAGTCAACAATCGGTAAGCGAACAAATTTCAACAGGTTTCCTATATCAACAAACCGATCAAGATGTTTTTGAATTAATAAATACAAAGCTAGAATTACCACTAGAAATAGATTTTGGACGTTGGGATTTTGAAGTTTCTTATAATCTAAATTTTCCAAACCCATTAATTAGCGAAACCGACATAAGTAATACCTCATTTTTAACTTTCACAATAGGTTATTTTGTAGGTATATAGTTTTGATTGTAATTTAAATTAGATATTTATCTTTGAATAAAAACCAAATTATGCTCAAACCCTTTCCAATCTTCATCATATTATTTCTTCAAATATTTTTATTCACAAGCTCTTGCAAGTCTAAAAAATCACCAAAATATATACTAGCACCTTTTTCCAATTTAGACACACTTTCAACAAATGATTGGTGGAATCGAAAAACCAGTCAAATTATTGAAATGAAAGTTCCAAGAGAGCAGGTAATTGCTTTTGGTATTTATACCACATCTAATAACACCCTGAAGTTATCGGCTCAATTATATCCGCTTTACCCAGAGGAATCGCGTTTTATTAAATTAGCAATTTATCAGGAAAAAGAATGGAGGGTAATTCAAACACAAAAGATTAACGAAATTGGATGGTCTGCTCTTTTTAGAATTGAAAATTGGGATATGAATAAGGCTGTAAAATATAAATTAATGCACGGCGAAAATGCTACTTATGAGGGGTTTATTCGAAAAGATCCAATTAGTAAAAAAGAAATTACATTGGCCGCGCTATCTTGTAACAGTAATAAAGACCGTGGGGATAGGAACAAGTATGTAAGAAACATAAGTGCCTTAGATCCAGATCTAATTTTTTTTGCTGGCGATCAATCATACGACCACAAAGAACATACTGCAGCTTGGTTAAAATTTGGTATTCAATTTAGAGAGCTCTTTAGAAATCGTCCATGTGTTACTATTCCTGATGACCATGATATTGGACAGGGAAACCTTTGGGGAGAGGGAGGAAAGAAATCTTTAATCAGACAAGGCAATGATGGAGGATATTTTTATCATCCTGAGTATGTAAAAATGGTGGAACGCGCTCAAACATCACATTTACCAGATCCATATCATAAAGAACCACTTCAGCAAGGA
>MDTD01013394.1_pt1 | contig 11824 bp, 10 predicted proteins | sample 811221 | NCBI WGS metagenome assembly MDTD01 (sample SAMN05326646, study PRJNA326480) | marine metagenome | isolation source: seawater | place: Pacific Ocean: South West | collected 2011
CGTACAAGGTTTGTTAAGACATTTTAAAGATGAGATTAAAAAAAGAAATAAATTTGATCCTATAGTTAAAGAAAATAAAAATATTCCTTATTTAGTAGATCAACACTTATTGGATAAAAATGCTTAAATTAAAGGTTAATGATATTGATGTTGAAGTTGAAGAAGGACTAACTGTTCTTCAGGCTTGCGAAAAAGCAGGAGCGGAGATTCCAAGATTTTGTTATCATGAAAAATTATCAATAGCTGGTAATTGTAGAATGTGTTTGGTTGAAATGGAAAAATCTCCAAAACCGATAGCTTCTTGTGCAATGCCAGCAGCAGATGGAATGGTAATAAAAACCAATACTCCAAAAATAGAAAAATCAAGAAAAGGAGTAATGGAATTTTTGTTAGCAAACCATCCATTGGATTGCCCTGTTTGTGATCAAGGAGGAGAGTGTGATCTACAAGATCAATCAATGTTTTATGGAATTGATAAATCTAGATTTAAAGAAAATAAAAGAGCCGTACCTGATAAGAATATGGGTCCATTAATTAAAACTCAAATGACAAGATGTATTCATTGTACACGATGTGTAAGATTTGCAACCGAGGTAGCTGGAGTGCCTGAATTAGGTGCAATTGGTAGAGGTGAAGACATGCAAATAACTACTTACTTGGAACAATCAGTTCAGTCAGAATTATCTGGAAATGTGATTGATCTTTGTCCAGTTGGCGCTCTTACGTCCAAACCTTATGTTTTTGAAGCTAGACCTTGGGAGTTAAAAAAAACGGAGACCATTGATATCATGGATGCAGTTGGTTCAAATATCAGAGTCGATACATATGATTGGGAAGTTAAAAGAGTATTACCAGTCATCAATGAAGATATAAATGAGGAATGGATTTCAGATAAAACAAGATATGCTTGTGACGGATTATTAAATCAAAGACTTGATACTCCTTATATAAAATATAATAAAAAATTTGAAAAAGCATCATGGAACGAAGTTTACAAAATTATTAAGTCTAAAATAGAAAATACTAATAAAGATGAAATTTGTGGCTTCGTGGGTGATTTAACAAATATGGAAGCTAGTTTCATTTTTAAGGAATTTTTTGAGAGAACCTTAGGATCAAAAAAATATGACTCTAGATCTAGGAAAAATTTTATAGATAAGTCTTTTAGGGAAAATTACATTTTTAATTCATCAATTAATGGGATAGAGGAAGCAGATTTAATTTTATTAGTTGGTACAAATCCTAGATTTGAAGCAACAATGTTAAACGCTAGAATTAGAAAAGCTTATTTAAATAATAATACAAAAATTATATCATTAAATGATATTGGTGAACTCACTTATCCTTATCAAAGTTTAGATGGAAAAACACAAACACTTAAAAATATTTTAGAGAATAAAAATGATCTCTCTAAAGAAATAATTAAATCAAAAAAACCTATTATTATATTTGGAGAATCTTTTTTAACCTTAAAATCGGCTAATTATCTTTTTTATGCAATGAAAGAATTTTTATTAAAAAATGATAAATTTAAAAATAATTGGAATCCTTTCAACTTTCTATCATCTGATGCTGCGACTGTGGGAAGTTTAGATTTAGATATAGTAGAAGAAACAAACGAATTATTTAAAAAATTATCTGAAAATAAGTTTAAGTTAATTTATTTACTAGGACAAGATAACTTAGATTTTAATAAAAAAGATGAATTTATAATTTATCAAGGATCTCATGGAGATAAGGGTGCTGAAATAGCTGATATAATTTTGCCTGGTGCGGCATATACAGAGCAATCTGGATATTATACAAATTTAGAGGGGAAAATCCAAAAAGCATATAAAGCATCTTACCCACCTGGAGATGCTAGGGAGGATTGGCAGATTATAAATGATCTTGCTGAATTTATGAATAATCGAAAACTTTTTAACGATAAAGATGAATTAGAAAGTAGTATGTTTAATTATTTAAATCTTAAAAAAGAAAAAGATAAATCAGGTATAATCAAACCATATGATCCAAACGATTTTGAGGATGAAAATTTGAGAGTAAATTTTAAGGACTATTATTTTTCTAATGTAATTGCTCGGGCATCAAAAACGATGTTAGATTGTTATAACTCTAAATTTAATTTTAAAAAAACTGGTACTGATGGATAGTAAATGGAATATCTAAACCTAATTTTTAATGAAATTTATAAAATATTATTTTTACTTATTCCGGTTCTAGTTTCTGTTGCAATGATAGTGTGGCTTGATAGACGAGTGTGGGCATTTGTTCAGAAAAGACAAGGTCCCAATGTTGTGGGGCCTTTTGGATTACTCCAATCATTAGCAGATGCATTAAAATATATTTTTAAAGAAATAATTATTCCAGCAAGCTCTAATAAAGTAATTTTTATAATTGCACCCATAACAACAATGACTTTAGCTTTAATAGCATGGGCTGTTATACCTTTTAGTGAAACCTTTGTTCTTGCTAATATAAATGTAGGTATCTTATATATATTTGCTGTTTCATCTCTTGGCGTTTATGGAATTATAATGGGTGGCTGGGCATCAAACTCTAAATATCCTTTTTTAGGAGCAATAAGATCCGCAGCTCAAATGGTTTCATACGAAGTGTCAATAGGAATAATTATAATTAATGTTTTGCTTTGTGTTGGATCTTTAAATTTAAATGAGATTATTTTAGCTCAAAAGGATATGTGGTTTGTTATTCCTTTATTTCCTATGTTTGTAATTTTTTTTATTTCTGCATTAGCTGAAACAAATAGACCTCCTTTTGACCTTCCTGAAGCAGAAGCTGAATTGGTTGCAGGTTACCAAACCGAGTATTCTGGAATGATGTATGCAATGTTTTGGTTGGGTGAATATGCAAATATATTGTTAATGTGTGCTTTAGGTTCAATCTTATTTTTAGGAGGCTGGTTATCTCCAATTGATCTATATCCCTTTAATTTAGTACCAGGAGCGATTTGGTTAATATTTAAAATCATATTATTATTTATTCTTTTTGCACTAGTTAAAGCTATTGTACCACGTTATAGATACGATCAATTAATGAGATTGGGATGGAAAATATTTTTACCGTTATCATTAACATATGTAGTAATGACAGCGAGCTATTTATATTACTTTAATTTATTGCCAACTATTTAGATGAAAATTACTAGATTTTTTAAAACAATTTTTATGACTGACTTTATAGGAGGTCTACTAATGGCTATTAAAGAACTTTTTAGATCTAAGAAAACTATAAATTACCCATTTGAAAAAGGGAAAATTAGTCCAAGATATAGGGGAGAACATGCTTTACGAAGATATCCAAATGGTGAGGAAAGATGTATAGCTTGTAAATTATGTGAAGCAGTATGTCCAGCTCAAGCAATAACAATTGAGTCCGCAGAAAGATCAGATGGAAGTAGAAAAACAACTCGTTACGATATTGATATGATGAAATGTATATATTGTGGTTTATGTGAAGAGTCTTGCCCAGTAGACGCTATTGTTCAAGGACCCAATTTTGAATTTTCAACAGAAACAAGAGAAGAGTTATATTATACAAAGGAAAAATTGCTTGATAATGGAGATAGATGGGAAAACATTCTAGCTGCAAATATTAAAAGCGACAATCCTTATAGATAATTTTTATGATAGCTCATGCAATATTTTTTTATTTTTTTTCAATAGTTGCTGTCATTTCAGCAATTATGGTCACTGCATCAAAAAATACAGTTCATTCAGTTTTTTTTCTTATTTTAGATTTTATAAGTATATCTTGTTTATTTATTATGATTGGAGCAGAATTTTTGGGAATGATAATGCTGATAGTTTATGTTGGAGCTGTAGCAGTATTATTTTTATTCGTAGTTATGATGTTAAATGTTGCACAACAAAAAAATCAATGGTTTCTCTCAAAAACAAGTTCATCGCATATTCCAATCGGTTTGATTATTAGTGCCATTATTTTTTTTGAGTTAATAATTGTTGTTGGAGGATGGAAATATAAACCTGATTTATTCAAATCATATAATTTTACAAATAATGAAATGAGTAATACACATTCATTAGGTCAAATTTTATACACAGATTATATTCACGTATTTCAAATAAGTGGAATGATTTTATTAGTTGCAATGATAGGAGCAATCGTTCTTACTTTTAGACGAAGGGAAGGTGTCAAAACTCAAAGCTATATAAAACAAATTTCTAGGGAAAGATCTGAGGGTGTGGAACTATTAGATATTCCCTCAAACAAAGGTATTAAAATAGATGACTGAAATTGGTCTTGGACATTATTTGACTTTAGGAGCAGTAATTTTTAGCATAGGAGTAATTGGAATTTTTTTAAATAGAAAAAATATCATCGTGATTTTGATGAGTATTGAACTTATTTTATTGGCAGTAAATATTAACTTAGTTTCATTTTCAATTTACTTAGGTGACCTGTCTGGTCAGATATTTACTTTATTTATTCTTACTGTAGCAGCTGCCGAAGCTGCAATAGGCTTAGCAATAATAGTTGTTTATTACAGGAATTCTGGAACTATACGTGTTGAGGAAATAGATAGATTAAAAGGATAAAATGGAAATATCAATTATTGCCTTACCTTTAATTGCGTCAATTATTTCTGGTTTTTTTGGAAAACTTATTGGAGACAGATTTTCTGAGATTATAACCAGTCTTTTAGTTTCGATATCAGCAATTTTTTCAGGAGTTGTTTTATATGAAGTAATTCAAAACCAATATGAGGAAAATATAGTAATTGCAACTTGGATTAATTCAGGAGCACTAGATGTAAATTGGTCTATGAAAATTGATTCTTTGTCTGCAGTAATGTTGGTTGTAGTAACATCAGTATCATCTTTAGTACATATTTACTCTATTGGATATATGTCTCATGATCCACACAAGCCAAGATTTATGGCTTATTTGTCTTTATTTACTTTTGCAATGCTAATGCTAGTAACTTCAGATAATTTTATTCAACTATTTTTTGGATGGGAAGGTGTGGGCCTATGTTCATATTTTCTTATAGGTTTTTGGTTTAAAAAAGACTCAGCTAATGCTGCCGCAATTAAAGCTTTTATCGTAAATAGAGTAGGGGATTTTGGATTTGCTCTTGGAATTTTTTTAATTTTTTACTTATTTGGAACAGTAAATTATTCTGAAGTTTTTGATCAAATTCCCACAATAGTAGAAAAAAAACTCATTTTTCTAGGTATAGAAATTAATGCAGTCGATTTAATTTGTTTACTTTTATTTATTGGTGCTATGGGGAAATCAGCACAAATTTTTCTTCATACTTGGTTACCAGATGCAATGGAAGGACCTACTCCAGTTTCAGCTTTGATACATGCTGCAACAATGGTTACTGCAGGTGTTTTTTTAGTTGTGAGATGTTCTCCAATTTTTGAATATTCAGAATTAGTGTTAAACATCATAACAATTATAGGAATGAGCACAGCTTTTTTTGCTGCAACAGTAGCTCTTGTACAGACAGATATTAAAAAGATAATTGCTTACTCAACTTGTAGTCAATTAGGTTACATGTTCTTTGCAACTGGTGTAGGTGCTTATAATGTTGCAATGTTTCATTTATTTACTCATGCATTTTTTAAAGCTCTCTTATTTTTAGGTTCTGGTTCAGTAATCCATGCCTTCAAAGATGAGCAAAATATAAACAATATGGGCGGTGTCTGGAAAAAACTTCCATACACATATACATTGATGATAATAGGTACTTTGGCACTTACCGGATTTCCATTTTTATCAGGTTTTTATTCAAAAGATGCAATAATAGAATTTGCCTACCTCAGAGGAAACACGGTAGGTTACTATGCAGCTGGTATTGGAATTTTAACAGCTTTTCTCACCTCAATTTATTCATGGAGATTGATATTCAAAACTTTCCATGGTGAATACAATAATAAAGAAATCAAAATTGAAGAAACTCATGAATCACCCTTAGTAATGTTAATACCTCTTATTATTTTATCAGTAGGAGCGGTATTTGCAGGAATGACTTTTAAAGAACTTTTTATTGGACATGATGGATCAAATTTTTTCTGGCAAGATGCAATATTTTTCTTGAAACCTTTAAGCACCGATCACCCTCCCTTTTGGTTTTTAATTTTAACTCCAATATTAGTTATAATATCTATTCCAATTGCATATTATTTATTTTTAAAAAATAAAAATTTGCCCAAGCAAATTGTTAAAGTTAACAAACCTCTTTACCAATTTTTAATTAATAAATGGTACTTTGATGAACTTTATGATGTCATTTTTGTAAAATCATCAAAAAAACTAGGATTATTTTTATGGAAATTTTTTGATTTAAGAATAATAGATGGTTTTGGTCCAGATGGCATTTCAGCTCTTATCAAGAAATTTTCTATTAAGGCAAATAAATTTCAAAGTGGATTTATTTATCAATATGCATTCATCATGCTACTTGGCTTTTCTGCTTTATTAACTTTCTTAATTGTGAAATGATAAATTTTCCTATTATATCATCTCTTATCTTATTACCATCAATAGGAGCTCTTTTTTTATTTTTTACAAGAAGTAATAAAGAAAATAATTTAACAGTTAAGTATGTCGCTTTATTTACAACAATTGTGAATTTTCTCTTATCTATTTACTTATGGATATTATTTGACCAAACAACCTCAGAATTTCAATTTGTTGAGGATAGAGTCTGGATAGAAAATTTCATTAATTATAAAGTTGGTGTAGATGGAATATCCATTTTATTTATTTTACTAACCACATTTATAACTCCACTCTGTGTAATATCTGTAAATAATTCCATTAAGACTAGATTGAGTGAATTTTTGATTGCGGTTCTTATAATGGAGTCTTTCATGATTGGTGTATTTTGCTCTTTAGATTTGGTTGTTTTTTATCTATTTTTTGAAGCTGGTTTAATACCCATGTTTCTTATTATAGGAATTTGGGGAGGTTCCAGAAGAGTTTATTCTGCATTTAAGTTTTTTTTATACACGTTACTTGGCTCTGTGTTGATGCTTGTTGCGATAATTTCAATATATTGGATAACGGGAACAACTGATGTAGTTCAACTTTATGAATATGGAATTGATTCAAAATATCAAAATTTACTTTGGTTAGCTTTTTTTAGTTCTTTTGCCGTCAAAACACCAATGTGGCCTGTGCATACTTGGCTTCCCGATGCCCATGTGGAGGCTCCAACAGCCGGATCGGTATTATTAGCTGCAATTTTGCTTAAAATGGCTGGTTATGGTTTTATAAGATTTTCATTAGGTTTATTTCCTGTAGCTTCAGAAATTTTCACTCCTTTAATTTATACATTAAGTGTTATTGCAATAATTTTTACTTCTTTGATTGCTTTAATGCAGGAAGATATGAAAAAACTCATTGCATATTCTTCCGTAGCTCATATGGGATTTGTAACTTTAGGAATTTTTACTATACAACAACAAGGAATAGAAGGAAGTATAATTCAAATGATAAGTCATGGGCTAGTCGCTGCAGCACTATTTTTATGTGTTGGTGTTATTTATGATAGAATGCACTCAAGATTAATCAATTCATATGGTGGTATAGTTTCTATTATCCCAAAATATTCTGTATTATTTATGCTATTTACACTTTCAGCATTAGGTTTACCAGGTACAAGTGGTTTTGTTGGTGAATTTTTAATTTTAATGGCTGCTTTTAAAGAAAATTTTTTAGTTGCTGTAATTGCTAGTTTAGGAGTGATAATAGGAGCAGCATATATGCTTTGGTTATATAAAAGAGTTATATTTGGAAAACTTATTAATAATGATTTAAAACAAATGATCGATTTAAATAAATCAGAAACTGTGATTTTGATTTGTTTAGCTATACCAACTTTATTTTTTGGATTTTATCCCGAACCACTAATTAATACTATAGAAGTATCCATAAGTGATTTAATAAGTACTTATAATATAAAAATTTCAGGGAGATATTAATGGAAAATTTTGAATTAATACTTCCTGAAATTTTTATATCATTATCTATAATGTTTCTACTCATTCTTGGAGTTTTTAAGAAAGATAGTTCAAGATTAATTCAAAATATTTCTTTAATAGTTTTACTTATCACTGCGGTAATCACATTTAATGAAACTTTGGGTATTAATGAAGTAACATTATTTAATAAAAGTATTATAATAGATTATCTATCGTCATTCATGAAGATAGTAACTCTAATTGCTGCTTTTTTGGTCTTAGTAGTTTCATCAAATTATTTGAAATCATTAAAAATTTTTAAGATTGAATATCCAATATTGATTCTTAGCTCAGTTTTAGGAATGATGATTATGATTAGTTCAAATGACTTAATTGTTTTTTATATGGGTTTAGAACTTCAATCTTTAGCTTTATATGTACTCGCAACATTTAATAGAGATCAAATAAAATCTTCTGAAGCTGGATTAAAATATTTTGTTTTAAGTGCTTTATCTTCAGGATTGTTATTATATGGATGCTCGTTAATTTATGGTTTCTCAGGATCAACAAATTTCAATATTATTGCAAATCAATTAGACTCCAGTCAGTATGCATTAACATTTGGTATTGTATTTATTCTTGTAGGACTGGCATTTAAAATTTCTGCTGTTCCATTTCATATGTGGGCTCCTGATGTTTATGAAGGTTCTCCAACTTCAGTAACTTTATTCTTTACAATGGTACCAAAAATTGCTGCTTTAACAGTATTTATTAGATTTTTATATATTCCTTTTTTAAATTTAATCGATCAATGGCAAACAATTTTAATTTTTTTATCAATAGCATCAATGATATTTGGTGCTATAGCAGCTATTGGACAAAAAAATCTAAAAAGACTAATAGCATACAGTTCAATTGGACATGTAGGATATACTTTAGCAGGTTTAGCAACAGGATCTAACGAAGGTATACAAAGTTCAGTAATATATATAACAATATATATTTTAATGAACTTAGGACTATTTTCATGCCTATTAATGATGAAACGAAATAATATATATTATGAGCAAATTGATGACTTGTCAGGATTATCAAAAAATCATCCATTGTTGTCATTATCTTTATTAATAATTCTTTTTTCACTAGCTGGGATACCACCACTTGCAGGTTTTTTTGCCAAGTTTTATATTTTTAAATCTGTACTTGAACAATCTATGTTTTTTTTAGCAATAGTTGGACTTTTATCCACGGTTGTTGCTGCTTTTTATTATTTAAGACTTATAAAGATTATGTACTTTGATAAAGAAAAAGAAAAATTTGACACAGATCATAGTCTTTGGCTAAAATTTTCACTTGGAACTTCTACATTATTAATTTTGATATATTTCGTATTTCCAAGTAAGTTAATTGAAGTTGTTTCTAGAATTAATATAATTCAATGAAACTTAAGCAATTCAATTTTAAAAAAGTAAAAAGCACTAATCAAACAGCAATACGTATAATTCAAAATTCTAAAAATCAATTTGGTGTTGTTGTTTCAGAAACTCAATCTGGAGGAAAGGGCCAATATGGCAGAAAATGGATATCATACAGAGGAAATATTTTTCTATCCTTTTTTTTTAGATTAGACAAAATTTATTTATCAATGGGGTCATTGACAAAGAAAAATTGTTTTTTAGTAAAAAAAGTAATTTCGAAATATTGTAAAAAAAAAATTTATTTTAAACCACCTAATGATTTACTTATAGATAAAAAAAAAATTTGTGGAATCTTACAAGAAAAACTTGAAAAATCTAAAAAGAAATATTTAGTTGTTGGAATTGGAGTTAACTTGATTAAAAGCCCTAACATTCAAAATTATCCAACAACAAATTTACTAAAAATTACAAATAAAAAGATAAATAAGAAAAAATTTGAAAAAGATTTGAAAATAACTTTTGAGAAATTTTTATCAAAGTATTATAAAACCGTTTAAATGATTATATTGGGTGATATTGGAAATACTGAAACCAAAGTATGTTTGGTTAATAATAATAAGATTATTAAAAAGATTCTTATACCATCAAAAGGAAAAAAAATAGATATATTAAATAAACATTTTCGAAAATTTAATTTTTCTAAACTGAAAAAGATTTTATTTTGTAGCGTTGTCCCATCAACATTTAATGAACTAAAAAAATATTTTTCAAAAAAAACAAACATTAAATGTTATGAATTAAAAGAATTAGATTTAAGATCAATTTTAAAAATAGATGTTAATTATAAACAAGTAGGCTCAGATAGGCTGGCAAATGCGATTAGTGTTACTTCTAAGAAAAAGAATTTTATAATTTTAGATTTTGGTACTGCAACTACATTTGATGTTTTAATTGGGAAAAATTATAAAGGTGGAGTTATAGCACCTGGTATAAAACTTTCATTAAATACACTTTTCGACAAAGCATCCTTAATACCAAAAATTAATCTTAAAAAAATGTCTAAAGTTGTTGGAAAAGACACAAAGTCAGCAGTAAGATCTGGTTTTTTTTGGGGATATTCTGGTTTGATTGACAATATTATAAATTTAATTAAGAAAGAGAAAAAAAAATCATTTAAAGTTATTATAACAGGTGGTTTTTCTAAATTATTTAAAAACTCAATTAAAACAAAAACAAAACAAGATTTTGATATTACAATTAATGGTCTTAACAAAGCTTCTAAACTTATAAAATAAAATGAAAGAAGAATTTTTATTTTGTCCACTAGGTGGTTCTGGAGAAATAGGAATGAACATGAATCTATTTGGTTATGGTCAACCAGGTGATCATAAATGGATAATGGTTGACATTGGTGTAACATTTGCAGATGATACAATACCCGGTATTGATTTGATTTATCCTGATCCAGGATTTATTCAGGAAAAAAAAGAAAACCTCTTAGGAATAATTTTAACTCATGCACACGAAGATCATATTGGTGCAATTGCACATCTTTGGCCAAAACTGCGATGTAAAATTTATGCAACACCATTCACATCTGTTTTAATTAGAGAAAAATTTAAAGAAAAACAAATTGATATAACAAATGATTTACAAATTGTAGAGTTAAATGGCAAAATAAAATTAGATCCATTTGATATCGAATATATAACTTTAACCCATTCTATTTTAGAACCTAATGGTCTTAAAATTCAAACACCTGCGGGTGTTGTTTTGCATACTGGTGATTGGAAAGTTGATCCTAACCCGTTAATTGGAGATGAAATAAATTCAAAAAGATTAAAAGAAATTGGTGAAGAAGGTGTTCTCGCAATGATATGTGACTCAACTAACGTATTCAGTGCTGGTAGGTCAGGGTCCGAATTAGATGTGAGAAAAAATATGCTTAATATTATGAGTAGACTAAAAAAAAGAATAATTATTACTTCTTTTGCATCAAATGTTGCTAGAATGGAATCCGCGTTTTATTGCGCTGAAAAAACAGGAAGACAAATTTCTTTAGTTGGTAGATCTATGCATAGAATATATAAAGCTGCAAGACAGTGTGGATATTTAAAAGATACAATTGAGCCTATAGATCCAAGAGAAGCAAAAAATATTTCTAGAGAAAATATAGTTTATCTTTGCACTGGTAGTCAAGGAGAGCCAATGGGTGCTATGATGAGAATATCAAGCTACACCCATCCTGATGTTTTTATAGAAAAAGGTGACTCAGTTATTTTTTCTTCTAAAATTATTCCTGGCAACGAAAAAAAACTTTATAAACTTCATAATCAATTAGTTAAAGATGGAATTGAAGTAATTTCTGAAGAAAGTGAATTTATTCATGTATCTGGTCATCCAAATAGAGAAGATTTAAAAGATATGTATAATTGGGTAAAACCAAAA
>MDTD01165516.1_pt1 | contig 11824 bp, 9 predicted proteins | sample 811221 | NCBI WGS metagenome assembly MDTD01 (sample SAMN05326646, study PRJNA326480) | marine metagenome | isolation source: seawater | place: Pacific Ocean: South West | collected 2011
AGATTCTGGCATTGAAGTTGATATTGCAAGTATAAAGGGTGGCGAAATACCACTAGAGCCTGTGAGCACATGGTGGTTATTTCGATCTAACGAAGATGAACGTTTTCTTTATGATGGAGAACTTCAGAAAAAAATTAAAACGTCTTTAAAAATTGATGACCTTGATTTCACTGACTACGACCTTTTATTTTTATCTGGTGGTTGGGGTGCCGCTTATGATTTAGGTTTTTCAGACATTCTTGGTGAGAAAATTTCCAAAGCTTATCAAAGTGATAAAATCATAGGAGCCGTTTGTCATGGCCCATTGGGACTGTTAAAGGCCAAAAAAGAAGATGGTTCGCCTCTTTTAGAAAACTTAAAAGTAACAGGAGTTACTGACAAACAATTAAAAGAATTAGGCATTGATATGTTTCCTTTAACAGGAATTAATGTCATTAAGAAAACTCCCCATCACCCTGAGAGAGAAATGAAAAAAGCGGGAGCTCTTTTTGAATCCAAAAAAGGACTAAGGGATTACTTAGCAACTCACGTTGTAAGGGATAAAAATATTGTGACAGGACAAAACCAAAACTCTGGTAATGAGACTGCGGAAAAAATGATGTCCATCCTTGAAGAAAAGGTCAAAAGTTAGATCATAATAAACATTTTAAAATACTAAAATATAGGATATCTCATGGCAATTTCTTACACAAAATTTGATCTTCATAAGTTTATCTTAGAAGAAATTTGATCGAAGGGCTTTGCACCAAAAATTAAGGATATATGTTTAAAATACTCTTCAAAGGATAGTGAGGTCGTAGAAAAGCTTCTTGAGTTACAATCTTATCACGGTGTTGTTTTACATCCACAAAATCATGAAATTTGGGTCATTCACCCTTTTTCAACGTCTCCGACTAATTATCTTATTAAAACATCAAAGCATAAGCTATGGTCTAACTGTGCTTGGTGTTCGCTTGGGGCATCCCACTTAATAAACGAAGATGTTGATATTTTTGGAACTCTTGGAGGAGAGGAAAAAAGAGTAAAGGTTACCATTAAGAATGGAGAATTAGAAAATGAAAATCTAGTTGTTCACTTTCCCATTAAAATAAAAATTGCCTGGGAAAATGTTATCCACACTTGTTCAATGATGCACTTTCATAAATCAGAAAGTGATGTCAAAAATTGGTGTGAAAGACATGGTTTTGAGCTTGGAGATGTGCAACCTATTTCAAAAATTTGGGAATTTTCTAAAGAGTGGTACGGTTCTCATCTCAATCACGATTGGAAAAAATGGTCTATAGAGGAAGCAATTCGTATTTTTAAAAAACATGGGCTTGATGGACCCATTTGGTCGCTAGAAACTGACGAAGGTAGATTTTAAATTTTACCATTTAAGATTAAGAATTATTAGAAAACCAAGAGTGGTTTCCAAAGTGGTTTTTGGGAATTTTTTGACCTTCTTTAATATGCCAATCCAATCCGTGAATGACTTGGATTAAATACTTTTTTAATTTTGGTTTAATGAACAGAAAGAAGGGAATCAAATCAACGACTTTTGAGTGAGTATTAAAAATATGGGGATAAACACTGATTTGAAGAGAGCTTTTGTCCTTTCCTAAATCTTCAATCCTCCAGGAAACAAGAGAGGTTTCACCATCAATTTCTCCGATGAGTAAGTCATACCCTTTTAAATCCTCCCAAAGGATAAAGTTTCTTTTATAAATCGTGCCATTATAGTAATGAACTTCATCAATTGAATGTAAACCAGGCCACTGAATGACTGGGTTTTTGGCACAAAAAGGATGAAAAAGCTCTAAATTGGATGGGGAGGATATTATTTTCCAAACTTCCTCTAAGCTTATATTCAAAACCTTTTTATAGGAGACGGCCCAATTATATTTTTTAAAAAGAGGAGTATTCATTTAGGATTAAACCATTTTGTTGTTATACTTTTAATTTATCAGGTATTGAAATTAATCTCTAACAATATGTCTGTAAAATCTAGTCAATTTTCATTTCAATTCGCAAAATTCGGCAGTTTTTGTCTTTGTTTAGTTTTTTATATGCTTGAAGGATCAAAATCTGTCGTTATGTTTATGTTTGAAAATGTGACATCGTCTTGAGAGTACATATAAAAACCAACTTTTCCAGAAGAAAAGGAGCCACTTTCTTCAAAAATTGTATCACCACCAATAACAACCTTTATCTTATTTTCTGTATATGCTATCTCAAAGGTGTAACTCGTATTTTGTGACCAACCCTCCGAGGAACCATAATTTGTATTGAGGACGTTAAACTTTCCGCCAATCCCAGTATCTGTTCTACCGAAGAAATAATCCAACATATCTGTTGAACCTGAAAAAGAACCATTAACCTTGGAGAGGCAATGACCTTCACGACCCGTAACTCCAGAGCTTGTTTGATCTGCCTTTTTCCAATCCATGAGGACAAAACTATAATTTGTATCGCTAGAGCTAACAGGACTGTTTAGTCCCATGACCCATCCAAACATATCATCATCAGATGAAGAAGCATTCACAGTTCCGGAAAGGATAACGTTTGTGTATTCTGTTGCTGAGACAAGCAAGAAAGGTTTAAGCGAACTATGACTTGATTGTGTAGCCGAAGAGCCATCTCCTGCAATTGTCCAGCCTCCATTAATCACAGTCCAATTGTTTAAATTTTGGCTCGTTGTAACAGGGTTATATGTTGTTGAAGAATCGTCTAAGCTGCTGTAATCAGATTTTGCACATGATAAAAAAAGAATCAATAGGATGATTTTTTTTATAAAAGGTCTGTTTATCATTAAGAGCGAGGACAACAACTTCATAGACTTATCTTAAAAAATAAGTAGAGAGTTAGTCTATTAAAAATAGGGTATAAGACTACTGTGGTCTCTTAGATTTAAGAAGCCATGTCTTCATAATACCTTTGCCTTTAATTTCGCTTTCCCCAGCGTCTTCAAAATCATAACCAGAACCTAAGAGCTCTTTTGTTAAATTTGAGACTTGAATTTCACCAGGCCTTCCATGGGATTCCATTCTTGCGGCCGTATTAACGGTGTCTCCCCAAATGTCATAGATAAATTTATTCTTACCAATAACACCAGCTACAGCAGGGCCCGAATGAAGACCAATTCTTATTCCAATATCAATGGCCCTGGTTTTTCTATATTCCTCCATAAACGCTTTCAAATCGATAGCAAAATCCGCTAATTTTTGAGCGTGTCCCCCATCTTGGTGTGGAATGCCAGAAACGACCATGTAAGAGTCACCTATGGTTTTAATTTTTTCAAGGCCATGCTGGCCCGCCATTTGGTCAAAGGAGCTAAAAATATCGTTAAGCATTCCCACGAGCCTTTCAGGTGCTAGTTGTTGAGACATCACTGTAAAACCAATAATATCGGCAAAGAGGACGGAGCAAGCCGGGAAACCGTCAGCTATGGTACCTTCATTATTTTTGAGTCTATGGGCAATGGGAGGAGGTAAAATATTATGGAGGAGGGACTCCGAACGATCGAACTCTTCTGAGAGCGCATTTTCTGCTTGGGTGACGGCGGAATAATAAAAAAAACAAAAGCCCATAACCATCGTAACTAATGTAACACTATTAAAGATTTCAAAGGCGTGGTTAATACTAGGGGTAATATGTTCTAAGCTACTTTCTCTAGGAGCGTAGAGGAGTAAGAGAACAATCAAAAAAGAAACGGAAAACCCTAAAAAAAACTTCATCTTGATAGAGTAAGGCATAAAAAAGCACATCATGACTGTGCCATATAGGTAAAGGTGAAATCCACTATTAAGACCAAATATAAAAGTCGCTAGGGCCGCATGGGTCATTATTTCTAAGGTTATTAAGATCCACGTAAAACCAAAGCGTCCTACTCTGGTTGAAAGAAAGCCTCCTAAAAAAATTAAGATGCTTAAAATGTTAAAATAGGCCAAAGCCTTTACATCAAGGGTTATAAAAATAAAGAGGAATAGAAGGTGGGCAATAAACCCTAAAAGTGAGCCAAAGCTTGATGCGGTGAAAAGGTTTTTTTCCTCATTGTTAAGTTTAGATGGAGGGGTTTTAAACCACATCCATAGATTTTGGCCCATAGGAGTTCCTCAATTGAGTAAGATGAGATTTTTTATTTAAGAATAGTTATAACAAAAAATACTATGAAAGAAAAAGGTAAGCCATTTTGAGAAAAAGGGGGCGGTGAAGCCCCCCGCAAGTCATTTATTAAGAACTTATTTCATAAAAGCGTCTTGAATCATTGCTTTGACGGCTTCAGGAGAAACTTCATTCACTCGCGCAGCTCTTTCAATAAGGTTATTAAAACGAGCTTCATCACCTTTTGCCAAGTCTTTAAAAGACTCAATAATTTCAGAGGCCTTAACACCCGCAAACTCAACTGTGAGGTGATCAAGGTCTCTTTTTGTCATGGCCCTTTGATTAGAGACTTTTTTCCATGACAAAATAGTTTTAGAAAGTTGAAAAGATCTTTCCTCACTTAGGCCGTAAAAAGAAGAAATCGCCTTTGAGGCACGGTTAGCTTTTAAAGATTCTTTAATGGCAGCAAGTTTTTCAAGGTCTTTACTTGTAGGAGTGGCTTCTTCAAAAATAAGTCCGTTGTGAAGTTCAGCATTAGGGCCTAATGCATAACAGTCTTCACCGCAAATAAACCCCATGCCATCTTTTGTTCTTGTTAAATCCCCAAATATAGTAACGTTTTTAAAAGGGCCACTTTCTGAATCTGGTTGGAATGGCATTGAAGGGTCCCATTCAGTTAAGTTAATGGCCATAAATGTATGGTCTTTTGTATCTCCTTCTTCATCCAAAACCTTTGAGCTAAAAACGCCATAATTTTTGTTTTCATTTCCAAGGCGGACAAAATCTAATTTGAACCTGTCAAAAAATGTACTATCTTCGTCTTGCTCCTCGGCCGACTTTTTACCAACTTCATAGAACCACTCTATGAAGTCCTTGGCTTTGTTAGTCATTTCTGTTTCAAATTTCTTTTCTTCGTAAGCTTGCTTCCAAACATCGTTATTATCATCACTGTTGTTACACCCTGTGATTAAATTTATTATTGCGCAAAGCGTAGCTATCGCTTTTTTCATTTTTGCTCCCATATAAAATTGGCATTGAGTTAAGTTTTTTTACTGCTTAACAAAAACTTCAAAGGGAATCTAGAAGCAAATATAAAAAAATAATGCGCTTAGCGTGTAAATGATTCTTTTTTAATTTAGTTATGCCGGTGTTTCTTAAAAACTTAAACGGACATTCCTCCGTCAGTGTGAAAAATCTGACCGGTCATAAAAGAGTCCTCTAGAAGCAAGTAAGAAACGAGTTTACCAATATCTTCGGGTTCTCCGATTCTTTTTAGTGGGTGTTTGCTTATAGATGTTTCAAGCATTTTGGGATTTGATGTAATGGACTTCGCAAGAGGGGTGTTTGTCAGAGAAGGAGCAATACAATTGAATCTAATCTTTGGGGCGTATTCCACTGCCATATTTTTGACAAAGCCTTCAATCGCCCCTTTGGATGCAGCAACAAGGGAATGAAAAGGCATACCCTTTTTAATCACGACACTGCTAAAAAGAACAACGCATGGTAAGTTGGGTGATTTTTTGAGTGAGGGAATGAGTTTTTTTAAAATCGAGACCATATTTAAAAAGTTGATTTTGTAATCTTCCATGAAGTCTTCGGGTTTAAGTGTGTGAAAGGGCTTAAGCTTAATGGAACCTGGAAGGTAAACAAATCCATCTACAGTTTCTGGTAAATGAGTTGTGTCAAATTCATCTTTTGAAATATCAAAAGGAGTGTGAATAACGTTTCCTTCTAATGAATTTAGATTATCCGATGATCTTGAGTAAACATGAATCTTGATATCTGATTGATCTTTCTTAGACATTATGTGATTAATTGAAGATAAACCTATGCCGTAGCTTCCACCTATAAAAATAAAGTTTTTCATACTCTCTCCTTTGCGACATATTATGATAAAATCAAAAAAACTAAAAGGCGATTAGAACAAGAAATAAGAAGGAACAAGAAATGTCTAATGATGAAATAAAGTTCATCCGAGAAATTTTGAAAAGCTTTTCTCCAAAACTTTTATTTTGTCTTAATTGGCAGGAATTATTGTTTTCTTTTTTTAAAATTGGAAAAAGAGCTTTTGAAAAGACCCGCTATTTAACTTTTGAAAATAATTTTAAAACTGAAGACTTTTTGTTTTTGATCAATAAAAAGAATGACCTGGAGCCTTTGAATTTAGAGGCACTAAGTCGAGAAGAGCGTGAACTCTTTTATCGTAAACTTGTGAAACTCTATTTTACTCAGTTCTTTAAGGGTGGACCTCTTTATTTTCACTTTTTAGAAAGTTTTTTTTACACTTCCGATTCATCTGATTTATTTTTTTGGAAGCCCTTAAAGGGTTTTGAAAGTGGTGTTGTACTAGATGAGAGATTTAGAAAAGGACTTGTTGAACTTTACACAGGTCTTTATGAAGAGAATCAATCACTTTCTACAAAAGGTCTTATTAAGATGGGGCTTTTGAATGAATTGGCAGATATTTCTCAGCAAGAAGAAAGGGACAGAGAGATAAAAAAGCATGAAGAACTTTTTAGTATTGTAGATAAGCATTTTGGTATGAACACAAAGGACTATAAATTTACTTTAAGCCACCTGGCTTTAACTATGGAAAAGATGACCTCCTTCATCATAAAGTACAAGATAAAGCTCGATTCTAATTTTATTATTCTTGGCCTTTGCTTAACAAGCCTCTATCTATGCCTCAAAGAAAATGAAAAGGGCCTAAATTTAGACGAGATCTTTTTGGAAGCGAGCTCCTAGTCATTTCTTCTAAGTTTTGGCCTTTTTTATCCGAAATGAATAGAGAGCGGGTACTAAAATCAAAGTAATCGTGGTTGCAAAAACAAGTCCTCCCGCAACGGCAAGAACCAAAGGAACTAGGTAAGGTTCACTCCCCCCAAAACCAAAAATAGTAGGAGTCATGCCCGCAACTGTTGTAATTGTCGTTAAGAGAACGGCCCTTAATCTATCGGTTGAGCCTTGAACAATTATGTCTAAGGTTATCTCCTTATCTTTGGAGAGGTTATTTAAGTGTGACACCATAATGAGGGAGTCGTTCACAACAATTCCAATAAGTCCCAAAAGCCCAATGCCAGCAAAGAAGCTAATATTCATGCCCCAGAAAAAGAAAGTATAAATAACGCCAGCGATGGCGAAAGGAATCGCTGCCAATATAATGAGGGGTTGAACCACAGAATCAAAGAGGAGGACTAAAACAAAATACACACACAAAATGGCAAAGGGTATCGCTGTTTGAAAATCCTCAATGCTTCTTTGGGTTGCCTTATCTTCGCCTCCTATTTCCATACTGATTTCGGGGTTTTCTTCAATAATCTTTTTAAACCTTTCTCTAAAAAGGTTATTCGCCTCAAGAGAGGTTATAATTTTATTATCCGTATCAGCTGTTATCGTTGTTGCTCGGCTTCCTTTGAAATGAATAATATAATCGTAACCTTTCACGTTTTCTGTCTTAATGAAGGTATTCAAGTCTAATAGTGAGCCTCTTTTATTGGGAATTTGAATATAAGAGAAGATGTCTTTTTCATCTTGAAAGTCTTTTTTATTAACAGTTAGTTTTAAATCAATGTCTTCTCCGTCCCTGTGAATTTTAGTTGTGTTGAGACCCCCAAAAACAATGCCAAGCCCACTAGCGATAGTGTCGGGAGAGATACCTAGCCTGTAAATCTTTTCATAGTCGGGAATAACCCGGACTTTAGTTTTTCCCTCCCTAAAGTCTTTATCGAGGTTTTTAATTCCTTTCATGTCGTCAAAGAAGTCATAAACTTCTTGGGCCATTTTATTTCTAAGCTCATCATTTTTACTTATAAGGCTTATGTTAATGGCCCTTCCTGAGCCTGGGGCCCCTGTATTAATGAAAGCGTAAAGGTGGTTAAAGCCATGTATTTTCTTCAATTCTTTAAGGAGGTTCCTAATTTCCTCTAAGACGGCTTCACTTGTCTTTTTCCTTTGGGAAGAGTGTTTAAGATTTAGTATAACCATTCCATCATGATCATTACCACCCTCACTTACTCCACTGTAGATATTCCAATTAGCATGTCCTGCTAGACTATAGGAGGTTTGAAGTGCCTTTCCCGTTACTTCCTTTAATTTTTTTTCAACAGTATGCATTTTCTCCATTGTTGTTTCAATCGTCGTGCCTCTTGGAAAATGTCCAACGACAGTGATCTGATTCGCATCTTGTGTCGGAAAAAGGACAATCTTCATCTTTTTTTGAAAAAGAAAAAGGGAGGAACTTAAGAGTCCAATAAAGAAAAGGAGGGTTAAAAATTTATGACTTAAAAATTTCACCAAAATTTTTTGATAAGAGTTTTTTATTTTGGTCCACCACTTTGGCTCTTTAACCCCCGGGTCTTCCTTTTCGCTCGTTGCATTTCTTCTTCCAATATGGGCCGGTAAAAGGCAAGTGCACTCAAAAAGAGAAAAGGCGAGGGTTAAGATGACGACCATTGGCACGACCTTTACCATTTCTCCAAGGTCCCCAGAAAGATAAAACATAGGAGTAAAGCTTAGGATTGTTGTGATAACAGTTGTCGTGACAGGCCAAAACATTTCTCTTACGCCATCTAAAGAAGCGTTTAATCTATTTTTTCCCATTTCTCGATGACGTGTAATATTTTCTGCTACAACCAAGGCATCATCAACCAAAAGACCCAAAACTAAAATCATACTAATAAGAGTCATGATATTGATATTGATGCCAAAAAACTTAAACAGGGACATGGCCCCAAAGATCGCCACGGGAAGCCCAATAGTTGTCCATACGGCTACCCTTGTCGTGAGGAAAATGAGTAGCGTAATAAAAACAAGCCCAAGACCAAGGTAACCGTTATTTTTTGTAATTTTAAGCATTCTTTCTGTATATTGGGAAGTTTCCATCGTGATGCTTAGCTTGACACCACTTGAATTTTTTTGCTTATTAAAGTCTTTGATCATTTTTTGAATGCTATGGCTGACATCTATAATATCTGCCCTACCGTGGCTTCTTACTTTGATTTCAATGCCTGGTTTATCTTCACTTCTTACCAGGATTTTTGGGTCTTCATAATCATCTGTGACTTTTGCCACATCCTTGAGAAGAGTCCTTCTTCCAGTAAAGTTTGACCTTATGGCCAAATTCTTGATTTCTTCCAGGCTTCTAAACTCTGAAAAAGTAACGATCTTTTTGGTTTTTCCTCCTTTATTATAATCCCCGCTTGATATTTTAATATTTCTTCTTTTTAGTGCATCAGCTATTTCTATAACGGAAATCTTTTTTTGCTTTAGCTTTTTTAAATCGACTTCTATTTTTATTTCTCTCTCTCTGTCACCCTCCATAGTTACATTTGAAACACCTTTTATATTTCTAATTTTATCTTCGATGACCTTGGCAATTCTTCTTCTATCACCTTCATCGCCACCTGTTACACCAACACCAATGACGGGTAGGTTGGATGTTTTAAATTCATCAATAAAGGTTTTTCCAACCCCCTCAGGGAAATCCGAAATCCTTTCAACGGCCGATAAAATATTTTTTTGCACTTCGTCAGGGTCTGGATAATCGAGGTCTACCCAAACAACCACTCCAGAGTGGTTTTCTGAGGACCAGGAAATGGTTCTATCAATTCCTTCAATACTCTTAAGCTTCTCTTCAATTTTATTTGTGACATTTATTTCAATTTCATCAGGCGAAGCGCCATAGTAAGGAGTATTCAACGTAAAAACTAAAAATTCTACGGCAGGGAAAGTGCTTCTTTTTAGTTGAATGACGGATGTAATGCCAGCAAATGCAAGAAGGATACTCGCTAAAATGGCAACTAGAGGTTTTTTAACAAAATATCGAACAATTCCCATAACTTTTCTCTCAAATGACTGGTTTATTATAAGCCTTATCACCGAGCAATAGGCGGAAAAAAACGTTTTGCCGATTAAAAACAAATATCAAAATAAAAGATAAAAAAAAAGACTTTAGTAAAAAAATATAAATTATTTGATTCCTTAAAATACATCATAATTAACTAAAATTTAATGTAATGAGAACCCCAATCGTAAAAAAAATTATACAAAAACATAATTTTAAAAAAAAGAAATTAAAAAAGGCTTTATACTCTATGCGAGGTAAAAATGTTTTTTTATTTTAAAAGAAGGTTTTTTGATGATTTCGCTAAAATTGGCTTTCTACTAGTTCCCTTAAGACTTTTTATGGGGATTGGTTGGGTGAGGGCCGGGGTTGAAAAGTTTTTAGATCCCAAATGGTCATCAGGAGAGACCCTCATTAAATTCCTTAATGCTAATGAAACATTTTCTCCAATATATAATGTTTTAATTGATAATTTATTTATTCCTCAAGCAGCTATTTTTGCAAACTTAGTTTCCTTCGGGCAGTTTCTGGTTGGTGTTTCAATTTTTACCGGGACATTAACTAATATTAGCCTCTTGATTGCTATATTCATGAATTTAAATTTTATCCTTATGGAAAAAACATTACCTTCTGCCTTTTATATTATTATTCAAGTTGAACTTCTTTTGATGGACACAGGAGCCTTGTTGGGAGTTGATTCTCTTTTAAACAAAAAGATTCCTTTTTCTTTTTTGACGGCAAGGCCTTTTAAATATGGTAAGAATTTAAGCTTGGAAAAAAAATACTTTTTTGTGGGAATGATTTTATTTTTTCTACTTAGTTTTTTGGGAATTTCTGAGGTTAAACACCTTTCACCTCATGCCGTCCACGACCCGGAAATGATATTTTTTGTAATGTGCACCTATGCGTCTTTCGGTTACGCTCTTCAGATTTATCGTTTTAGAAGAGGAATTAGAAAAGAATTCAGGTCTTTATCCATTATTTCTGAAAACGATAAGACATATGATGTTTTGACATTAGACCTTTCTCACGAGGGGGTTTCTTTTTTAATCCCCAGCTCCTTAAAAGATGACATTACGAGGGTGGAGAAGTATGAGATCGATTTGTTTGACCGGATATCTAGGAAGGTTATAAAGCTTGATGGAAAGATTAAGTACGCAATCAATTATGGGCCAATCGGTGGTGAGAATTACACAAGAGTGGGATTTATTTTTTCAAATCTTCCTCTTGCCAGGGAATTAACATCTAAGATTATGGATTCAAATATTGAAAGAATTGTAAATAACTCTATGCTTAGTGGCAGAGAGGACGAAACAAAGAAGGCTTCGTAATGTTAATATTTCTTAACAAAGTTTGGCCTTTTATTTTAAAAAAATCCAAGAACTTTTGAATCTCAATTAAGAATCACAATTCATTGGAAAAAGCTAGCAAACAAGGAATAAGCTTCTAGCAGCTTAATTAGACACTTCTTAAACAAAGATCATGAAGTTGACCTTCAGTGATATTATATTTTTATGGTCTCTCTTTTTTTTAAGTACTTATTGGCGCTAAGTACTCCATTCATTATTATTGTGTGCCTAACCTTCAAAGGATATTATTCCTTTGTTCCCGTTATCTATGTTTTTGGGATCATTCCCCTTCTTGAAATAATTATGAAGCCAGATAAAATTAATTTGGCCCTAAAAAGTGAAAAGAAATTCCAAGACCATTTTTTATTTGACCTTCTTCTTTACCTTATTGTTCCATTTCAAATCTATTGTACATACCTTTTTTTAGAAACAATAACAGCGAGTACTTTAACGACATATGAGCTAGTTGGTTTAACTGCTTCTTTCGGAATTGGCTGCGGTGTCCTTGGAATAAATGTCGGTCATGAATTAGGTCATCGTAATAAGTGGTATG
>MDTD01086390.1_pt1 | contig 11823 bp, 11 predicted proteins | sample 811221 | NCBI WGS metagenome assembly MDTD01 (sample SAMN05326646, study PRJNA326480) | marine metagenome | isolation source: seawater | place: Pacific Ocean: South West | collected 2011
ATAAGATTTAAACCTTGTAAAAAATTTCTGTTACCAGTTGATAGACCGAAAGGTATAACGTCTTTTAAAACTCCGGTCATTCCTCCTATCATCGCTAATCTTCCTATTCTAGTAAACTGTTGAACTGCTGAATTTCCACCTATTACAACTGAGTCTTCGATTTCAACGTGTCCTCCCAATGGTACATTATTAGCAATAATTACATTATTTCCAATTTTACAGTCATGAGCAATATGTGAAGAGACCATAAATAAACAATTATTTCCTATGATTGTTTTTGAACCTCCGCCTTCTGTTCCTGGATTAATTGTAACGTACTCTCGTATAATATTATTTTCCCCAACATCTAAACTATTCTTTTCATTTTTATATTTTAAATCTTGTGGCTGGGTACCAATACTTGCAAAAGGGAAAATTTTTGTTCCTTTTCCGATTTTAGTATTGCCCTCAACATGTATGTTTGAGATTAATTCAACGCCTTCTTCTAATTTTACATCTGGACCAACATAACAAAACGGGCCTATTTTTACATTTTTAGAAATATTTGCTTTTTTATCAATTACACTTGAATTATGTATCATTATTTTCTATCGACTATTGTTGCAGACCATTCTGCATCTGCCATTCTTTTTCCTTCTACTTTTGCAGTGCCTTTGTATTTCCAAACTCTCCCATGAGATCTTATAGCCTCTATATCTAAATGAAGTTCACAGTCAGGAATTACAGGGCTTCTAAATTTAGCTTTATCCACGCTCATTAAAAAAACTAATTTGTTTTCATATTCTTTAGGATCAATTCCGTGAGCAGTTAATGCCGCTGCTGCTTGACCAAAAGCCTCGACAATTAAAACTCCAGGCATAACGGGCTGATCAGGAAAGTGACCTTGAACATAAAAACCATTTTTCTTAACATACATTATAGCTGTAGCTGATTTCAAAGGCACGATATTTACTAGCTTATCAATTAGCAACATTGGTTCTCTGTGCGGGAGTAAGCTTTCTATTTTTTTTTTATCTATTTCTATCGAACTCATTTTTTTTTTTGATTTTTTAAAAATTCTTTAATTGGTAATGCAGGATATCCCATTACTATTTGATTGTTTTCAATATCTTTTACAACTCCACTACCGCCCCCAATTTTTACATTATTTCCTATTTTCAAATGACCAGAAATACCCGCTTGGCCACCAATTGAAACATTATCTCCAACTTTAGAGCTACCTGCAAAACCAACTTGACCAGCTATCATACAGTTAGAGCCGATCTTTACGTTATGTGCGATATGAACTTGGTTGTCTAAATAAGTATTTTTACCGATGAAGGTATCGTCGACAGATCCTCTATCTATTGTGCAATTAGATGCTATTTCAACGTCGTCTTGAATTACAACACGTCCTATATGTGGAAATTTAATATTTTTATTCTTTAATGGAATAAATCCAAAACCCTTTTGTCCTAAACAACAATTGTCTTGAAGCACAACTCTATCTCCTATTATTGAATTTTTTATAATTACACCAGAGCCAATTACACATTCATTTCCAATTATAACATCATGTTCGATTATAGTATTAGCGCCAATAATTGAATTTTTACCTATTTTTACATTTTGTCCAATTAAAACATTGTTACAAAATTTTACGGATTTATATTTCTTTTTATTTGGGGATTTTAAGGTTAAGTCTGGATAATCTACATCTGCCGTAGGGTAAATTTTTTTCAATATTCTAGCAAGCTCAAAAAGAACGTTTTTAACAATTATTTTTTCAGTTTTAATTGGTAAGAATTTTTCTAGCTCTTTTGTCGTTATACAATATAAGGCTTTAGTCTTAAATGCATCAGCTTTATATTTCGAGGAGTCAAAAAAGCTTAAATCTTTAATACTTGCCGATAGCAATGGTTTTACATTATCAAATTTTTTTTCTTTTTTGAAATTTATTTGAGGAAAAAGTTCTTTTATTTTGTATGAATTTTTTTTAAAAAAATTTTTCAAAACCATTAAACAAATTAGTTTAATTTGATTGACTTAAGCTTTTTATTTAAAATTTCCATAATATCTTTTGTGATATCTAAGTTCTCATCAGCAGATATTAAATCCTTTTTATTAATAACCATTCTAATTTTCTTTTCTTTCATATAATCATGAATAATTGGATTTAAATTTTTCAAAAGTTCATTTTTTGCTTTAGCTCTTTGTTTTGAAATATTATTTAATAGCGTATTTCTCTCTTTTTGTAAATCTGATACTTTTTTTCTTAGATCAGTAATCTTTTTTTTATATTCATCTGCAGAAATTACTTTTTTTTGTTGAATAAGTTTTTTTTCTTCCTCCTGAATTAGTTTTTCTTTTTTTTCTAAGGAAGATATTCCATTTTGTAATTTCTTTTTCAAGGAATCTTGTGCTTTTTTCCCAGCGATACTTGAATTAAGTATGTATTTAAAATCTAAGTAAAAAGGAACATCCGCTAATGTTGTCTGGGTAAGGAGAGAAGTAAAAGAAAAAATGATTAAAATTTTTTTAAGTAAATTCATTAAAAAGTTGTACCTAAGTTAAAATTAAAGCTTTCAGTTTTATCCGTATCTGCCTTTTTCAAATCATTTGCCAACACAAAAGACATTGGTCCTAGAGGAGATTGCCAATTTAATGCAATGCCTGTAGACGCTCTAATTTCATTACTGTCGTTGATTGTACTGTCATAATCTACTCCCCACACATTTCCAAAGTCTAAAAATAAACCTAGATCAGCTCCCGAGGAGTCAGGTAAAAGTTTAGGGAAACTTGCTTCAAAATTTGCTGCTACTGAATAATTTCCACCAATATGGTCATTGCCATCTAATGGACCTACTTTTCCTTGTTCAAACCCTCTTAATCTTCTTGAAGAAAGTTTTTTTCTTTTACTCAATCTAACATCATCATCACCCAATCCATTAACAGCTGAAAGATAAAATTTTGAAGCTCCTATAATTTTTTCTTCTGAAAATGACTTATAATTGCTCAAAGCAAAAGTATTTTCTATAAAAGACTTATCGGCATATATTGGTAAGACTTGATTAAATGTAGCAACAGAGCCGCTAGTAGGCATAAAAGCCCTATTTCTTTTGTCGACTTTGAAACCATAACTTCCAGCGATTTCAGCAAATTCTCCGCTTTGTTTTTTTAAAGATGCCGACGCTGTATCTTGCGTTCTAAGATCATCAAACGAACCGGATAAGCCCAAATTGAAAAATACATCCTTGTACTGTTCAAAACCTGTATTTATACCTGTTGAATATATAGAGTTTTCGTATCCTTGATCTGGTTTATCATTTGTTTCACTAGATATAAAATAATTTATAGAATTTCCCAAAAAGTTATAATTAGGATCAGTATAATTTAAAGTTCCACCAAGAGACTCCTCATCAACTTCAAGTTCAAAATTTAACCTTGTGCCTTTTCCTAACCAGTTATTTTCACTTACACTGAAACCAAAACTTCCACCATTAGTACCAATACCTGCGCCTGCCGCTATTTCTCCAGTTGGCTTCTCTTCAACATTGATAGAAATAACCCTCAAATTTTTATCTGAGCCTTGAGAAACTTCTTGATTTACATTTTTAAATATTCCTCTTGCTTTAATTTTTGATATAGATTTATCAAGGTTTAGTTTTGTAAACGGATCACCTTCGTCTATAATTAGTTCTCCTCGAATTACATCCTCATTTGTAACATTATTTCCAGTAATATTTACTCTTTCAACTAAAATTTTATCAGACTCAAAAATATTGAATTTGATTTCTATATTGTTCGCATTTTTAATTTCCTCTACGCTGTGTTCAACGAATTGTAAGTTGTTTTTTTCGATTAGTGTGTCAATATCATCTAACAAATCTTTTACTGAAAAAGGAGAGTAATATTTTCCAATGTACTTATTGTAAGAGTCTTGAAGTGAGCTAAATATTTTTTTATCAAATACAGAGTCAGCATTAGTTGATATTTTATTTATAATATACCTTGTTCCTGCATCAATAGAATACACTAAATCTATATTTCCCTCTTTATTAAACTCAGCTGAATTTGAACTTATCTGGACATCGTAATATCCAATTGATTTGTAATAATTTTTCAATAATCTTAAATCCAATTGTATTTGATTTTCACTAAAATTAGAGTTTTTTGATATGATTTTATAAAATCTATGCTCTTCACTTACAATTATATCTCTAAGACGCCTATCTCGAATTTTTTTATCACCTGTAAAACTAATTTTAGATATTTTTGTTTTATTTCCTCTCTCAATTTCAATGACTAACTCTACCGATCTATTATCTATCTTTCTTATTTTAGCCTCAACTTCACTTGAGTTGTAGCCTGCACCGCTGTAAAGTTTTTTAATTAAGTCTATATCTTTTGATAAATTAGATTTGATAAAAGATTGTTTTTCCTTAAGTCCCATAAGTTTTTTTATTTGTTCAGTAAATTTTTTACTCGGCTCACCAACAACTAACAGCTGACTTATTATTGGATACTCTATCAAATCAATTTTTAATATATTGTTTTCTAAAGAAATTTTTATATCTTCAAAAAAATTTGTTGAATTCAAGTTTTGCAAAATTTTATTCAATTCAACTTCATTATAGTTTTTGTTAACTTCAATTTCTCCATAAACCTTTATTGTTTCATCGCTTACTCTTTTATTTCCAGAAATTTTAATCTCTTTGGCTATTTCTGCGCTGAGAGGAATGAAATAAAATATTATGAGAAAGATATATGTAATTATTTTAAACATTTTTATTAATTTTTTTCGTTAATACTTTTTTAGTCCATTCACTGATTTCAAAAATCTGATTTATATTTCTAGGCTTTTTTATAGCATATTTTTTATAATTTCTATCCTTAAGAACAATTAAAACCAATTTGTACATACTCAAAAATGGTATCTTTTTTCTCAAAAATTGGTCAACTAAAACCTCATTTGCTGCATTAATAATAATAGGCGTAGAATAGTACTCATTTATTTTATCTTTTAATTTGCTCATGGGAAATATTTTGCTATCAACTTTTCTAAATGTAAGATTTCTAATTTTATCTTTTGACTTTGAATTTACAAAATCTTCAATGTGAATTTTATTATCAAATATTGCATTAGCAATAGGAATAGTCATCGAAGTTTCATGATATATAAATTTAATTAATCCATTATTTAATTCAATTATTGCATGAACTAAAGATTCAGGATGTATTATTATACTTAACTTATTATTTGGGATATTAAAAAGTTTTTGTGCCTCTACTAATTCTAACATCTTGTTCATTAACGTTGATGAGTTTACAGAAATTTCTTTACCCATTTTCCATTTTGGATGTTTTAAAGCTTGATAAGGTTTAATTTTTTTTAATTGCGATATACTTTTATTTAAAAAAGGTCCTCCGGAAGCTGTAAGATATATTCTTTTAATTTGTTCAATTTTATAATTTGAAAATAATTGCATTATTGAAAAGTGCTCAGAGTCTATTGGAACAATCTTAGTTTTATTTTTTTGTGATTCTTTTTTAATTAAATCCCACCCGCAAATAATTGCCTCTTTATTTGCTATTAAAATCTTTTTACTTTTCTTTATAAATTCTATAGTTGGTTTTAATCCTTCAATTCCTGAAATTGCAGACAATGTGATGTCTGATTTTTTTAAAGTTTTATAATCTAAATATTTAGAAAAGATAATTTGAGTTTTTTGGTTTTTAATTTTTTTTTTTACTTTTTTAAAAACTTGATAATCCCCAATTATAAAAGTTTCGGGTTTGTACTTTTTAATTTGTTTTACAATTAAGTTTAGATTTTTATTAGCAAATAAAATATTTAGTTTAAAAAAATTTTTTTTTTTTTCTATAATTTTTAATGTAGTAGCTCCTATAGAACCTGTGGACCCTAAAATGGAAAATGACTTTTTCATCCGTTTAAAATTAAAATAGTTATGAAACCTAAAGGAATTCCAAATAAAATACCATCTATCCTATCAAGAATTCCTCCATGCCCCGGTAGAAAATTTCCTGTATCTTTCATAGAAGCTCTTCTCTTTAGATAGGAAAATAATAAATCACCTAATTGACAGAATATCGAGGTGATCGATCCTATGATTAAAATTTGAAAATTAAATTGTTCAGTAAGGATTAAAAAAATGATAACTAAAAACATATTTGCAAAAATAAAAGAACCTACTGAACCAGAAATTGTTTTTTTGGACTTATTTTTGTAAGCTTTGGTCCTCTAAAAATTTTACCTATTATATACCCTCCAAGATCTGATCCTATACAACAAATCATTAATGAAAATAAAGTAACTTTAAGTTGAAGATTATTTGATAAAATTACAAAATATAAAGAAAATAGAAATATATATATTACAAAAAATAAATTTAATAAAAATTTAAATGAAATACCTTTGACAGCTTTGTCTATAATTTTAAAAAATTCTAAAACAGTAAGAACCCCTAAAATCAAAAATGAACAAACAAGTACTGTTTTTGAAACAAATATTGTAAGAAGAGCAAGAAATAAAAAGAAAGATGTCATTATTCTTTTTTTGAGATTATCTTTCATTAAATTGCTCCGAAATTTCGTTTACTATTTTTATATTTGACAATTATTTTTTTTAGATCACTCTCATTAAAATCTGGCCATAATTTTTTCAAAAAAAATAATTCTGCGTATGCTAATTGCCAAAGCATAAAATTACTTAATCTTTGATATCCACCAGTTCTTATCAAGATATCAGGGTTAGGAATATTTTTGGTATATAAATTATTTTCTAAATTTTTAATATTTATTGTTTTCTTCATTTTTTTAACAGCGTTTATAATTTCATTTTTAGAACCATAATTAATTGCTAAATTAACGAGAATTTTTCTATTATTTTTTGTTAATGAAGCACTTTTTAGGAGTATCTTTTTTAAATTTTTTGAAAGCTTATTTATATCTCCTATAATGTTTATTTTTATGCCTTGAGAAATTACATTTTTTATTTCTTTTGAGAAATAATTCTTAATTAATTTGAATAGAAAATTGATCTCTGCATGTGGTCTTTTCCAATTTTCCGATGAAAAAACGTAAAAGGTAATTACTGGTATCTTTAATTTTATTGAAATGGATACAATCTTTTTAACAGTACCAACACCTCTTAAATGACCAAAGTTTCTACTTTTGTTTTTTTTTAGACCCCACCTTCCATTGCCGTCCATAATAAAGGCAATATGGTTGAGTTTATTCATATTTGACTTATCTCTTTTTCTTTTTCACTCAGTATTTTTTCAATATTTTCAATATTTGTATCTGTTAGTTTTTGGATATTCTTTTCATAGTTTTTATTGTTATCCTCTGAAATAATTTTTTCTTTTAATTTTTTTTTTAATTCTTCGTTAGCTTCTCTTCTAATATTTCTTATAGATATTTTTGCTTTTTCTCCCATATTTTTTAATATCTTTATTAACTCCATGCGTCTTTCCTCAGTCAAATCTGGAATTCTTAATCTGATAACTTGTCCGTCAATTTGAGGGTTTATTCCAAGTTCAGATTTTTGAATAGCTGAATCAATTAGTGTGACGTTTCCCTTATCCCAGACTTGAATAGAAATTAATCTTGCTTCAGGAACTGTAATTGTTGCTAGCTGTTCCACAGGCATTAATTGACCGTAAACATCAACTTTAATTATATCAAGCATATTTGTATTGGCTCTTCCAGTCCTTAATGTAGCGATATCTTTTTTAAAAGATTGAATACTTTTGTCCATTTTTATAGAATAATTTTTATCATTAAAGTCGCTACTCATAGTTATATACCCTCTCCAACTTTATACTTTACAAAATTTATTACATTAATTTGCTTTTCCATCGAATTTTCTTTTAAAATATCTGAAACCTTTTTTTTTGGATCCATAATCCAAATTTGGTTTAAAAGGGAATTATCATTTAAAAATTTAGATATTTTTCCTTTCGATATCTTTTCTGCTACTTCTGGAGGTTTGCCAGAGTTTGTTATTTCCGCTTTAATAATTTCTAATTCTTTATCTACAATTTTTTTATCTATACCATCCTTGTCAATTGAAAGTGGATTAGATGCTGCAATATGCATGGCTATTTTAGAACCTATCTTATCATTCTGTCCTTTAATTATTCCATCAAGCTTGACGATTGAAATGATTTTTCCAATATTTTTTTCAATTGCTGAATGAACATAATAAAAATTAGACCCCTTTACATTATCAAAAAAATCAGTTCTTCTAATTGTAATTTTTTCACCTATCTTAGCTATTAAATTTACCAAGTTATCTTTTACGATATTTCCATTTGCCATAGTAGCTTCATTCAGTTTTTCGACATTTCCTTTATTTAAAAAATTGAGATCAGATAATTCTTTGCAAAAATCTATAAAGTCTTTATTTTTTGCTACAAAATCTGTTTCGCTATTTATCTCTATGATTGAAATTTTACCGTCTTTCTCTTTGACTAAAGCTAGGCCTTCAGAAGCAGTTCTGCTCATTTTTTTGGAAGCTTTTGCAATTCCTTTTTTCCTAAGATATTCAATTGATTTTTCTAAATCTCCCTTGGTTTCATCAAGAGCTGATTTGCAGTCCTTAAATCCGACACCTGTCAGTTCTCTTAATTTTTTAATACTATCTAATAAATCTTTATTCGACATTTAGTTATTGTTTAAGAACTATTTTTTTTTTTCTTTTGATTTAATTGTTTTTTGTTCTTTTGACTCTGGAGCTTTTATTTGTTTTTCTGCATCTTTAATTGTATTTTTTAAAAGTTCGCAATATAGATTTATAGATCTTCTAGCATCGTCATTACCAGGAATGGGAAAATCGATACCTGTGGGATCAGAGTTTGTATCTAAAACTGCAATGATGGGTATACCTAATTTTTTTGCTTCTGCAACAGCAAGAGACTCTATATTTGTATCAATAATAAAAATTAAATCAGGAGTCTTTTTCATTTCTGAAATACCGCCAAGTGATCTTTTCAATTTCTCTTTTTCTTTTCCAAATTTTAATATTTCTTTCTTTGTGAACCCTAAATTTTCTTTTGATAGTTGATCCTCAAGTTTTTTTAGCCTCTTTATAGAATTTTGTATAGTATTCCAATTAGTTAACATTCCTCCCAACCATCTAAAATTAACGTAGTATTGGCCAGTCTCATTGGCTAATTCACTCACTTGTTCTGACGCCTGTTTTTTTGTTGAAACAATCAATAATTTTCCACCGCTTGAAATTATCTTATGTACTTGGACAAGCGCAGTTTTAAGAAAATCAACTGTTTGGGTTAAATCGATTATATGTATAGAATTCTTTTCTCCAAAAATATACTTTTTCATTTTTGGATTCCATCTCAAAGTTTTATGCCCAAGATGTACACCCGCTTCTAATAACTGTTTTATGTCAACTTTAGGTACGTTCATAAATTTTCCGGTTAATCCACCACAGTAATTCCAAAATTATGGACCGGTAGGGCATTGCCCTTATAACTGTGTGCGAAATTACTCTTTGATATATACAAACAGAGTGAAAAATCAATACTCTATACGGTTATTTTTTCTACGTATTCCTTTGATTTTAAAGCTTTCAGTTGGTTAATATCGAATTTTCTATTATTTTGTAATGAATAACTGGCCTTTTTATTATTAGATTTAATAATAAGTCTTATTTCAGTGTTTCCATTTTTAGATAATATTTCTTTAATTTCATTTAATTTATAATTTTCCTTTAATTCAATAGTTACTTGGAGATAAGGTCTATTAATTACTTCGTTAATACTGAGAATTTTTTTTACGTTTATCCTTTTTTTTGTTTCTTCATTTAAAATTTTTTCTTTATGCAAGGTAAGAACAAAAGACTCTGACTCAATTAATTTTTCTCTATTTTTTACTAGAGTTTCTGCAAATAAAAATAATTCAAATTCACATATTTGATCGCTAAATTTTACTATTGCATAAGGGGTTCCTTTAGCACTTTTTTTTTCCTGTATTGACATTATTGTCCCTGCTACAAGACCTTCATTAGAAGTATTGCTGTAGAAACGATCGTATGAGACTATGCCTAGTTGTTCGAAAATATCTTTGTACTCATTTAATGGATGACTAGAAATATAAAATCCCAGAGATTTAAATTCCTCTGATAAAAGCTCTTTTTGCTGCCAAGATTTTGATGGTAAAAAATCAAAATCACTTTGAATATTTGTAGTATTATCGAAAAGGCTAGTTTGATTGTTATCTTTGTCATAATTGATATTTTTAATTTGCTGAATAATTTTTGGAATCGAATAAAATATTTTACTTCTATCCGTAATAAACTCATCGAATACACCTGCTTTAGTCAGACCCTCTAATTGAAGCTTATTAACATCTTTAATATTTACTCTATTAATAAAATCTAAGAACGATTTGAATTTTCCATTCTTCTCTCTTTCGCTCACAATATTCGATATTGCTTCAAATCCAACATTTTTTATTGCTCCTAGCCCGTAAAAAATCTTACCTTCTGAAGCTTTAAATTCAGCAAAACATTTATTGATAGAAGGTTTAATGATTTCTACTTTTAGTCTTTTTAATTCTTCAACAAATTCTCTTAATTTTGAGGTATTGGTTAACTCAGTAGACATTGTTGACGCTATGAATTCTTCTTTAAAGTAAGTCTTTAAGAAGGCAGTTTGATAAGCTATTAACCCATACGCAGCTGCATGACTCTTGTTAAAACCATACTGTGCAAATGGCTCGATTTTTGTAAATACAAAATTAGCAACGTCTTTAGTTATCCCTTTTTTTATCGCGCCTTGAATAAATCTTTCTTTTTGTTTATCAAGCTCTGCCTTTTTTTTCTTTCCCATTGCCCTTCGTAATATGTCTGCCTCTCCAGCAGTAAATCCTGCTAATGTTTGAGCTATTTGCATTACTTGTTCTTGATAAATGATAATTCCATAAGTTGGTTTTAGAATTTCTTTTAAAGTTGGGTGGATATAATCTGGTTCTTTTAAACCATTTTTACAATCATTATAAATTGGGATATTGCTCATTGGGCCAGGTCGATAAAGCGCAACTAAAGCTATAATGTCATCAAATTTATTTGGCTTCATCTGTTTAATTGCTTCTCTCATACCTGCGCTTTCTAGTTGAAATAAGCCAGTTGTTTCTCCTGTTGATAAGAGAGAGAAAACTTTTTCGTCACTTCGGTTTATCTTAGTGATATCTAACTGTATATTTTTTTTCTTTAATCTTTTTAAAGTTTTATCAATGACTGTTAGAGTCTTCAGACCTAATAAATCAAACTTTACTAATCCTGCATTCTCAGATGAGTACATGTCGAACTGAGTTGAAGGGAGTATTAAATTTGAACTATGATCAACATAAAGTGGAAATAGTTCAGATAATTTTTCCCCTGCAATAACGACTCCAGCTGCGTGTGTAGCCATGTTCCTGTTTAATCCCTCCAACTTTAATGATAGATCAAGTAGTTTTTTTATCTTTGAATTATTTTTTATTTCCTCCTTAAATCTAGGCTCTCTATCAATTGACTCCTGTAAAGTAAGAGGTCTTGAAGGATCAAACGGAACCATTTTACAAAGTTTATCGACATGACCATAAGGTAATCCCAGTACCCTGCCCACATCTCGTAAAGCCATTCTCGCTTTTAATTTTCCAAAAGTTATTATATGAGCGACTCCGTCTTTATATTTTTTTCTTAAATATTCAAAAACTTGATCTCTTTTTTCTTCACAAAAATCTATATCAAAATCAGGCATTGAAATTCTATCAGGATTTAAAAATCTCTCAAAAATTAAATCAAATTCTATAGGATCA
>MDTD01012976.1_pt1 | contig 11822 bp, 4 predicted proteins | sample 811221 | NCBI WGS metagenome assembly MDTD01 (sample SAMN05326646, study PRJNA326480) | marine metagenome | isolation source: seawater | place: Pacific Ocean: South West | collected 2011
CCGTTGACTATCTCATCGCCAGTGAGCGGGCAGGGGCTCGCCATGCTAAGTCTGGGAGCACTCAACGGACGTGTCGTCACATTTCTGGATGGAGCCACAAAAAACATCAGTGGTCGTATTATCAAATCATCACCAAATATTGTTCCTAACGGAACAAATACACAATACAACTACACGATTCGCATGTTGTTCCCAAAGATCGTCGGCAATACAAGTATTGCCCCCACAAGTTTCATCGATAAATTCTTGGTTATCAATGGTCGGGATTTCTCGGGAAAAGGAGCCGGAATCAACCTGACAGCTAATGCGACTCGTTATGGAAAACTGGACGCTCACGCATTGCTACCTAACCGTAGTATGGATCCAAACCCAACACTGCCTAATCGTATCATCAATCCAAATAGTGAATACCATCTCGATTATCGTCGTGGTGGACTCAACGAAGGCTACGATGTCCCCGATTATCAAAACATGGCAATGGCTGCCTTAATAAATAATCCAAGCGATCGTCACCTCGAATATGTCCTACCTTCCTTTCATCGCCCCGCTCTATTCAATTATTGGGTCAACGCTCGTAACTCCGGCACACTCCCCTATAATCTGACATGGCATCGAACTCTACAACGTATCCTCATGCGACCGATGCCATGGGATAACCCGGAATTTACTGGGGGTAATCCGAGAATGTCATTGAGAGCCATTCTTGTCGACGGAGTCCCCGGAAATCCTGGAGACGATGATGGGAATGGTATAAGCGATCTTATCGTTGATAATAACGGGAACGGAAGTTACGATCCGGGTGACGTGATCGATCCCGAAGAGCTATTCTTTCCCGGGACTACCGATAATTTTCTTGCCATAATGGGCCACACTTTAGACCAGCTTGACAATGATGGCGATGGCGTGGTGAACAATATCGAGGAAAATCACTTTCCATGGGATGTGGATAACGACGGAGATGGGACTCCAGACAGTATCTGGGTCGATCTTGGCTTACCTATCCAGACGGATGAATCTGGCCGGAAGTTTAAGCCGTTATTTGCGATTCTATGTACCGACATGGATGGCCGGCTCAACCTAAATGCGCATGGCAATCAAATGCATTATCTCGCAGCGGCTACCAATTCGTCGGTCATCACGGCGGGTGGCAACACCAGCAATTATCCACGTGGACTTGGTTTCGGCCCAGCGGAAATCAACCTAGTCAGTATCCTTCCCAACGTGGGGCAGTATCGTCAGTTATTAGTTGGCATCCCTAATCAAACGAACGGACGTTACGGAAATAACCGTGCCGTGGGCGCTCCGGATATCGACCCATTTTCGTTCTACAGTTTCAATGATTTTCCGATCAATCACCCCGACCAACAGTTCTCCTCATTTCAAACAATCACAGACATTCATGGAGAGTTAGCACGCGGAATCAATACTGCTGGTAATCCGGTGAGCGAAATTCCCGGCGTACCAGCAGCCAACCTTTCAACGCTAAGTAACTACGGCTTGCCTTCCGGAAATCGCCATGTGATTGCGGATAACCCCTATGAACTTAATCTCGTCTCGCCTAAAGCTACTGATCAAATTTTTACGCCGCATGAACTCGAAATAATCTTGCGTTCTCAAGATACCGACAGTTCATTTCAACCATACCCCGGTGCTGATCAGGCCTGGGGGCAGGCGGGAATTGATGACGATGGCAATGGCCTCGTTGACGATATACAGGAAGCATTATTTCCCGGTTCAGATGACAGCTTTGCGGGTAAAATTAACTCCCGTTTATTCGATTTAACGAATGCCTTCACCCGCTCATATCATCAAAACGGTGAGGCTAACCGTCGCTCCGTAACCACTGCAAGCTTTGATGCACCTACGCCCAGTGTGCAACTTCCTAAAAACTATCGCGAACTACCACCCAATATCAACCACCTCAAAACATACGGGGATAACGGAGGAGATACAGCGACTCTTTTGCTACGTCATCGTATGTTACTTGATGGTCAGACAAGAACTTTGCTACAACCCTATGAAACATCTCCCGTCCTACATCAATATGCGCTAAATCTTTTGATGTCGTGGTCTAAAGGTCCTGACGGAGAGTGGGGAGAACAGGGAGTAGATGATGATGGAAATGGAATCACGGATGATTTATTAGATGCCGGCCGTCACGACGATACACGATCCCCACTCTTAGACATTGGCATCTTTGATGGTCAGAAGATGGATGTCAATCGTCCCTTCGGAAACGGCATGGATGACAATGGTGATGGAGTTGTTGACAACTTTATTGAATCTACCGGAGTGGAGCAGCTTTGGCCCAACATCTTTAATGCCACCCCCATCTTCATGGATCATGATAATGACGGCATTTCAGGCCAGGCAGGTGGCGACCCCGACGCATTTTTAGCCAGATATCACTACGCTCGTCAACTCTATGTGTTAACCATGCTGGTGAATGAACGACCAAACATCGATTTTAATCTCAATGGAATCCGCGATGACTATAGTGGAGACAATGTTTCCGATGAAACACAATACAATATCGCTCAGTGGGCGGCCAATGCCGTGGACTTCCGAGATGTCGATGCCATTATGACTCCCTTTGAATTCGACATTAACCCGTTTAACGGATGGGATGTGGATGGAATCATCGGAACCGCTGATGACGCTCATCCCGAACGTGCACTAGTTTGGGGTTGTGAAAGGCCCGAATTATTAATCAGCGAATCGATTGTATTTCACGACCGCCGTACTGAAGATCTCAGCAACGAACAACCACTGCCCGCCGGAGATCAAGCCGCCCAAATCGGGATGGGCGACGACAATAGCGACCAACGTCTTTTACCTCGCAGCGGAGCATTTTTTGAGTTATACAATCCCTGGTTGAATCCCACCAGTGATGCCACCGCACCCGCTTCAGGTTCCTGGGCACCGGCGGAATTCTATCGCGACGTAACGACAGGAAACTTCACCAACGGAATCCGTCTCAATCAAACCACGTTTAATACTAATAGTAATGGTCACCGTTCCCCAGTTTTTCGTTTGATTGTCGTTCGTGGTAATGACCAGGATCTGGATCCGGATGCTTTTGAAGATGCATTTAAGCCAAACGCGAACGCGATTGAGAGAGCTATTTATTTCACGGATAACGCGTTGGTTAACAATGGAAACCCGTTAGCCGCGGAAATCCCTACAGGTGTCGCTGCGCGGAATGGACGCGAGCAATTCTTTACAACCTTTGAACCCCGCCCACTTCTTGGTGGGCAATATGCGGTAATCGGTTCGAGTGGCCACTACGCTAACAACAATCGATACACAACGTTCATTGGTCGCAGCACCAACGCTCAGGGAGGCGGCGGGCAGGCTCAGCTTGATTACGCTAACACGCGACGCATTGAATTAATTCCCGATCCCAACGATGGGGTTGGAGCTCGCATTCACAACAACATCAATCCGCCAGGCTATGGAGATAAAACGAATACTGCCATTAATGCCAATATCCCTGTCGTTGGTCTCCCTATCAATCAGCATATTTTTGGCGGTAACACATCACCTCTTTCACTTACTCTCACGGAACCGGTGGGTGGTTATTCACAACGCGTTAATGCTGTTCCCGGGCTAGACGGTGAATTAGAATTTAATCCGCCACGGGACATACCACTCGACTTCGCAAATAATCCAAATCTCGCAAACCCTATACTAAACAATGGGACGACAACTGAATTTTCAGTCGTTCATTTACAGAGACTCGCTAACCCGCTTCAGCCCTACGACGCCACCACCAACCCGTATCGCACCATCGATACACACAGTGTGGATGTAACTGCCTTCAACGGTGTGGAGAACGAACATCCTGATGATGGGGCTTTATCTCCAAGAGAAGACTTTTTTAGATTCCACTCTCACCAACGTGGTGATGCTGATGTGATCGCGGCCGGAATGGGGGGACAACCGAGCCGTAATCTTTGGCAATCTGAACCACACAGCCAACCTGTTCCCCCACTTCTGCCGGGAGTAGCACCGGCACCAGGCAATGATAACAACCACATTTTTAGACACAGCCTACATATTACTTTAGGATACCTAAACAGTACTTATGGGAATCCTCGTCCTGATGGTACGCCTGATGCTACCACAGGACATCCTTTCCCCTGGCTGCAGTGGAATAATCGTCCTTTCGTCTCTAGTCTGGAGTTAATGCAGGTCCCCTACAGCAAGTCTTCCAAATTGCTTTTCGATTACACGTTTGACCGTAATGTACCGGGAAATTCTCCTTATGATGATGTTGTCATGCCGGATGCTCCTTTAATTCATGAATATGGTCATCTCTTGAATTTCTTCGAATCCGGCGATAACACGGCGAACTTCCAACGCATCTTTGACTTTTTGCACACGCCCAGTCCATACGCCGGTGCCTACACTTATCTGAACCCTCTGAACTTCGGTTCTGGCATCGGTACTGATGAGTTACATCCTCCGTTCAACAAAGTCTCAAACTTTCGGGATCCTGGAAAGCTTAACCTCAATACAGTATTTGACCCTGCTGTCTATTTAGGTCTGTTGAACGGACACCCGGGGCCAAATTATGGGGAGTGGATTGACTCCCGTCGAGGTTATGGGGCCGCCGGTAACAATCTCGTCTCGTTTAACCCCAATATGCCTTCATTATTTACAAATCCAATTCGTCCTACTGGAAGTGGTGACATTGTTCCATTAGCCGGTCTGGAACGAACTGATGTCGAGTTATCTCTGCTGAGAAATAATCAGGCTGGCACAACAGCGCTCGTTAACTCGGCCTATACTGATCAGGCCCGAAACGCACAACGCAATTCATCCTTCAAATACCAAAGCCTGCAGCGACTCGACAATTTGGTGACGGGGCGTTCGAACGTATATGGTGTCTGGATTACGATGGGTTACTTCGAGGTAATGGCATCTACTCCAACTCCTGTCAATCCAGACGGATATCAACTGGGCCAGGAAATCGGTAACGATCGAGGAGAGATACGACGACACCGAGCATTCTACATGATTGACCGGAGTATTCCGGCGGCGTTTGAACCGGGAGAAAACCATAACGTTGATAAGACGGTCATTTTACGACGTTATATTGAGTAATCGTTAAGATTAGTCATCAATGTCTGTAACTCTGAACTGTGGCACTTTTGTTCGTTGAATCCGGACTGTTTGTCACGGATAATAGGACTAAGTTAAACTTCCTTCCTCACGGAGTACGGGCGTGTCCTCTGATTCCAGTAGTCATTTTGATTTAGTCCCGATGACGGGTCCTGCTGCGCATTCAAGTCGTCCCGAGATGGTCACACTGTCACTCGGTTCCAGCCTGCCTCTGCCTGATGTTTCTGAGCTGCCTGATGTCACAAAGGCAAACAAGACCAAACAAATACCCGCGAAGGGAGAAATTCAGGAAACTGTCGGAACAAATCCCAACGTCCCCATGCGGATCGGCACAATTTGGCTCGATGGTGAAAGCCTGATGTGTTCCTGCCCAGACTGTATGGCTCCAGTCACAATTCGTCATTGGCTAATGGTGGCTGACTGCTGGAACTGTCAAACAGCCGTGCTTTTAAGCGCGGAACAGGAAGCGACTGTAAAACAGCTAATGAAAAGAACTTCAGGCTCCGAGCCTCAAGTTCTACGAAAACAAAACAAATCTACCTCAACCGATCTTCCCTATTACCCTGCTGCTTTACCAAGTGAAGCGGCCTCCCGCCTGCGCACCACGCTGGTTTACGAAGATAAACTGCATTGGGCTCGTCGTGCATTCAATCAAACCCCCGCCTGGATCGTCAGCTTACTCGCTCATATTCTGGTTTTGATCCTGATGGGTCTGTTCTATGACACTGATACCGACGATGGCGAATACATTACATTGTCTGTGGTCGTCGGTGATGCCGATCGGGAAGGAGGCAATATTACCAATCTGACTCCGGATGCAGAGGATAATTACGAACTTCCCCCGCCTGAAAACATTGACCCTAACAACCCGGAAGAAATGGAGAAGGTCAATCAGGATCGTGAAGTCGCTGAACAACTCCAAAAGGACTTTGACACTAACAATGCCAATCTCCCTGACATCGATTCCGTAAAACGGCGTATTAATGAAGCCACAGGTACTAACAAAACAATCCTTGCTCGTGACCCTCGTGTTCGTAAACAAGTCGTCGCAAGAGAAGGCGGTACATCCGCTACTGAAGCAGCCGTGGCACGAGGCCTAGAATGGTTGGCTCGCCATCAGGAACCAGCGGGACACTGGAGTCTTCATAAGTTCAATGCACACCCGGGTTGTACATGTCAGAATCCGGGACAATCAATCACGGATGCCGGTGCGACAGCACTGGCATTACTACCGTTTCTCGGTGCAGGACAAACTCATATTGCGGGTATGTACAAAGATGAAGTACGAGCAGGCCTGGATTTCCTGCTGGACAATCAGGCTCCTGACGGAGACCTTAGTACGGGAGCCCGAGGTAATACTCGTTTATATACACATGGGCAGGCAGCCATTGTGCTTTGTGAAGCATATATGATGTCTGGCGACCAGCGTCTCAAGCAACCAGCTCAAAACGCGATTACTTTTATCATTGCCGCCCAGCATCATCAGGGTGGATGGCGATATAATCCCGGGCAACCCGGGGACACGAGTGTTGTCGGTTGGCAGATCATGGCACTGCAATCCGCTCGCGCCGCTGGCCTCCAGGTCCCAAACTCGGTATTGCAAAAAGCAAATCAATTTCTTAATAGCGTTCAGGCCCCTAATCAACTTTATGCTTATCAGCCACGTGTTTCGCCCACGCATGTTATGACGGCGGAAGCCATCCTCTGTCGATATTACTTAGGCCACGGACGAAATGCTTCGACGATTGCCACCGGTATCAATCACCTTATTGATAACCATTTGCCGAATCGTAGCGGCGAAAATATTTACTACCTCTACTACGGAACTCAGGTAATGCATCATTACGGTGGTCCGGAGTGGGACTTATGGAATGACCAGATGCGCGAGCTGCTTATTTCCACGCAACACTCCAATGGCCATCGCCGCGGCAGTTGGACTCCCAAAGAAAATCACGACCGTCAGGGTGGACGACTGTATGCCACCGCTATGGCAATCTGTTGTCTGGAAGTCTACTACCGGCATTTACCAATCTTCAGACAGTTCGAAGTCAAGTAGCTTACGTCTGACTACTTGTTGCCTTTCAGAAAATTAGGTGGCTTGAATTCAACTGGTTCGTCGTCTTTCTTGCCATCACCGTTAGGATTTAAATTGAGACCACCAGGCTTGGGATTCCCCAGGATAACCTGATTACCTATCTGTCCTCCGTTGGGATTTACTACTGCGTCTCCGTTTTGATTCAAGGCCGCATTCGCTTCCGCTTCTTTTTCGATTTTTAGTTGTTCAATAGGCACTGCCCCGTTGGAGGCAGATGAAATGTCAACGAGCAGATAGCCTGCCCAGAAAAATGGATGTGACGTGTCAATTGGAGCATCAAAGTCGCGAGCTCGCGGTTCTTTATCAGGAGCGGACTGGCCGGCACGAATCACATTGACAGAAGCCTGCCAGGCCTGGTCAGCCGGTAGGTCTCGGGATTTTTCCAAAAACTCTCCCATTAATTTATAAGTGGATTCACCACCAACCCGCCAACGACTTAACGCGACAGTTCGTGAGCCACTGGCTAATAAACCAACGGTTGTCAGAAAAATCTCATTACCGGCTGCGTGCTGGTTCAAACTCGCTTCCACACCGGTTCGATAGCCGGGAAGACAAACAATATCGCAATGACTCCATGGGATCTGCATCCAGGCTTTTAGTGAACTTCCAGAACGCCCCGGTGAAAGACTCCAGTCATAACTGACATTCTGAGTACCTGCCAGATCCTGAAAGACCACGAGCTGATTACTGATTGGTCCCAGTTGCGCCCCGGTTCCGGGAAACTCAACAGGCAAGATTTCTGCTGTGTTGATTCTATCAGTGAATCCTTTCAATAGGTCCGCTCGCAACTGCTCGTCATCTTCGAGCGCAAACGGTCCGTTCACGACACTGGTACGAGTCACTGGTCGTCGATTCCGGCCGTCCCCTAACACCAGCGACACGGTGGGACTATACCTTACCCTGTGGGTAGCTATCAAAGGATTTTCTCCCAGCGGTAGCAGTTCAAAAGGAACATACCAAAGAAATCCATCCGGCACGATAACCACCTGACGGCCAGCATCAAACGGATTTTCCTGTACATTACCAAAGATCGTTTTTTGAATCGTTGCCAAACTCTGTTTCCATTCCTCTTTAGCCAGAATGGTTGGAGTCACTTCCGTATTTGCATCAAAGTGCCCCATATGACGATACATTGTTCGCAGCGAGGCAAGAATCGTAGCCGGAGTCCCAACTTTCCAACTTTGATACTTCTCATTGGATAACATGAATCCATACAACGTACGTTTCGTTGCAAAGAAAGAGATTACAACTTGATCCGGGGGCAACTGAGCCTTGAGCTGCTTCATGTTATACAACGGTGGAAAGCTAAACTCTGTCGGATTGGGCTCAAGAGCCATACGCTGGAGATAAGTCTCCTGTGCGACTGTTCCCTGAGACAGGGTCGGGAACGTTTGCTGTTGGAGCCCGGCATCGGCGGCTTCCTGTGGCGCCAATGGCAGATCTGAAACTTTCGTCAGCAATTGGTCCAAAACCTGACGATTATGTTGATAATTGGGATATTTGTTCAGTAGCGTCTGACGTTGTTGCAACGCCTGCTTCGATAACAATTCTTCGGGACCTTCAAGGATCCAACGCAGGCTCAACACACGCCCTCCCATGGGCAACGTCTTGTAGAATCGATGGCGACGGATCCGATCAGTAATTTCGACCGCTCGTTCAATCTCTTTTCTGTTCATTGCCAACTCAAACCATCGTTCCATCGTTGGTTCATGGTCGGACAGCAAATACTTCAAAGTATCCCGAGGACTGTAAACCCAGTCGATGGGGCCTGGATCCCGGAGCACTCTTTCATAAACCAGATCGGCCGTTCGCTCAGTGATAGAACCATTTTTGAATAAGGCATCAGCATGAGCGATCTGAAGTAACCAAGGTGAGGCATCTGACTGAAATAGAAGTAATTTACTCATGATCTGCTGACCTACTGCAAGCTCTCGTCTTTGAAATGACGTTAACGCGTTGACGAACAGTAAGCGAGCACCTATTTCACCTGCACCCATTTCTGCTCGATTTATCACGTTCTGAGCTTGTTTAACCAAAGTTTCTGCTTGCTGAGGCTGTTCAGATGCTACGGCACTCTCAGCAGCAGCAGTATAGGTTGATGCTTCAAGCCATTCTGACTCCAACCTTGCGTAAGCCGCTATTTCAGCTAACCCTGGGAATGCTCCAGGCAGGTCACCGGCAGATTGATTCTTCACGCCCCACCGAACTGCCTCCTCAACGACACTGTAGTCGTTGTAAAAGGCAGCACTGATCGTTGCTTCCTTGAAGTAGTTCGCGGCCTGTTGATATTGTTTACTTTCAAATGCGAGCTTCCCTAACTCCAATAGCGCCAATCCAGATAGTTCATGATCCATTCGACCAAAGGAAATCGAAGACTGAAGCTCCGCCAATGCTGCTTGAGATTCACCGACGGAATGTTTAGCCACACCAAGCATGAGGCTCATCCAGCCCTGAGTCCAATGATTCGCTACCGCCGGACGCATCTCAAGAGACTCAACCACCCGGTTCGTTAATGGAGATAAACGACAGGTAACGCCTAACAACTCGGTTCGACGTCGGATGGAAAGTGCAAGACAGCGTACAATTTCTCGTGCATTTATCGGAGTTAACATCGCAGGTTGAACCGTCCCACCCTGCTGCAGAACCAAAAAGTTGTCGAGGCGCCCACGGAAAATTGTTACCGACTCTGGAGTTTTCCCCATGGCCATTTGCCTTGAAGACGGTCCCCAGGTGACTTTTCGATTAGAACGATAGCTCTGGGGAAGTACATTGGGCATGTATAAGCGAAGCATCCATTGAGGATTATTTGCAAACAGACTCAAAGCAATATCATATTGTTGTAAGGCCTGACGAGCCTGTCCCATTTGATAGAAGCATTCACCCAGCATGGCGCGATGACAAATACTATCAATCCATTCACCCTCAGGAGACTTAATACGAGACGTTCGATTAAACCCCGTCGCCGCTGAGCGAAATTCTCCTTCATAGAATTCAGCCATAGCGATCCAATAGTCCGCTCTGGGATAACCGGATGACCCCTGAGCAATGCAGGTGCTCGTTTTACAAAGGCTCAATAGCACAGCGAGACACGCTATACCAGTCACCATTCGCCAACATCGTTCACCCAATCCCTGCATCAAGATCTTGATCGGATTTATAGGCATCATAGGTTTTAATCCCCTGCAAATGACGCTGCTTGCAACGACAGCTCTGCATACCGGAAGTCGCGTGGAAAAAACGAATTTCCCCTCTCTTTAGACGCTTCACACCACTTCTATTATCGGAGATTGCTTGTTCACGGACTAAGTGGCATCTCTCAATGATAGGAAGTGCAGGGCTATAAATTCCAGTAAATTACGCAGGTTACCAAACATGCATTTTCCCAAATTATCTATTCACCCTATTCAACGCCGAAATGATGTCTGGCCGTTTTCAATGAACATCACAAAATAAAAAAGAGAATTCAGACAATTAGGTCAAAGAAGTACATCAACGCGGACGATTTGCAATTCAGTCAAAAGATCATTGTTAATTCAAAGCATAGTCCCTTCGACCTGAACGGGCAGCGAGTTTGAAAAATGTCCAGTAAAGCAAAACACCTCATCTTTAAAACCTGTACTGTCCTGGCTGTTGCGGGCCTTAGTGTCTTGACCGGTTGCCAAAGTCAAATTGGCGGTCAGACTCTTCCCAGCCCTCATTACCTCACTGATGACGTGCAGTATTTCGCTCCGACAGGTGAAATGAAGCTTCAACGTGAAGCGGCCGTCATGCAGGAGTACCAGGCTCAACGCGACGCGGCTAGTAACTAACAAGTCACATCATCTATCTCAATATCCCCCCCTCCAATTGAGATAGCTGACAGACGATTGAAAACCACCTTCTGATTTCCAGAATCTGAGGGTGGTTTTCATCTGCGCTGGGAAAAGAGGGGCGTTCAGGCAATAGCAACGCTGTTTGAATGCCCCTCGATTTTGAATCTATTTCAAGAGCTCGTGTAGATGAAAGTGGAACTTCCCGAGTTTCCCACCGTAGTTTCCGGCGCCAATACGGACAATATTTTCACCTGCTGCCGCTTCCATGACAGCTTTCATCGCATCAGCCACCGCTTGCTGAGATACACCGTCGACTACAATTTCGTAGGCTGCCACGGTATCAGGATGAAGTTTGGATTCGACACGTCCACGCAAGGTTGGACAATACAGGTCCGAAGTAGAGGCCGGTAGTGCTTTATAGACAGACCCTACTTTACTACCACTTCGGGCGACGCCTCCGGGGAATGGTGCAATGGATCCAACTTTGGCTGCTACTGCCTCAGCACCTCGACGTGCGGCGGCAAGTGCAGAGGTTTTACAGGAACCCTGAAGAATAATATTTCCGCCGGCAACACCTGCTCGCACATGAAGCATGTCCTGTACAAGAAACTCGCCGTCCATGACTGGAATTCTCCAGTGACGGTCATCTCCTAGTATCTTGGCCTTTTGAAAACCATCACCAAAGAACCTAATCTGTTTTCCCAAGGCAACTTGTTTATCGCCATCCGGTAATCCGTCAAAGACGGCAGTGGAAGGACAGGTCATTACACATTGACCTACTCGATTAG
>MDTD01067164.1_pt1 | contig 11820 bp, 11 predicted proteins | sample 811221 | NCBI WGS metagenome assembly MDTD01 (sample SAMN05326646, study PRJNA326480) | marine metagenome | isolation source: seawater | place: Pacific Ocean: South West | collected 2011
TTTCATGACATCAGGTCCAGTAGTAGTTCAAGTATTAGAAAAAGAAAATGCAGTATCTGACTACAGAAAAATAATGGGAGATACTAATCCTAACATGGCAGAAAAAAATACTATTAGAAATTTATATGGAACAAGCATTCAATGTAATGCAGTACATGGTTCGGATAGTATTACTAATGCAAAGAAAGAAGTATCTTTTTTCTTTAGTGAAATAGAACTCTTCAGTTAAAAGAAAAAGATTTTTCTTACTTAACGCTTCCTATAATAGTTATGGGCTGCTTTATTTCCTCACAAAAAGAAAGAAGATTCTTTTTTTCCTTTCTTTCTGCTACTAAAACCATCCCTATTCCGCAATTAAATGTTCTCAGCATTTCCTTTTGCCCAACCTTGCAGTCATTATTTAACCAGTGAAAAATGCTTTTTTTAGAATAAATATCAAGTTTTTGTGTTTCTATGGATGCTCCTAATCCTTTTGGTATAATTCTTTTAATATTTTCTTCTAATCCTCCTCCAGTAATATGGGCAAGGCCTTTTATTTTACAATTAGATAATATGCTCAGAACATATTTAACATAGATTTTAGTTGGTTTTAAAAATATATTTCCTAAAGTTTTATTTGCTTGAAATTTCTTATTATATGAAATTTTTTTTTCATCCATAATTTTTCTGATAAGGGAAAAGCCATTTGAATGAACCCCTGAGCTTGGAAGGCCAAATATTATGTCTCCAGGCCTAATATTCTTTTTAGGTAACAACTTCTTTTTTTCTACAATACCAACACAAAAACCAGCTAAATCAAATGTATTTTCAGAGTATAGTCCTGGTAGTTCAGCCGTTTCACCTCCTATTAGTGAGCATTCAGCTTCTTTACAACCTTTTGTAATACCTCTAAGAATTTCCATTACTTTTTTTTCTCTTATTTTATTGATTGCAATGTAGTCTAAAAAAAATAATGGCTTAGCACCCTGTACAATAATATCATTTACAGACATTGCAACTAAATCTATTCCAATATTTTTATAAAAACCCAGTTTTTCAGCTACTAGAAGCTTTGTCCCAACTCCATCTGTAGCTGAAATTAATATTGGATTTATATACTTTTTATCATTTAACTTGTAAGCTCCACCAAATCCTCCTATATCACCTAGTACATTATTATCAAAAGTTTCTTTTACTAATGGTTTTATTTTTTTTACAATAGTGTTTCCAAGATCAATATTAACTCCTGATTTTTTATATGAAAACTTATAGTCTTTTTTATCGCGCATGTTATTATTATACTTAGTAAAGGTTTTAGTTTATATTGAAAATTATTAATCCATTATTTATTACTTTTATATTAACATCTTTTTTGATTATAAAAAAATGTTATTCGGAACCCTATGAAAAATTTAGAGTTAAAGATATTTATGTAGAGTTCAACCTTGCAAAAAATACAGCGAATAGAAAAAAAGCAGTTAATTTAGCCTATGATAAAGCACTAAAACGTTATCTTAGATGGATAACTTTAGAGTCCAATGAAAATATCTCTGAAATTATAAAACAAATAGAACCTAATAAAGTTATAAAAGGCTATTCTATAGAAAATGAGAAATTTTCAAAAAATAAGTATAGCGCATTAATTTCAGTAAATTTTGATAAATCAGAGATAAAGAAATTATTGGCTAGTCGAAATATTAAGCATTCTTTTTTAAGAGGAACTAATACATTAGTTATTCCCTTGATGAAAATACAAGATAGATACATTCTATGGGATGATCCTAATCCTTGGTTTGAAACATGGCTTCGTAGACCTTTAGACTCTAATCTCACAGAATTTATTTTACCTACTGGAGATGTGGAAGATTTAATAACATTAAGTGCTGAAGATGCAGAAGCTTTAGTTTATTATAAAATTAAAAATATCACAAATAAATACAATGCTAATCAGGCTATAGTATTATTTTTATCTGTAGAGGAAAACCTTGGTGATTATACAGTGAAGTTAAAAGCATCAGATGGACTTTCTAGAAAAGAAATTAATCTGGAAAGTTTAGATTTTTTTAAAACAGATAATTTTTCAGATACATTGTTTAACTTGGCGAATGCATTTGCCGATTACCTAGACGATTTATGGGTAGATAAAAATATAAAAGAATTTCAAGAATCAAAGAATTTTATTAATGCAGAAATTAAATATGAAAGTTTAGAACAATGGATATCAATAAAAAAAATATTGAAGAGCAACAAAAGGTTATCAAGTTTCAAAATTTTAGGAATTACCAACAAAAAAGCTTTTGTTTTGATTGAAATTCTTTCAAAGGATGATTTTTTGGAGGAGATAGAGAAAAAAAAGCTTCTTGTTTCTAGAGATAAAAATAGCTGGTTAATTGGCTTAAAAGCAAATGATTAAGATAAATAAAGAAATAATAATAATTTCCTTTTTTTTTATAATTTTACTTTTATTATGGCAATTATCTAAAGTACTTTTTCCATTTTATGTTGGAATATTCCTAGCATATCTTTTAGACCCATTAGTTGATAAAATGGAGAAAAGAAAGATTAATAGAGGGCTTTCTTCCGCGCTCGTACTTATTTTCTTTACTGTATGTTTCTTTACAATATTTTTACTAGTATTTCCTATTTTAATAAAACAGTTCAATGGTTTTCTGGTCTATTTTCCTAACTTAATTAATAATACCGAAAATATTATTAACCAAATAATTCAGTATATTCAAAATAACATTCTCAATAATTACAACGATGAGATTATCATCAGTTTCAAAGATCCTATTACAGTTATATTTAAAAAAGTTTTCAATAAATTAATGTTGTCATCAATGGCAATTTTCAACTTTCTAGGCTTTTTAATAATTACTCCTATTGTAACTTGGTATATATTAAGAGATTGGGATAAGATAATAAAAAAAATAAAAAAAAATATTCCCATGATTAATAAAAGAAAACTAAATAAAACTATTTATGAAATAGATAGCATTTTATCTATTTATTTTAGGGGTCAATTTCTAGTAAGTACCTTTCTTGCTATCTATTATATAATTAGCTTCTTTGTATTAGATATAGAGTATTTTCTTTTTTTAGGTTTATTAGCTGGAGCTCTTTCCTTATTGCCAGTAATAGGTATTTTAATTAGTTTAATCCTTACTCTATTATTAGTTTTTTTACAATTCTATGATTATTACTATATATTATATGTTTTATTAATATTTGCTTTTGCGCAATTAATTGAAAGCAATATTTTAACACCAAAAATTATAGGAAAAAAATTAGGACTTCATCCAATAGTTGTTATATTTTCTATTGTAATATTTGGGTCGCTATTTGGAATATTTGGAATTTTTTTTGCTATTCCAGTAACTGCCATAATAACTCTATATCTAATAAAAACTGTCGAATACCTTAAAAAATGAATAACTCTAAAGAACAACAAATTTTACCTTTTGAATTTAGAGAAGCTAAAAATAGAGAAGATTTTGTTGTTGGAGCATCAAATAGAGAAGCAGTGAAATGGATTGATAGATATCCTAGATGGAAAAATAATGGTCTAATAATCATAGGTCCTAATGCATCAGGTAAATCACATTTGGCGAATGTATGGCAAAAAAAGAGTTTGTGCGATATTTTCAATTATGAAGATGTAAACAGGGAAAACAAAGATTTATTAAATTTTAATAATATTACTATCGAAGATATTCACAATATAACTAACTTCAAATTTTTTTTACACATATTTAATATCAAACAAGAAAGAAATTTAAAATTTTTATTTACTTCAAGACTTAATTTGCAAAAAATAAAAATTAAATTAGAAGACATAAAATCAAGATTAAAAACATTACCACAAGCATTAATTCTTTTACCAACTGATGATGAAATAAAAGGCATTCTTCTTAAATTATTTAAAGATAAAGGTGTATTCCTTAATGAGGATATAATTAACTTTATATTAATTAGAATAGAAAGAACTTATATAACAATTCAAAAGCTTGTAAGTGAAGTAAACAATCTTTCACTTAAACAAAAAAAAAATATTACTATCCCACTTATAAAAGAAGTAATAGATAAAAAATAAATTTTTTGCTAATTTATTAGCCAGATTATTATAATTAAATTATTATATGCAAAGTAATTACATAAATAGAGAATTATCCTGGTTAGAGTTTAATAGAAGAGTTCTCTTTGAAGCATATAACCCTAGAAACCCGTTAATGGAAAGGCTAAACTTTTTAGGCATTTCAGGATCAAATTTAGACGAATTTTTCATGGTAAGAGTCGCTGGTCTAAAAGGCCAAGTAGATAGCAATATATTTATTCAAACAATTGATGGAATAATGCCTGAAGATAGTTTGAAGGAAGTAATTAAAAAATCGAAAATTTTAAAAAAAGAGCAAAATAATTGTTGGATAAATCTTCTAAATGAATTAAAAAAAAAAAATATTAATGTTGTGAATATTAGCAAAATAAGTTCTTCTGACAAATTATGGCTTAAAAGACATTTTCTCAAAGAAGTATTTCCATTACTAACGCCTGTTGCAGTCGACCCAGCTCATCCTTTTCCATTTGTTCCAAATTTAGGACTATGCTTGGTCTTAAAGTTTATTCATAAAGTTAGTAAAAAAAATATTAGAGTAGTTTTGCCCTTGTCTAAGGGACTTAATAAATTTTACAGAATAAAACAATCAAGAAACTTTATTAGAACAGAAGATTTAATAGTTCTTTTTATTGAAAGATTATTTACTAATTATAAATTTTTATCGTATGGCACATTTAGAATAATTAGAGACAGTGATATAGAATTTAATGATGAGGCTGAGGATTTAGTTACCACTTTTGAAAACCAGCTAAAGAAAAGGAGATTTGGAAGTGTGGTTTTGTTAGAAATAAGCAGTTCTACTCCACCTGATCTTAGAAATATGATAATAAAATCACTAAATATAAAAAGGGAGTTTGTAATAGCATCCAAACATATCTTAGATACTGTAGCTGTTTTTGATATTATCAAATCCTCGCCAAAATTTTTAAAATGGAAAGAATACCTTCCAAGATTTCCTGAAAGAATAAAAGACGCTAAGGACAATTATTTTGCGGCTATCAGAAAGAAAGATATGATAATCCATCATCCATATGAGAGTTTTGATGTAGTTGTAAAATTTCTCAGACAAGCGGCTAAGGATAAAAAAGTATTAGTTATAAAACAGACAATTTATAGAACAGCCAAAGAAAATAATGCTATAGTAGAAGCATTGGTGGAAGCAGCAGAGGAAGGAAAGTCTGTTACAGCTCTATTGGAAATAAAGGCTAGATTTGACGAAGAAACAAATATTAAGGTTGCAAGGCAATTAAAAAGATATGGTGTTCAAGTAGTCTATGGGTCAATTGAATTAAAAACTCACGCCAAAGTTTCATTAGTTATAAGAAGAGAAAGAAAAGGACTTAATTCTTATGTACATTTCGGGACAGGAAATTATCATACTATGACAGCTAAAATTTATACAGATCTTTCATTATTCACATGTAATAGTCTAGTTGCTAAAGATGCTCAAGAGTTTTTCAATATGGCAACAGGTTATTCTTCTCCTAAACATTGGAATTGTTTAAGCGTTGCTCCAAAAAATTTAAGAAATGATCTCATTGCATTGATTAAAAAAGAAATTGATTATAAAAGATCTGGGGCGAATAGTGAGATATGGTTAAAATGTAATTCTCTTACAGATGAGGCCGTTATTGATGCTTTATATGAAGCAAGTAGGAAAGGAGTGCTTATAGAGTTAATTGTAAGAGGTGTCTGTTGTCTTAGACCACAAATAAAAAATTTATCGGAAAATATTTTTGTCAGGAGTATAGTAGGTAGATTTCTTGAGCATTCAAGAATATACTGTTTTAGTAATGGATTTAAAATGCCATCTTCTAAAGCCAAAGTATATATATCATCAGCCGATATTATGCCAAGAAATTTTGACAGAAGATATGAAGTAATGGTTCCAATATTGAATAAAACAGTGCATAAACAATTACTAAATCAAATAATGGTAGCAAACTTAAATGATAATAGCCAATCTTGGAAAATGAAAAGTGATGGTTCTTATCAAAAAATTAAAAATAAAGCAGTTCTAATGTCTGCACATGGATATTTTATGGCGAATCCTAGCCTATCTGGAAGAGGAGACTCTATAAAATATAATAGACCTGCTAAAATAATACTAAAAAAATAAGACATTTATTAAATATTTCTGTATGTTATTTTTTATTTTAATTAATAAAATAATACATGATAAATAAGTATAGATATGAATATTGAATACAGAACACACACCTGCGGACAACTTAGAGATAGTGACGTTAATAAAAAAGTAAAATTATCTGGTTGGATTAATTCAAAAAGAGACCATGGTGGATTACTATTTATAGATCTTAGAGATCAATATGGATTGACTCAGATTGTAGTTGATGAGAGGAGTAATATTTTTAAGGATCTAGAAACTATAAGGCTAGAAAGTGTTATTACAATCGAAGGAGAGGTATTAAAAAGGTCAGATGATACAGCTAATAGTAAAATAGCCACAGGAAATATAGAAGTTTTAGTAGATAAGGTTAAAGTATTATCTACCTCAGATATTCTACCTATTCAAGTAACAGGTAATGAGAACTACGGCGATGAAATCAGGTTGAAAAATAGATTTTTAGATTTGAGAAGGGATAAACTGAAAAAAAATATTATTTTGCGAAGCCAGATTATTGATTTTATAAGAAGAAAAATGATCGGATTAAATTTTATTGAATTTCAAACACCCATATTAACAGCATCTTCTCCAGAGGGCGCAAGGGATTATTTAGTTGCTTCAAGAATTCATCCAAAAAAGTTTTATGCTTTACCTCAGGCTCCTCAACAATTTAAACAATTAATTATGGTATCAGGTTTTGATAAGTACTTTCAAATTGCTCCATGTTTTAGAGACGAAGATGCGAGAGCAGATAGAAGTCCAGGTGAGTTTTATCAGCTTGATATTGAAATGGCTTTTTGTAGTCAGGAAGATATATTTAATATCGTTGAAACTGTAATCTACGAAACATTTAAGAAATTTTCTAATAAAAAGATTACAGATATGCCATTTCCAAAAATACCTTATATTGAGGCAATAGAGAAATATGGCACAGATAAACCAGATTTAAGAAACCCATTAATAATAGAGGATGTTACTGATTTTTTTAGCAATGATAAGGTAGAATTTAAAATATTTAAAAATTTAATCGAAAAAGGTTTTATAGTAAAAGCTATACTAGCTCCAGTAGGAAAAGAAAAACCTAGATCTTTTTATGACAAATTAAATAATTGGTCAAGAGAGCAAGGAGCTTCAGGATTAGGCTATATATATTTTGAAGAGAAAAATAATATTTTGATAGGTACAGGACCAATAGCAAAAAATATTGACGATAGCATGATTCAGGAATTAATTAGTAGTTTAAAAGCAAAAGAGGGCGATGCAGTATTTTTTGTATGTGATAAGAAGAATGACGCTCAAAAATTTTGCGGTTTAGTTAGAACTAAGCTAGGTGATGAATTATCATTAATTAAAAGAGATGAATTTAAATTCTGTTGGATAGTTGATTTTCCCATGTATGAAAAAGACCAAGTGACAAATGAAATTAAATTTAGTCATAACCCTTTTTCTATGCCACAAGGGGGAATGAAAAGTTTACAAGAAAAAAACCCTTTAGACATAAAGGCATTACAATATGATATAGTATGTAATGGAATAGAATTATCTTCTGGAGCAATAAGGAATCATAGTCTTGAGATAATGATTAAAGCATTTGAAATAGCTGGCTATCAAAAAGATAGCATAGAAAAACAATTTCCATCACTTTTCAATGCTTTTCGTTTTGGACCTCCGCCTCACGGAGGTATAGCTCCAGGTATAGACAGAATAGTAATGTTAATTGCTGAAGAACCAAATATAAGAGAAGTAATTATGTTTCCTCTTAATCAGAAAGCCGAGGATCTTCTAATGGGTGCACCAAATGAGGTATCTAAAGATCAACTTGAAGAATTAAATTTGCAATTAAAAGAAATTGAGGAAAACTAGAAAGTTCATATTTTAGATTATTTAACTTTTATTAATAATTTTCCAAAATTATCTCCTTTCATCAATCCAACAAAAGCCTTTGGTGCATTTTCTATCCCTTCAACAACATCCTCTTTCCATATTAAATTTTTTTGTTTTAACCAATTTGCCATTCTTTTTCTAGCAAATTCGTATCTATTTTCGAATCTAAAAACTAAAAAACCTTCAATGGTAGCCTGATTGGTTAAAATTGCTCTTTGCACTCGCATACCTTTTTCTATTTGGGTAAGATTATATTGTGAAATAACACCACATACAGCAATTCTTGCAAAGGGTGCAATGTTGCTAATTACATCATCCGCTATTTGTCCTCCAACATTATCAAAATAAATATTTACACCTTCTGGGCAGTATTTTTTTACTTTTTCAAATACATTTTCTTTTTTATAGTTAATTGCTTGATCGAAGTTTAGTATTGTTTTAATGTATTGACATTTTTTTTCAGTACCAGCAATTCCTATAACCTTACATCCAAAAAGTTTAGCTAATTGGCCAACCAATTGGCCAACTGCTCCAGATGCAGCTGAAATAACAACAGTATCTCCTGGAATTGGTTTGCAAATATCAAAGAATCCAAAAAAAGCCGTCATACCAGGCATTCCTAATACACCAAGTGCAGTTTGTATTGGTGCTAAGCTTGGGTCTACTTTTCTTAATTTAGAAGAAGAAATTCTTGTATAACTTTGCCAACCTATTGTAAACCCTTCAACAATTTCTCCTTTTTGATAAAAAGGACATTTACTTTCAACTATTTTACCTACGGCACCTCCTGTCACTACATCCCCAATACCTAGAGGATTTGCATAGCTTTTTGCTGTACTCATTCTTCCTCTCATATAAGGATCAAGGGATAACCAATTAATTTCAACTATTACTTCTCCAAAATTAAGTTCGTTAATTTCAGTGTCTATAATTTCAAAATCTCCTATTTGGGGATATCCAACAGGTCTTTTTTTAAGTATTACTTGAGTGTTACTATATTGCATAATTTAATTTATCATATTCTCAATAGGAGTACTAGCTACTGCATATGATTTTTTTCCCATTCTTTTTGCTAAATAAGACAGTCTACCAGCTTTGACTGCAAATTTCAAAGACTCTGCCATTGCTATAGGATTATCTGCACAAGCTATAGCAGAATTAACCAGTACTGCATCACATCCAAGTTCCATTGCTTTTGTTGCATCTGAAGCACAACCTATTCCTGCATCCAGAATTACAGGTACTTTTGACTGTTTGACTATTATTTCTATATTTAATGGGTTAAGTATCCCCAATCCAGATCCTATGGGAGATCCAAGTGGCATAATGGCAGCACATCCTATATCTTCCAATTTCTTAGCTAAAATTGGATCATCATTGCAATAGGCTAATACAGAAAAACCTTCAGATACTAAAACCTTAGCTGCATCAAGTGTTTGTACCATGTCAGGATAAAGAGTTCTTTCGTCAGACAATACTTCTAATTTTACCATGTTCCAACCACCAATTTCTTTTGCTAAATTTAGTGTTCTTAAGGCATCTTTAGAATTAAAGCAACCAGCTGTATTAGGTAAGAATGTATATTGCATGGGATCAATAAAGTCAGTTAATCTTGCCTCTTTCTCATTTGAGAGATTTACTCTTCTGATAGCGACAGTAATTATTTCAGCTCCGCTAGCTTCTAGAGCATACTTGTTTATCTCATAGTTTTTATATTTTCCAGTACCAATGATTAGCCTAGACTTAAAGCTTTTTCCTGCTATTACTAAATTATCATTTTTTTTCTTAGCACACAATTAACCACCTCCTATGAACTGAACTATTTCAATTCTGTCATCAGCTTTTATAACAGTACTATTGTACAAAGATTTAGATATTACTTTTTGATTAATTTCTACGGCTATTTTTTTTCTATCTATTTTAAAATTTTCTAATATATCATTTAGAGAACAATTAATATTTACTAACTTTTTATCTCCATTAATATATATATTTATTTTTACCATAATAGTATGTAATTATATATATAAGAATTTTAATATAAATGACAAAAAAAAGAATTATAATTTTGAATGGACCTAATCTGAATTTATTAGGTAAAAGAGAGTTAATACACTACGGAAATATAAGTCTTGAAGATATTAATAATAATTTGCAAAAATATGTTAAAAAAAAAAATATTATATTAGACTTTTTTCAATCGAATTCAGAAGGAAAAATTTTAGATTACTTGCATAATAGAATTTCTAATTATGATGCTTTAATAATAAATGCAGGTGGATATACTCATACTTCTGTGGCATTAAGAGATTGTTTAAAAATATTTGAAGGCTTGATATATGAGGTACACATTAGTAATATTTATAATAGAGAAAAATTTAGAAGAAAGTCTTTGCTATCAGAAATTTGCAATGGGGTGATTTGTGGTGCAGGTATAGTAGGGTATGAAATGGCAATAGATGCTGTAATTATAGAAAAAAATTGGTAAAGGAACAAAATGTTTAAATTTAGAATTGATAAAGAAGCAATAAAAGAATTAAATGATATTTTAAGAAAAAATAATTTATCTGAAATAGAAATCAAGAATGGAAATAGGAGTATAAGGTTATCAAGAACCCCAGCAAACATATCAATTCCTAGTAACTTGACCCCGGTATTAGACCAATCTCAAGATAATAAAAAAATTAAAAAAGAACAAGAAAAGCAAGACTACTCTAAAAAAAATTGCATAAAAGCTCCTATGCTCGGCACATTATATCACGCGTCTTCTCCAAAAGCTAAGCCCTTTATCAAAGAGGGATCTAAAATAAAGGCAGGTGATGTAATTTTTATTATTGAAGCAATGAAGACTATGAATCAAGTTAAAAGTGACAGAGCAGGTGTAGTAAAAAAAATACTGGTAGAAAATGGAATGCCTGTTGAATTTGACCAAGATCTGCTTGTCATAGAATAATTAAAAATGTTTAAAAAAATACTAATAGCCAATAGAGGAGAGATAGCTGTCAGAATTATCAGAGCTTGCAAAGAACTAAATATTAAATCAGTTGCAGTCCATTCTAGTGCTGATATTGAGTCTATGCATGTAAAGATGGCAGATGAGAGCATTTGTATAGGTAGCCACCAATCATCCGATAGCTATCTTAATATTCCAGCTATACTTACAGCAGCTGAAATAACAGGTGTAGAAGCAATACATCCAGGATATGGTTTTCTATCAGAAAATGCTAAATTTGCGAAAATTCTTGAAGACCACGATATAACTTTTATTGGTCCAAAATCTGAGCACATACAAATTATGGGAGATAAAGTATCTGCAAGGAAAACTATAGGAAAAACTGGTATACCATTAGTCCCAGGATCAAATGGACCCATAAAAGGATTAACTGATTTATACAAGGCAGCCCAAGAAATAGGATTTCCTGTAATAATTAAAGCCTCTGCTGGAGGAGGTGGTAAAGGAATGAAGGTTGTTGATAAGAAAGAGGAATTAGAAGAAAAATATAGTTTAGCTAAATCAGAAGCCAAAAATAATTTTGGAAATGATGAGGTTTATATTGAAAAATTTTTAAAGAACCCAAAACATATAGAGTTTCAAATATTTTCTGATAATTACCAAAATGTAATTCATCTAGGGGAGAGAGATTGCTCTGTTCAAAGACGTCATCAAAAACTAGTAGAAGAGGCCCCTTCAATTAATATAAATCAGAAAGAAAAA
>MDTD01070748.1_pt1 | contig 11820 bp, 10 predicted proteins | sample 811221 | NCBI WGS metagenome assembly MDTD01 (sample SAMN05326646, study PRJNA326480) | marine metagenome | isolation source: seawater | place: Pacific Ocean: South West | collected 2011
GGACCTCCCGGAATACAAGGTTTTCTCGACAAAAACATTGTACCCGGGTGGTTCAGGCTTTTTCTTTATGTCCCTTCAACTGTGGGACAGCAGTGGCCCCTCGGCGGGCTTTTTCGTTTCCGGCCCTTTGACCCATGGGTCAAAAGTCGAAAAACAGTCCCAAGGGACGATTTCACGCCTTTACCCCGCGGCGTTAAACTGGCCGCCGTGACGCAAGGAGTCCATTGATGAGCAAACCCAAGATTGTCGTGGTCGGCGGCGGTGCCGGCGGCCTGCCGCTGGTCACCCAGCTGGGCCGCAAGCTCGGCAAGTACGGCCGCGCCGACATCACCCTGGTGGACACCAGCAGCATTCACGTCTGGAAGCCGCGCTTTCACGAAGTGGCCACCGGCGCCATCGACGCGGACCTGGACGCGGTGGACTACCGCGCCCACGCGCGCCTCAATCATTACCGCTTCGAGCCGGGCACCCTGACCCGGGTGGACAAGGCCCGCCGCGCCCTGGTGCTGGCGCCGATCACCGACGCCGACGGCGAGCAGGTGCTGCCCGAGCGGGAGCTCGCCTACGACTACCTGGTGATCGCCGTGGGCAGCCAGAGCAACGACTTCGGCACCCCCGGGGTGCGCGAGCACTGCCTGTTCATGGACACCCGCGCCCAGGCGGAACGCTTCCGCGAGCGCTTCATGAACACCTGCCTGCAGGCCAACTACCGCAACGACCCGGTGTCCGTGGCCATCGTCGGTGGCGGCGCCACCGGCGTGGAACTGGCCGCGGAGATCCACCACGCGGTGGCCATGCTCAAGCTCTACGGCCACGAGCACCTGGACCGCAAGCAACTCAACGTGACCCTGGTGGAAGCCCTGCCGCGCATCCTGCCGGCCCTTTCCGAGCGGGTGTCCGCCGCCGCGCAAACCCGCCTGGAAGCGCTCGGCGTGACGGTGCGCACCGGCGTCATGGTGGCCGAGGCCAACGAGAACGCCCTGATCACCAAGGACGGCGACACCCTGGATTCCGACCTGATGGTCTGGGCCGCCGGCGTCAAGGCGCCGGAATTCCTCGGCCAGCTGGAAGGTTTCCAGGTCAACAAGATCAACCAGATCGAGGTGGAACCCACCCTGCAGGCCAAGGGCGACGACCGGGTGTTCGTGATCGGCGACTGCGCTTTCTTCAAGCCGGAAGGCGCGGAAAAACCGATTCCGCCGCGCGCCCAGTCCGCCCAGCAGATGGCCCACCACACCGCCAAGAACCTGCAGCGCCTGCTGATGAACCGGGACGCCAAACCGTTCGAGTATCGCGACCACGGCTCCCTGGTTTCGCTGTCCAATTACAGCTCCGTGGGCATGCTGATGGGCAACCTGAAGGGCGGCAATTTCTTCGTCGAGGGCTGGCTGGCGCGCATCATGTACGTGGGTCTGTATCGCATGCACCAGGCGGCCCTGTATGGCTGGCCGCGCACCCTGATGCTGCTGGCCGCCGGTCGCTTCAGCAAACTGGTGCGCCCGCGCCTGAAACTGCACTGATCCCCGCCACCCCGGCGGGCCTGGCCAACGGGGGCCCGCGATGAGAACAGTGGTGCGTGACTGGTTCGCCGTGTTCCGCGAAGCGGTACGCTTCTGGATGGACGCCAACGCCATCAGTTACGCCGGCGCGCTGGCGTTCTTCACCCTGTTTTCCATCGCCCCGGTGGTGATTCTGGCGGTGCAGGTGATCGGCCTGGTGATGAGCACCGACGCCGCCATGGCGCAGATCATGACGCAGCTGAACGACACCGTGGGCCCGGAGGCGGCGCAAACCGTGCGCGAGGCGGTGGAGCGCAGCCGCCTGGACAGCAGCGGCATCGTCCCCACCCTGGTCGGCATCGGCGCCATGCTGGTGGGCGCCACCACGGTGTTCGGCCAGATGCAGCGCTCCCTGAACAACATCTGGGACCTGGCGCCGCGCCCCTCGCGCAACACCATCCTGGCGCTGCTCAAGAGCCGCCTGATGTCACTCACCGTGGTGCTGTCCATCGGCTTCGTGCTGCTGGTGTCGCTGTTTCTGAGCGTGCTGGTGCAAAGCGTGATGGTGTTCGCCCGGGACTGGCTGCCGATCCCCGCGGGCCTGGCGGTGGGCCTGGAGAGCCTGGTGTCGGTGGCGGTGATCACCCTGCTGTTCGCCACCATCTTCAAGGTGCTCCCGGACGCGGTGCTGCGCTGGCGGGACGTGCGCCTGGGGGCGCTGATTACCGCCCTGCTGTTCATCCTCGGGCGCTTCCTGATCGCCTTCTATCTGTCGCACACCGCCACCGCCTCCACCTACGGCGCCGCCGGTTCCCTGGTGCTGCTGTTACTGTGGGTTTATTACTCGTCGCTGATCCTGCTGTTCGGCGCCGCCATCACCCGCGCTCACACCGAGGCCCGGGGCGTGCGCGTACAACCCAGCGCCAGCGCGGTACGCGTCTACCGCCGCTTCACCGAGAACCCGGCCGACGACCACCCGGCGGACCCGCCGGCCTGAGCCAAGGCGCCTGTCACTACTTTCTTGGCGCTTTTGACAATGCCGGCCCGACCCGCCAATCCGCTACAGTAGTCATTCAATAACAACGGAGAACAGCGCCATGGGCGATCAAGGGCTGGCCGGCAAGGCCATCGTGATGACCGGAGCGGGCGCCGGCATCGGCCGGGTCACCGCCGAACGGCTGGCCGCCGAGGGCGCCCGCCTGATGCTCGGCGACATCGACATCGACGCCGCCGAATCCACCGCCCGGACGATCCGCGCCGCCGGCGGCGAGGCCCGTGCCCAGCGGGTGGACGTGACCCGGGACGACCAGGTCGCCGCCCTGGTGGAGGCTACCCTGGACGCCTACGGCGGCCTGGACGGCGCCTTCAACAACGCCGGCATCGAGGAAGAAAACCACAAGGTGGCGGAAGTGGACGAGGCCCTTTTCGACCGGGTCATGGCCATCAACGTCAAGGGCGTGTGGCTGTGCATGAAGCACCAGACCGCCGCCATGGCCGCCCACGGCGGCGGCAGCATCGTCAACACCGCCTCCGTGGCCGGGCTGGTGGGCGCGCCGCGCAAGGCCGCCTACGCCGGCAGCAAGCACGCCGTGGTGGGCATGACCAAGAGCGTGGCCGCCGAGTACGCCCGCCAGGGTATCCGCGTGAACACCGTCTGCCCGGGCATCATCCGCACCGCCATGATGGAGCGCGCCATCGAGCAGGCGGCCCGGGCCGGCTACGCCAGCGAGGAAAAACAACGCCAGTTCCACGCCGCCATGCACCCCATGGGCCGGGTCGGCGAAGCCGGCGAAGTGGCCGAGGCGGCCCTCTGGCTGCTGTCCGACGCCTCGTCCTTCGTCACCGGCCACCAACTGGCGGTGGACGGCGGCCTCACCGCGCTTTGAGATCCTTTACCTTTATTGTTTCGGGAGAGACCGGATGTTGAAACTGCATGGCTTCGACGCCAGCAACTACGTGAACATGGTGAAATTCGTCCTGCTGGAGAAGGGCGTGCCCTTCGAGCAGGTCACCCTCTCCCCCGCCCAGGAGGACGCCGTTCTGGCGGTCAGCCCGATGGGCAAGGTGCCGGTGCTGGAAACCGACCAGGGCCATCTGTGCGAAACCAGCGTGATCCTGGAATACCTGGACGACACCACCGACGGCCCGGCCTTCTACCCGGCGGACCCGTTCCAGCGCGCCCGGGTCAAGGAACTGGCCAAGCTGGTGGAACTGTACATCGAGCTGCCCGCCCGCCGCTGCTACCCGGAAGTGTTCTTCGGTGGCCAGGTCAGCGACGAAACCAAGGAACAGACCCGCGAGGCCCTGCTCAAGGGCATCCGCGCGCTCAACCGGGTGGCGGACTTCTCGCCGTATCTGGCCGGCGACCAGCTCAGCGCCGCCGACGCCCTGTTCCTGTACAGCGCCGACCTGGCCAAGGCCGTGGCCGGCAAGCTGTTCGGCCTGGACCTGCTCGCCGAAGCGCCGGGCAGCGCCGAGCTGCTCAAGCAGCTGAATGAGCGCGACAGCGCCAAGCGGGTGGCCGCCGACCGCGACGCCGCCATGGAGAAGTTCCTCAAATACGCCCGCGGCGGCAAGTAAGCGCACGACACGCCGCTTCACGCTTCCGTGGCGGCGTGTCATGCTCCATGGCGACTCGCTCATTGATCTCGAGGTCGCCATGCCGCCGACAGTCCGCCTGCTTCCCACCGCCCTGTTCTCCACGCTCTTCGCCACCATGACCATCGCCGGCTGTGCCGGCGCGGACGCGCCGCTCACGCCCCGGGACGACGACAGCCTGACCGCCACCCCCGTGATTGAAGGGCTCGCGCACCCCTGGTCGGTGGCGTTCCTGCCGGACGGTGAATGGCTGATCACCGAGCGGCGCGGCACCCTGCGCCGGGTGGTGAACGGCGCCCTGCGAAGCGAGCCGGTGACCGGCGTGCCCGAGGTGGTGGCCAAGGGCCAGGGCGGCCTGTTCGACGTGCTGGCGCACCCGGATTTCGCCGACAACCAGCGGCTCTACCTGAGCTACGCCAAACCCTGCGGCGACGGCGGCGCCACCACCGCCGTGGGCCAGGGCCGCTACCGGGGCGGCGCCCTTGAGGACTTCCAGGACCTCTTCGTCGCCGAGAGCGCCTGCACCGACACCGCCAAGCACTTCGGCGGCCGCATCGTCATCGACGCCGATGGCTACCTGTTCCTCACCGTGGGCGACCGGGGTCAGCGCGAGCGCGCCCAGGACAACAGCGAGCACGGCGGCAGTGTGCTGCGCCTGCACGATGACGGCCGGATCCCCGAGGACAACCCGCTGGTGGGCGACGCCGATGCCCAGCCGGAAATCTGGAGCTGGGGCCACCGCAATCCCCAGGGTCTGGCCCTGCATCCGGACACCGGCGAGCCCTGGCTCAACGAACACGGTCCGCGCGGCGGCGACGAGATCAACCGGGTGGAAGCCGGCGTCAACTACGGCTGGCCGGTGATCACCTACGGCAAGGAATACTACGGGCCGTCCATCGGCCAGGAAAAGAAGGACGGTTACGCCCAGCCGCTGCACTACTGGGTACCCTCCATCGCCCCCTCGGGCCTGGCCTTCGTCACCAGTGAGCGCTATCCGGACTGGCACGGCGATGTGCTGTCCGGCGCCCTCAAGCTCACACACCTGAACCGGGTGCGCTTCGACGGCACCAAGGCGGTGGAGGAAATCCGCTACCTGGGCGAACGGGACCAACGCATCCGCGATGTACGCCAGGGCCCGGACGGCCACCTCTACCTGCTCACCGACAGCGGCGACGGCAAGCTGCTGCGCCTGAATCCGCCGGCGGACGGCTAGCCGCCCGGCGGGGTACCCAGAGCCCACGCCAGGGCGTCGACGCCGGGACCCACGGCGCTATCGGGCAAAGCGCCGAACCCCAGCAACAGGCCCGGCGGCGCCTCCCCCTGGTAGAAATCGTCCAGGGCCAGCACGGTGGCGTCGGCGCTGGCCAGGCGGCGGCGCCAATCCAGGGCCGGATCGCGCAGCCGCACCGCCAAATGGATGCCGGCCAGGGCCGGCAAAGGTCGCCACCGCTCAGGGTGCGCGGCCAGGGCCTCCCGCAAGGCATCACGCCGGCGCTGATAGATCCGTTGCATGCGCTGCAGATGGCGGGCGAAATCCCCCTGGCCGATCAGGTGCGCCAGGGCGCGTTGATTGAGATCGCCGCCGTACCCGTCCGCCAGCCGGCGGGCGCCGGTCAGAGCTTGGCGCAAACCTTCCGGCATCACCACATAGCCCAGCCGCAGGGCCGGGTGCAGCACCTTGGAGAACGTGCCGAGATAGGCCACCCGCTGATCCCGATCCAGGCTCTTGAGAGCTTCCAGGGGCCGCCCCTCGAAACGGTACTCGCCATCGTAATCGTCCTCGACGATCAACCAGTCGTGGCGGTTGGCCCGTTCAAGCAGGGCCAACCGCCGCGACAGGCCCAGCGGCATGCCCAGGGGAAACTGGTGCGAGGGCGTCACGTACACCAGGGTGGCGCGCTCGGGAATCCGGTCCACGCATACCCCCTGCTCGTCCACCGGCACGCCCACCACGGTGGCGCCGCGCTGTTCGAACACCGCCCGCGCCGGTGGGTAGCCCGGCTCCTCCACGGCCACCAGATCGCCGGGCCCCACCCGCACCCGGGCCAGCAGGTCCAGCCCCTGCTGAGCGCCCTGGGTAACCAACACCGACTCCGGCCGGCACGGCAGGCCGCGGCTGTAGCCCAGGTAATCGGCGATGCCGGCGCGCAGGGCCGGCTGCCCCACCGGATCGCCGTACAGGGTGGTGTCGGCGGCCTGGTCGCGCAGGGCGCGCTGCACCGCCCGGCGCCAGGCCGGCCAGGGCAGCAGGGCCGGATCGGTGACGCCCCCGGCGAAGTTGTAGCCGCCGGGGCCCACCTCGCCCCACGTCGCCGGCGCCCGCCAGTGGGCGCCGGGGCCGGCGCCAGCGGCGGGCCCGCTTTCCCGGGAGGCCGGCAGGTTCAGGCGCGCCACGAAAGTGCCACTGCCAGTGCGCGCCATCAGGAAGCCCTCGGCGATCAGGCGCTCGTAGGCCTCCACCACGGTCTGGCGGCCCAGGCCCAGTTCGGCGGCCAGGGCCCGGCTGGGCGGCAGGCGTTCGTCCGCCACCAGGCGCCCGTCCAGCAGCGCCCGCCGCAGGGCGCGGTAAAGCCGGTCCCGGCGCGGGCCGTCGCCGTCCAGGGTGAGATGGAGCCGCACATTGGTCTCCTCTGCGTGATTGAATTGGCTCTTATTCGCCGACCAATACCCGCCTAGAGTGCGCAAAGGCGGCGACGGCCACAAGCGCGCCGCCTTTCCCTTTCTTCAGGAGGAGCCCCATGAAAGCCCGTTTCGACTTCTATCAGGCCTCGCCGGACACCATGAAAGCCATGTTCGCCACCCAGAAGGTGATCCAGGCCACTGGCCTGGAGCACCGGCTGGTGGAACTGGTGAAAATTCGTGCCTCGCAGATCAACGGCTGCGCCTTCTGCATGCACATGCACGCCGCCGACGCCCGCCAGCACGGCATTCCCGACCATGTGCTGGACACCGTGGCGGGCTGGCCGGAGGCGCCCTGGTTCAGCGACCGGGAGAAAGCCGCCCTGGCCTGGACCGAGCGGCTCACCCGGCTCAGCGAGCCCGCCGACGACCGTCACGACTACGACCGGCTGGCCACCCACTTCAACGAGAAGGAACGCACCGATCTCACCTATGTGATCGGCGTCATCAATATGTGGAACCGCTTCAGCGTGGGCTTCCGCCGCGAGCCGGAATAACCGAAGCTGAGGGGATGGACGATCCCCGCGCTTTTCTCGAATCCCTGTTCCGGGCCGCCGTGACGGCGGCCCTGCCGGAACACTGCCTGCCACCGCACCTGCCGGGCCCCGGCCCGGGGCGCACCCTGGTGCTGGGCGCCGGCAAGGCGGCGGCGCGCATGGCGGCGGTCTTGGAGCAACACTGGCCCGGCGACCCGGTACGCCTGGAGGGCCTGGTGGTGACCCGCCATGGCCAGGCGGTGCCGACCCGCCATATCGAGGTGGTGGAAGCCGCCCACCCGGTGCCGGACGCCGCCGGTGAACGGGCCGCCCGGCGCATGCTGGCGCTGACCCGCGGCCTCACCGCCCGGGATCGGGTCATCGTCCTGATCTCCGGCGGCGGTTCCGCCCTGCTGCCGTTGCCGGCGCCGGGGCTGACCCTGGCGGACAAACAGGCCCTGAGCCGGGCGCTGCTGCGCAGCGGCGCCACCATTGGCGAGATCAACACGGTGCGCCGGCACCTGTCGGCGATCAAGGGCGGTCGCCTGGCCGCCGCCTGCCACCCGGCGCCGGTGCACAGCCTGCTGATCTCCGATGTGGCCGGCGACGCCCCCTGGGACATCGCCTCCGGGCCCACCGTGGCCGATCCCACCCGGCGCCAGGACGCGCTGGCCATTCTGCGCCGTTACCACATCGAGGTCCCGGCGGCGGTGCGCGCCCACCTGGAGAAGCCGGCCAGCGAAACCGTGAAGCCGGACGATGAACGCCTGGCCGGCAACACGGTAACCCTGGTGGCCAGCGCCCAGACCGCCCTGGAAGCCGCCGCCGACGCCGCCCGGGCCGCCGGCGTGACGCCATTGATCCTGGGCGACGGCCTGGAAGGTGAAGCCCGGGAACTGGGCCGGGTGCTGGCCGGCATCGCCGGCCAGGCACGCCGTCACGGGCAGCCGGTGGCGGCGCCCTGCGTATTGCTGAGCGGCGGCGAGACCACGGTGACGGTGCGCGGTGAGGGCACCGGCGGGCGCAACGTGGAAGGGCTGCTGGGCTTCGGCCTGGCCCTGGGCCCGCTGCCCGGCGTGCACGCCCTGTTCGCGGACACCGACGGCGTCGACGGCGGCGCCGAACTGGCCGGTGCCTGGTGGGCCCCGGACACCCTGGACCGCGCCGCCGAACGGGGCCTGGACGCCCGCGCCGCCCTGGACGACAACGACGGCCACGGCTTCTTCCAGGCCCTGGGCGACAGCCTGGACAGCGGCCCCACCGGCACCAACGTGAACGACTTCCGCGCCATCCTGATCACCTGAGCGCGCCCCCGGGTCAGTGACCCGCCGCGCACCGGTCGGCTATGCTCGCCGGAGACTCAGCCACCGATAAGAAGGAAGCCGGTCATGACCATAATGATTCTGGGGCTCGTCGTGTTCCTCGGCGTGCATTCGATCCGCATCGTCGCCGAGCCCTGGCGCCAGGCGCGCATCCAGCAAATGGGCCTGATGGCCTGGAAGGGGCTGTACTCCGTGGTGGCCCTGATCGGGCTGGTGCTGGTGATCTGGGGCTACGGCCAGACCCGGCTGGATCCGGTGTGGGTGTGGCAGCCGCCCACCGCCCTGCGCCATCTCACCCTGTTGCTGATGATCCCGGCGATGATTCTGCTGGTGGCCGCCTATGTGCCCGGCAACGCCCTCAAGGCGCGGCTCGGCCACCCCATGCTGCTGGCGGTGAAGGTGTGGGCCCTGGCCCACCTGCTGGCCAACGGCCGGCTAAGCGACATCATCCTGTTCGTGGCCTTCCTGGTCTGGGCGGTCCTGGCGTTCCGCGCCGCCCGGCGCCGGGAGCCGGCCGCCGGTGGTGGCGACCGGGGCGCCGCCACCCTGATCACCATGGTGCTGGGCCTGGTGCTGTACGGCCTGTTTGCTGGCGTGCTGCACGCCTGGCTGATCGGCGTGCCGGTGATGCCCGGCGCCTGACGCCCGCCTCAGAAGGCGTGGCGCAGGCTCAGCGTCACGCTGCGCGGCGCGCCGAAGTAGGTTTGCCGGGTGCCACCGATGGTGGCGTAGTAGTACTCGTCGAAGACGTTGTCCACGGTGAGCGTGACCTCGGAACCGGGTGCGTAGCGGTAGCCCGCCTGCAGGGTGGTGACGGTATAGTGCTCCTGAGTGGCGCGGATGCCCTGGGTCTCGTACCAGATCTGGCTTTGCGAGCGCACCCCGCCGCCCACGGACAGCCCATCCAGGGGCCCCGGCGCGAACCGGTAGCGGGTCCAGAGGTTAAAGGCGTGGCGCGGCACCTGGCTGTTGAACACGCCCTCCCCCCCTTCCTTGAACTCGGTGTCGGTGTAGGTGTAGCCGGCCTTCAGGTTCCAGCGCGGCAGCAGCTCGCCGCTGATCTCCAGTTCCCCGCCCTCGCTGACCACCTCGCCGGCGGCGATGGCGTAGCCGGCTCCCGGCGGCGCCGCCGGATCGGTCATCGAGCGGTTGCGGTCCTCGATGCGGAACAGCGCCGCCTGGGCGGTGATGCGCCGCGTCAGCCCTTCGGCCTTGAGGCCGATCTCGTACTGGCGGCCCTCGCGGGGTTCCAGGATGTCGTCGTTGCGATCACGGCTGGTCTGCGGCGCGAAGATGGTGCTGTAGCTGGCGTAGGCCGAGAGCCGCCGGGTCAGATCCTGGACGACGCCGGCGTAGGGCACGAACTCCCGGGGCCGGCTTTGCTCCGCCTGGTCGTTGAGACGATCCTCGGTGTTCCACCAGGCCAGTTGCCCGCCCAACAGCACCGTGGTGTTTTCCAAGGGGCGCAGGCGCACCTGGCCGTAAAGCGCGGACTGCTCGGTGGTGGCCTCGGTGGTGCTCTGCACCGCCAGATCCGGTTCCGGCACATGCACGTCCGGGTTGAAGATGTCCTGGTAGACGATGCCCTGGCCGTAGCTGGCGGCGTTGTAGCCCACGTCCCGGCGGTTCCTCCGCCAGTTGGCGCCCACCAGCAGTTCGTGCTGGCCGCCGAAGGCGGCGAACGGCAGGTTCAGGTGGGCGTCCACGGCGGTGTCCACTTCCTCGGTTTCGATGGCGATGGGCAGCATGCCCACCTGGCCGGTGTTGGGGTCGATGGGCGTGGCGCCCCAGCCCAGGTGCTTGCTGTCCGCGCGGCGCCGCAGCCGGCGGGCGCTCACCGTGGCGCGGCCGCCGTTTTCCAGGGCGTGGGCCAACTCGGCGAACACGCTGGTGGTGGCGTCATCCTTGTAACCCCAATCCGCGCCCACGAAGGTGGAGCGGGACAGATGCGCCAGCTCGCCGTCCGGGAGAATCGAGACCCCGTAGAAGGGCCGGAAATCCCCGCTCTGGTGAGCGGCGCCGGCGGTCAGCGTGGTGCGGTCCGTGAGGTCGTAGGCCAGGGTGCCGTAGACCACTTTCTTTTCCGAATAAACGTAGTCGGTGAACGACTGACTGTCGTCGTACACCGCCACCGCCCGGCCGCGCAACCGGCCGCCTTCGCTGAGCGGGCCGGTGACGTCCAGCTCGCCCCGGTAGGCGTCCCAGGAGCCGGCGGACAAGGCGCCGCTGGCCTGAAACTGACGGCGGGCGCGCTTGCGCACGAAGTTCAGGGTGCCGCCGGGGTCGCCGGCGCCGTCCAGCAAGCCGGTGGGGCCGCGCCAGATTTCCACGCGGTCGTAGAGCGCCATGTCGAAGAAGCTGGTGGTCCAGGTGCCCTGCCCGGCGCCCACCGGCATGCCGTCGATCTGGTAGCTGTTGAAGTCATAGCCCCGGGACGAAACGTTGTCGGTGCCGGTGCCATAGCCGGCCACCGTGATGCCGGTGGCGTAGCGCATGGCTTCGGCCAGGGTATGGGCGTTCTGCTCATCGAGCTGCTGGCGGGTGATCACCGACACCGACTGCGGCGTCTCGCGCAGGGAGCGGGCGCTCTTGCCGATGGTCACCACCTCGGCGGCGTAGGCCCCGCTGTCCTCGGTGCGGCCCGGGTCGGCGGCCAGCCCGGTGCCGCGCACGGACACCGGCGCCAGCCGGCGCGCCTGGGAGGCGCGCACGGTGACCGTGCGCGGGCCCTGGAAGTCGGCGTACAGGCCGGTGCCGGCGAGCAGTTCGGCGAGCCCTTCCCGGGGGCCGTAGCGGCCGCGCAAGCCGGGGCTGGTCTTGCCGGCGGTGAGCCCGGCGTCGATGGACAGCTCCAGGCCGGCGGCCACGGCGAAGCGGTTGAGCACCCGATCCAGGTCGCCGGCGGCGATGTCGAAGCGCTGGCGGGCGGTGTGCGCGGGCGCCTCCGCCGGCGCCTGGGCGCGGGCCGGGGCGGACATCAGCAGGGCCGGCACGACGGCCAGCGTGGTGGCGCCCAGCAGGACGGCCACGGCGGAGCCGGCGGCGCGGCGCAGGAATACGGTCATGGGATCCCCTCTCGATCACATCGGAATTCAGTGTCTTCTACTGGTTTTCCGAACGAGGGCGGCGATCCCTCAATCTTTTTTCGGGTATCCGGATTATCTGGTTGGTATGCGAGAGAGAAAGGTGGCCGACAAACTCAACCCACAACGGATTAGCTGGTTGATGGCTCGCTCAGTACGCTCA
>MDTD01008728.1_pt1 | contig 11819 bp, 8 predicted proteins | sample 811221 | NCBI WGS metagenome assembly MDTD01 (sample SAMN05326646, study PRJNA326480) | marine metagenome | isolation source: seawater | place: Pacific Ocean: South West | collected 2011
AATGGTGGCTTCGGAAATGGTGACAAGCTCGTTCTTCGCATTCCAGCGCCGTTCGTCAATGACCCTAAAGCTTTTGAGCCGATAGTAGTCGGGCACATCCCCCAATGTGCGCCGGGCGAGCAGCTCGAAACTTGCTTCGGCGCCGTCATAGGCATAGCCAATATATTCCTGCTCTTTGACAATCTCTACGAGTCGGACGACTTTTGGGTCATTGGCGTCGACTTCGATGCCAACACCTCGGAACATCGCTAGGATGTTGGATTTACCGGATTGGTCCGAGACCACAACATGCCGTTTGTTACCAACAGACTCTGGAGGCACGTGTTCATAGCTCTTTGGATCTTTCTCGACTGCCGAGACGTGCAGGCCGCCCTTGTGTGAGAAGGCTCGCTCTCCCACATAAGGAGCGCCCTTGTCCGGCGAACGGTTCAGTCTCTCATCCAAGGCGTGGGAAATTTGGCTGAGCTGGGCGAGCGCCTGGTCTGAGACACCTGTGTCGAAACCCATTTTAAGAACAAGCGTTGGGAGAAGTGAGATGAGGTTTGCATTTCCGCAACGTTCACCCAGCCCATTTAAAGTGCCTTGGATGTGACATGCGCCGGACGTGACCGCCGCTAAGCTGTTGGCCACGGCGTTGCCCGTGTCATTGTGGCAATGAATGCCAAGGTGAGCCCCTGGTATGTGGTTGGTGATTTTGTTGACGATTTCCGAGACCTCGTGGGGGAGTGTGCCGCCGTTGGTATCGCAGAGGACAATCCAGCGTGCACCGGCCTCGTAAGCGGCCGTTATACAGCTCAGTGCAAACTCAGGATTGGATTTGTAGCCGTCAAAAAAATGTTCGGCGTCAAAGATAACCTCTTCTGTTTGCTTGTCGGCATGGACAATTGAATCCCCAATCATTGCGATGTTCTCATCCAGTTCTACGCCGAGGGCGACATGGGCATGAAAATCCCAGGTCTTGCCCACGATACAGACGGCGGGTGTTTTTGGATCGAGTAAGGCTTTCAGCCCTGGGTCATTCTCCGTTGAACGACCCGCCCGCCGGGTCATTCCAAAAGCCGTTAACTTGGCTTTCTTGAGTTGTGGAGGGGCACGGAAAAAGTTGTCGTCGGTCGGATTAGCGCCAGGCCATCCCCCTTCAATGTAATCGATACCAAGTGCATCGAGATCAGCCGCTATGGCGACTTTGTCGGCAACGCTGAAATCTACGCCTTGGGTTTGGGCGCCATCCCGCAGGGTACTGTCAAAAAGATAGACTCTTTCGCCGATCATTTTTTTCTCCGGCTCAGTATTTGCCTTATATTCTGATAAATTTCCCAGCCATTATCTGCTCGTCCTCTCTAATAGAGGGCTTCTAGTGATGCTGAAGTTCTGGAAAGAGCCGGAGCATGCACAAAATAGTCGATTTTCTCAAGGGGCTTTCCAGGGGCGGCAACAAATTGATCTTGGTGTCTCCCCTGGTGGTGCTCAGTTTAGTCTCAGCCTCTAGTTGACAGAACGGGGAATATTTAGCGGGGTGGAGGACAAAGAGGTCATAGATCGATCAATTAGAAATTGATCCTTTAATTGACCAGAGCGGTTCATAGGAGAGGGCCCTTTGCTATGGATTTTACCTTTTTGAAAACCGGTGGCAGCAGCATCGCCTCGGCGATGGCATCAAAATCGCTTGCATCGACGTTGAAAACGGTTCTTTCACGCGACCGCGGCAATTCGCTTGGATATGCGAGTTCAATCTGGATGCTCGCGAACGGAAGATCGAACGTCGAAAAGAGAGAAATTCGTCGGTGGGTGGCCCCCGGGCCTTCCGGCATTTGCCCAGGTATGCCTGCCGTCCGACCAGGCCTGTAAACGCGTTAAGTCGTGCGCCACTGGTCGTTTCCAAGGAGGAGTAAACAATGACAAAATCACCCTGTACGATATTTTGCTGCTCGGGTTCAACGGCATCGAAACCGATGATCCCAGATTGGTGTCCGACCAACAGCCGGTCTCTGGGCGAGGTGACAATCCAATAGACTTTTATGCTTCTAAAGCGCTGAAAAGAGGGGGAATATTAGTTCGCTACTTTTTCCATTGATCTCATCGTTGGTCAGTGGGTCGTTAGCCAGTCAGCGCGGGTTCAAGCGGCATAAAGCTTTTTGGCAGTGTCTGTGAATACAACCCCATGGCCGAGACCTTCCGGGACCATAATGTAGCCGTCCCGAACCGAGAAATCCTGGGTAAAGGGGGCATGCTCGAAAAAATTCATAAACTCGACTTTATAACCGCTCGGGAAAGCAGCGATAAGGCCAACGCTGAGCTCGTGAAGAAGATGGCTGGTGAGCCGGAGATCGTGGTCTTCTGCCATCTGCGCAATTTTGATCCATTCCGTCACACCGCCGCAACGGCCAATATCAGGTTGTAGATAGGCAGCGGCTCGCCGATCCACGATATCCTGGAAGCCCCATCCGAAGTATACATTCTCGCCCGCTGCCACGGGCACTTCGCTCTCCGCGGCAACGGCCGCCATGTCCCAGGGGCAATCCGCAAGGACCGGCTCTTCAAGCCATGCAACATTATGTTCGGCCAACCATCTGGATGCAGACACAGACTCCCCTACGGTATAACTTTGGTTTGCGTCGGCGTAGAGCACGAAATCGTCTCCTAATTCTCGGCGGAGAAGTGCCACTCTTTCCTGGTCGCGGGGCCCCCCAATCTTCAATTTGTAGCCCGTGATACCCTTTTTTGCGTGATCCTTTGCTTCGGCCACGAGTTCTTCGTCAGACAGTGACAGCCAACCTCCGGAGCCGTAAACTCCGATCCGGTCTCGCGAGCCGCCTAACAACGTAGTGAGGGCCTGGTTTTGCATTTTGGCAGCGGCGTCCCAGACGGCTGTGTCCACGGCTGACAATGCATGCACCCCTACACCGCCCCTCATGCGCGCTTTATTGGGAGACCACATCCGTTGCCAGAGAGCCACCGGTTGGGAAACGTCTTGCCCGATCGCGAGGGGTATCAGGTCGGTCTTGATATAGCTCACAACAGCTTTGGTACCGCGTCGGTCCAAAGAGGTGGAATAGCCAAGGCCGGTATTACCAGACTCTGTCCTCAGTTCCACAACCACGTAGTCGGAGCCAATATACGTGCCAAGCGCGCTTCGGATGGGTTTATCGAAGGGCACCTCCAGGACAGAAACAGCGATGCTTGAAACAGTATCTGACACCATCATATCCCAATCTGATTGTTAACTGATCGTTAGATAGTCGAATTTGGCTGCCGTCAATTTGTTTTACGCTACCTAGAGTACTGGATACATATGTACGATGATGAACTCCAGGGGCTTGATCGGTTATCTCGGCGGTATTGGCCGGGCTCTCTCCGCCACTAATTACCGGCGCTACTGGTACGGCCATGTTTTTTCGGCGAATGGTGTCTGGATCTATTTAATATCTTCTCAGTGGTTGGCTTTCCATTTGACCCAGTCGCCGGCTTGGTTGGGCGCGGTTGGGTTTTCTTACCTCGCGCCACTGTTCGTCTTAGGGCCATTGGCAGGCGCAGTAGCCGATCGTTATGGGCACCGCCGAACAGCAATCATCGCACTTAGCCTTGGTATTTTGATGACCATCCTTACGGCCGCAGCAATTCTTACCAAGCTAATTACTCCTATGTCGCTCGTATTCGTCACGATTGTACAGGGCGTTTTCATGTCGTTTGATTTTCCTGCCCGCCAAGCCGTGATATCGCAGTTGATCGAACGGGCTAATTTGTCCGCTGCTATAGGAATGAATACCACCACTTTTCATACGGCCGGTTTTATTGGGCCGATTATAGGAGCCAGCTTACTGACTTGGGGAAATAACATCTTCGGCGAACCTGGTGGGGCAGCCATAGCCTACCTGGCGACAGCTTTCGCCTTTTCCATAATGATTTATGGCCTGACCAGGGTAAAAATTATTTCCCCGTTGCCCGCGAAAAACCGATCCGGGTCGCTGGTAACGTCGATCGTTGCAGATATCCGAGCTGGCCTCGGATATATTTTGTCAAGTTCCCAGCTCAAGATGATCATGTTGCTCTCCATTGCCATTGCGATTTGCCTTCGGTCTTATCAAAATATTATGGCTGGCCTGGCGGATTCCGTCTTCGGCGTAGACGAAAAAGGGCTTGGCAGTCTGCTCGCGGCCTCAGGTGTTGGGGCGTTGACCGTGGCCCTCCTCTTCTCGATTCGCGGCAAGATTGAGGGGTTGACCCGCATATTTGTTTTGGGCGCCGCGGTTACGGCGTTCGCTCTCCTGGTTCTGATATCAAGCACAAATCTTACGATGGCTCTCGTCTCATTGGCGTTTGCCGGCGGGGCCTTAGTAGGAGCGAGCCTAAGCGCGCAAACCCTTATCCAACACATGGTCGTTGATGAATACCGAGCCCGGGTCATTAGCGTTTCAGTGGCTATTTCGGTTGGTGGGCCGGCTTTTGGAACCTTACTCATCGGTTCTGTAGCCGAAATGGTCGGTTTCCGCTGGGCACTCTTCGGCGCTGCAGGTTTAGTTCTAATTGTTTTGCTGTTGATTGGCCGGCGACTTCTTTTGGCCGCCCCAGAGATGGAGGTGGGGCAGACCTAGGCCCGTTTCCAGGTGGTGCCTCCGGTGCCGTCTTCCAGAAGAATTCCACTCTCTGCTAGCTGGTTCCGGATGTCATCTGATCGGGCGAAGTTTTTTGAGGCGCGGGCTTGGTCACGTTCCGCGATCAAATCATTAATCTCTGCATCGCCCAGCCTATTTATAGAGTCTCCGTGGCGTATTTTAAACCAGGCTTCGGGGTCGTGTTGAAGTAGCCCCATGAGATTTGCAGATGCAACAAGGTTTGCAGCTTGCTCTGGGTCTGAGGATCTGTTCACATTCGCTGCCATCTCATGCAGCGTGGCAATCGCAAGCGGAGTGTTAAGATCGTCGGCGAGGGCGTCGGCCATGTTGCTTTGGATATGGCCGGTTGAGCTGTATGGTGTAGATCGCACCGCGCCGTACCATTTATCCAGGGCATCTCTCGCTTGAACCAATCCTGCCGTTGTCCAATTCAAGGGCTGGCGATAGTGAGTCATTAGCATGCAAAGCCTAATAGTTTCGCCTTGGTGGTCGTTCAGCAGATCACGCACTGTGATAAAGTTACCGAGGCTCTTGGACATTTTTTCGCCTTCGACCATGAGGTAGCCATTGTGCATCCAAGTCTGAGCGAAAGTACCCGGGCCATGGGCGCATAGGCTCTGGGCAATTTCATTTTCGTGGTGCGGGAAAACTAGATCAACACCGCCGCCATGAATGTCGAAGGATTCGGTAAGATATTTCTGCGACATGGCGGAGCATTCAATGTGCCAGCCCGGCCGGCCATTTCCCCATGGACTATCCCAGCCTGGCTGACCTTCACTTGACGGTTTCCACAACACGAAGTCTGCTGGATCTTGTTTATATGGTGCCACGTCCACCCGAGCTCCCGCGATCAGTTGGTCTCTATTGCGCCGTGAGAGCTTTCCATAGTCCGGCATGGATTTCACGTTGAATAAGACGTTGCCGTCTTTCTCATAAGCATGTTCCGTGGAAATGAGCTTCTGAATGAGCATGATCATCTCCGGAATGTGTTCGGTGGCTCTGGGTTCCACGTCTGGCGGCAGATTGTTGAGATCTGCCATGTCATCATGAAACGCCTGGGTCGTCCGCGCTGTGATGATGGCTATTGGTTGGCCGGTTTCCTGGTGGGCCTGTATGATTTTGTCATCTACATCCGTAATATTTCGCACATAGGTTACATGGTCTGTGCCAAAAATTTGGCGCAAAAGACGGGCCAAAACGTCAAAGACTATGACCGGTCGAGCATTGCCGATATGGGCATAGTCATAGACCGTCGGGCCGCATACATAAAGGCGGATATTCTCTGGATCTAGGGGGGTAAACACGCTCTTTTTCCGAGTGAGGGTGTTGTAGAGCTGAAGGGGCATTGCGTTTACCTATAGCAAATTTGTGAAGCCATTTGTGATTGGATAACGCCGGTCTCGGCCGAAAGCACGCGATGATATTTTCACCCCAGGTGGCGCTTGCCGGCGTTTGTACTCTGCTTGATCCAGCATGTGCCAGACACGTCGAACAATCGCTGGGTCATGGCCCCGTTCCACAATGTCTGGGATTGCCTGCTCGCCCTCGATAAGATTTTTGAGGATATCATCCAGCACCTCATAAGGAGGCAGGGAGTCCTCGTCATACTGATCGGGTTTCAACTCGGCTGATGGTTTTTTGGTGATGATGCGCTCCGGGATCACCCGGCCGGCCGGACCTCTCATGTCCGGTGGAAGGGTCTTGTTTCGCCAATCGGATACAGCAAACACGGTTGTCTTGTATACGTCCTTCAGCACAGAATATCCGCCGCACATGTCACCGTATAATGTAGCGTAGCCGACCGACATCTCTGATTTATTGCCTGTGGTTAGCGGCATATACCCCAGTTTGTTGGACAAAGCCATGACAACCATGCCGCGCGCGCGCGCCTGAATGTTCTCTTCCGTTGTGTCCGCCTCAAGATCAGCAAATGCCGGCGTCAACATAGTATCGAATGCCGTCATCGCGTCCTTGATTGAGATGCTGTCATACGTAACGCCCAGAAGCTCCGCCGCTTCCGAAGCATCTTCCAGGCTCTCCTGCGAGGTGTATGGAGATGGCATCATGACGCAGTGCACTTTGTCTGCCCCAATGGCGTCCACGGCAACGGCAGCCGATAGAGCGGAATCAATGCCACCCGAGAGCCCCATGATGACGCCAGGGAAGTGGTTCTTGCCTACATAGTCGCGCAGCCCCAGAACCATCGCTCGGTAGACCCCGCGTAGCCTAGCATCACCTGATACTGGATCGGGTGAAATATCACCGTCGACGCAGGCCCATCCGTCGCCTTCTCTCAACCAGTTGGTAATCAGCAACTGCGGCTCCCAGGCTTTTGCCTGAGCCTTGAGGGCGCGATCGCGATTGATTACGAATGAACGACCGTCGAATACCAGTTCATCCTGGCCGCCCACCAGGTTAATATATGCTAGAGGTAGATTACATTCACCGACCCGAGCGGCGGCTAAGTTTATGCGTTGGTCAGGTTTGTCCACCTCGAATGGCGATCCGTTCATGACAAGCAAGAGTTCTGCGCCAGACTCCTGTAAACCTTCGGCGACATCCTCGCGCCACATGTCTTCGCAGATCATGACGCCAAGTCGAACACCGTTGAAAGGGATCGGACCGGGGATTGGGCCTCTTGAGAACACTCTGTCCTCGTCAAAAACGCCATAGGTCGGAAGAAGGTGCTTGAAACGCTTGGTCACAATTATGCCGTTTTGCAGAAGCAACACGGCATTATAAAGTTGTCCGTTCTCCCGCCATGGGGCGCCGATAAGCAATGCCGGACCTCCATCCGCAGTCTCAGATGCAAGCTGGTTCACCTCAGTTTCGATCATATCCAAAAAGGCTGGTTTTAGAACCAGGTCTTCCGGTGGATAACCAGAGACAGAGAGTTCGCCGGTGACAACGATCTCAGCAGCGCCCGCTGCTTTCTGACGCGCCGCACGAATGAGCGCAAGGTTTCCTGTCACGTCTCCAACGGTGGGATTGAGTTGAGCCAGCGCAATGGTGAGATCTGCTGTCATGCCAGTGTTCCGGGAATACTAGTGTTTTTACTATTTCGGTACCTTTGAGCCGACGGTCCTCTAGCGGGCTAGCATTAGAGAAGGGCCTAGCTACTGTCAACGATCCGCGTTTTCGTGGGGACGTAATACAATATGTGTTGCTTGTAAGTGATTTCTAGCCCGTAACGCTGTAAGTGAATTTTAAAAAAACACAGCGTCTGTTAAAGTTCAAAGATACGAATAGGCCATTCACCAGTTACGTTAGACGCATAACGGGGCCCTTCGATACACGCGGCAGTCTCTGGCTTCTCACACTTGATGTTGGCACGAAGTATAGCAGTTTAATCGGCTCTGAGAGGCTAAAAATTGACTCCACAGAGGAATTCTTGACCCTGTTGTTACATTGAAAGGAGAAGATAAGACGGTCACGAGACAAAACAGGGCGGCCGAGCCATCGCGCCACTGGCAGGGTGAGGAACCTAATTCGCGCGCGCTGCATTAAAGTTGGTAACAACGTCGACGATTGTGCTGCGGAAGCCAAACTGTCTCAGCGTTATATTCATAACTTTTTTAGGTTCGATAGAGACATTTTTGGCACTTAATCAATAGGTGAACGGCTCAAACTCGCCGCTAAAATGCTGCGATAGTCATCGTTTGCTCATCTATCCGCTTCAACGATTACCTTTAATGCGTGTTCTAATGGTGTTTCATATTTTTCTCGAACGTAGTGATTACTATAAAACTGCACCCGGCAGGTGGCGAAAGACCAAAACATTTAGCACTACAACTTAGTCCTCCGTTACACACTCTCCACGGTCAGACATTGTAGAGTCCAACCCACCATTGGTAGCGGTATAGAGTAGATCGTTGACTGCGACTACGGTGAGTGTGCTCCTGAATAAATCAAAAATCGCGGGTGCGACCCAATAATTGGGCCTTATAGCAAATCAACGACGATCAACTCCGCAACGACTTCGGCGCCGAACGGAGTTTGGTGAGAAAAGGGTTTGGGCTCACATTTTACCGGTCAGCAGGGCTGCAAAACAGGCTGGATTGATCGCACCCGAGAGTTTCTCCAAACCGGATCATCGCTAATATGCTTGCTGGCCTTTTTTAACAATGGGCTGGACAGATGAGCTAAGATACATCTCATGGATCAACGTACAATCAGGGCGTCCCTCAACGTATCAGCGTGTGCGTTCTGTTGAGCATGTTCGATGAGGATGGAGGCCGGTGTTACGTCGGCGCCATAATATTGTCGGTTGAGATCGTTCCGACGTACGATGGCCGTTCCTTCGAGGGAAAAACCACCAAACAAGCCTTTCGCATCCGAAAAAGCAAAGATATCTGCGGCGAGGTTGGTAGTCGTTGATCCCTCTAGGCCTGTACCGATTGAACCGAGGGCGATGCCCAAATCGGCGCCGGCTTTGCCTTGGTGTTTAAGCACGGCCTCCACCGCTTTGCGGCTCCGCATGATCAGCACAACCCCTGCGCGTTGACCGCCGAACTGGATGCCCCAACTCCCACCTGCGAGCGTGTAGAATGCCGGATAACCCCAGTTGCCATGTGTGTCGCGGGCTATGACGAGTCCATTGCCGCCCTCTGCGCCAACAAAAAAACCAGCTTTATAGACAGCGGGAAAGATAGCGACCCCCGCAGCATTCTGGAGTGCCGTTAGGAAGACCCGCCTGTCTTCCCGGTTTTTCAGGATATTGAGGGTTTTTAAAGAGTCAATTACGAGCCCGTCTGATGTTAGCACAGCTGAACTCGGCGAGATGGCCTCGGAGACTCTTGAGGTGAGTTCGTGGACGGTTGTACAGCCCACCAGGATTAGCATGGTGGCAGCCCCTGCCAGAGAGAATTTTATAGCGCGCACGGCTCTCGCCCCTTGTGTCAGCAGCGATTAATTTGGTGAGTGTGCAAGATCAATCGTAACCAAAAAGTTAAACGGGGCTATTCGCCTTGTTGCAAAAGTTTGCCCTGGTACCTCGCCACTCGAAACATCCAGAGAAATACGCCACTGCAGAGAAGCAAGTACAAGAGATTGAGACAGACTGCACCCGCCAGGAGGTCCCATCGGAAAACCTGATCGAAGAGGACGGAGCGCATGCCCTCAAAGACATAAGTAGAGGGTAATGTCCAGGCGACTGGCTCAAGCCAGTCAGGCAGTACCTCCACCGGGTAATAAATACCGGTGATTGGCGCGATGAGAAAGATGCCAAGCCAGCACAAACTCTCTGCGCCGAGGCCTAGTCTGAGAAGTAGGCCCGAGACGAGGAGACCTATGGCCCAACCCATAACCATCAGGTTGAAGAAAAAAGCAGCCAGTCCCAGACCTAGATCAAAGACCCAGACATCAAACAAAGGCAGCGCTAAAAATGCCGCTGGCGTCACACTGATTAGGGTTCGGATTAAACTGATGAACATAAGGGACGCAATCAACTCCGATGGACGCAGTGGACTAATGAACAGTTGGCCCAAATTGCGCGCCCACATTTCCTCCAAGAATGTGAGGGCGAGGCCAAGATTGGCCCGGAACAGAACGTCCCACAATAGCACAGCGCTGATGAGAACACCCGCCGCCTGTGCGATCCAGGAACTGTGCTGCAAGAAAAATGTTGTAATGAAACCCCAGAGCAAGAGCTGGAACGTTGGCCAGTATGCGAGTTCCAGCAGACGAGGCCAGGACGAGCGTAACAAATATGAATGTCGAAGGACCATCGCCCATATGCGTTGCCAGGTGCCGCTCATGAGAGGGTCTCCCGGACATCGCTCGCGTCTCGAGCTATGTCCAGAAATACGTCTTCCAGGTTATCCCGGCCATAGCGGGAAATTAGCCCCCCCGGTGACCCTTGGTCAGCGATCACGCCTGCTTTCATCATCACCACGTTATGACATAAACGCTCCACCTCTCCCATATTATGTGAGGCTAGCAGGATCGTTGCGCAGGCTTTTTTATGATAGGCCTCAAAATAACCGCGGACCCAGTCGGCAGTATCGGGGTCAAGCGATGCCGTTGGTTCATCGAGCAGTAATACGTCCGGATCATTAATGAGGGCTTTCGCGAGGGATGCCCGGGTTTTCTGACCGGCTGATAAATCACCAACGGGCGTTTTCAATAGTTCTGTCAATGCAAGACCCTCTGCCATCCGGTGAACATGATTTTTGATGTCCTTGAGGCCGTACAAATTTGCGTAGATGGAGAGGTTCTCGGCGACTGTAAGCCGCGCTGGCATGCCGACATAAGGAGATGAAAAATTCATGCGGGGCAGGACACGGTGTCGCTCAGTCAACATGTTGGCTCCCAGAATGGTTATCTCGCCCGCGGTGGGTACGAGTACACCCAGCAACATTGATAGGGTCGTCGTTTTCCCAGCACCATTTCCGCCGAGAAGCCCAACAATGGTGCCCCGTTCAACGGTGAATGAGATGTTTTTAACGGCCATGGTGCCGCTGTAGTCTTTGGTAAGTTTAGAGACTTGTATCGCGGGAGAGGCCGTCCCACAGGAAGATGAGTCCATTATTTAATAACATCCGAATTATTTGAACTTCGGCAGGTTATATCCAGTTTTTCCGGGCAGGTTTCTTCTGCCATGCAGTATTCGATCTGACGGCACTGAAACACGCTTATTTCCTCATCATGACCGGGGTTAATGACATTCTCGATATTAAGGCTGTACGGTTTGAATCGTTAGATCCCGTGTGCCCTCAAGATACCACGCGCCTTCTTTTTGCCAAGTACCGACGGCAGGTCCGCGCTTAGCGACCCCTGTTGACGAGTGGAATGACCTAAAGGGTCCTTACCTCATTGAACATCGTTTAGCACCGTTATTTGGCGAGGTTACGAGAAAAGTCTAACGCGTTGGCGCCGCTCGACCAGGTCCCCATAGAAAATTGACCAGGCAACTTGTAATGCCTTACTAAGACGCTGGAATTGCTCTTCTTTTTCGCGGGCTGAAGTGTTAGGTTCCGAGTGCATGGGCAGAGTGTTGAGTTCAAAAAAGGCGGTTTATTGTGAAAAAACGTATTCTAATCACCGGTGGCGCCGGATTTATCGGTTCCCATTTGTGTGACAGGCTTGTGGCAGCGGGCCACGAAGTTCTCTGCGTGGACAATTATTTTACTGGTAGCAAATCAAACGTTTTTGGGCTGATGGACGCGGAGAATTTTGAACTGATGCGCCATGACATTACATTTCCGT
>MDTD01048905.1_pt1 | contig 11819 bp, 15 predicted proteins | sample 811221 | NCBI WGS metagenome assembly MDTD01 (sample SAMN05326646, study PRJNA326480) | marine metagenome | isolation source: seawater | place: Pacific Ocean: South West | collected 2011
TCTTCAACAATGAAACAGCAGGGTGGGTTTATTCCTGGGGTTCGTCCTGGGAAAAAAACTTCTGAGTATATAGATAATATTCTTACTCGTGTCACTTTACCAGGGTCCATTGCTTTAGCTTTTGTTGCTATTTTCCCCTATATATTAATGAACACCATGGGTATTAATTACGATTTAGCATCTTTTTTTGGTGGTACAAGTTTATTAATTATTGTTGGTGTAGCTTTAGACACTCTTCAACAAATTGAATCCCACTTAATGATGCGTCATTATGATGGCTTCCTATCCAAAGGAAAGATTAGAGGACGAAGAAGGATATAATGGTTCACATTCGAACTCAAGAAGAGATAAACAAAATTTCCAAAAGTTGTCAAATTGTGGCAGACACTTTGCTGATGCTTGAAGGGTACATCCAAGAGGGCATTAAAATTTCGAAATTGGACAGCCTTGCAGAGGATTTTATTAGATCGCGGGGTGCAAGACCTGCTTTTAAGGGATACATGGGTTTCCCATCAACACTGTGTGTGTCTGTGGACAATGCTGTTGTGCATGGTATTCCAGGAGAAGGAATTCTTAAAGATGGGCAAATTGTTGGCATAGATTGTGGGGCAGAGCTAGAGGGTTATTTTGGTGATCACGCAAAATCATTTCCTGTAGGTGAAATAGATAATAATAAAAAGAAATTATTAGATGTGACTAAAGAATCATTAGAAAAAGCAATAGACAAAGCAAGGGTAGGCAATTATGTTGGTGACATCGGCTTTGCAGTTCAAAAGCATGCTGAAGAAAACGGGTTTTCGGTTGTAAGAGAATTAGTTGGACATGGAATTGGATCTCAATTGCATGAGGAGCCACAAATACCTAATTTTGGATCTCAGCGCCAGGGATATCAGTTGAGATCGGGAATGTGTATAGCGATTGAACCTATGATAAATGCTGGTAAGAAAGAAGTTTTTACCTCTGATGATGGTTGGACTATTTATACTTTAGATGGAAAACCATCTGCGCATTTTGAACATACAATTGCAATTACCGACCATGGGCCAGTGGTATTAAGTGTAGGGTCTCATGGCTAAAGAGCAGCCAATCACTATTGATGGAGTAATAAAAGAGACATTACCAAGTGCTATGTTTAGGGTTGAAGTAGAGATAGGTGGTAAATCCCATGAGGTTTTAGCTCATGTAAGTGGTAAAATGCGAATGCACTTTATTAAGATTCTACCTGGTGATGTTGTAACACTAGAAATATCCCCTTATGATTTATCTAGGGGAAGGATAACTTATAGGCAGAAATAAAAAATGAAAGTTAGACCATCAGTAAAAAAAATTTGTAATAAATGTAAAATCATAAAGAGAAAAGGAGTAATTCTTGTTATTTGTTCAAATCCAAAACATAAGCAAAGGCAAGGATAAATAGAAATGGCAAGAATAGTTGGTGTAGATATTCCTAGAAACAAAAAGGTTGTATATTCCTTGAGATACATTCATGGAATTGGGTTGGCTACAGCTAAGTTACTTTGCGAGAACTCTAAAATCGATCCTAGCATTAGAGTGCAAGACTTAACTGATGAGCAGATAGTCGCGCTAAGAAACTCGATTTCAAAAATTGGTGTATTAGTTGAAGGAGAATTGCGTTCTGATGTCGCAATAAATATTAAGCGTCTTAAAGATATAGGTGCATATAAGGGTCTTAGGCATCGCCGTGGACTTCCTGCTAACGGGCAAAGAACGAAAACAAATGCCAGAACAAGGAAAGGAAAGAAAAGAACCATCGGGCTTGGTAAGAGCTAGAAAATAATTAATCTTAAAAGAGGTAATTTTGGCTGATATTAAAAGTAAAAAAAAGAAAAAAAAGAATGTTGCTCCTCATGGGTGTGCTCACATTAAATCTACATTTAACAATACTCATATTACATTAACTGATAAATCTGGAAATGTGATATTATGGGAAAAGGCTGGGACTTCTGGATTTAAAGGGTCTAGAAAAAGCACAGCTTATGCGGCAACTTTAGCTGCAGAGAAAGCAGCACAAGCAGCAATTGCGATGGGCCTTTCTAGTGTAGACGTTGAAGTGAAAGGGCCAGGCTCAGGTAGAGAATCTGCAATTAGAGCCTTAGCTGTTGGTGGACTTCAAATTACTAGCATTAAGGATGTGACACCCTTACCACACAATGGTTGTAGGCCTCCAAAAAGAAGGAGGGTTTAAATTAAATGGCAAAATCAACGGTAGCAAAAGGAAAGTTAGTTAGGAAGTTTGGAGAAAATATTTTTGGTAATCCAAAGTATGATCGTTTATTGAATAGAAAGCCTTACAATCCTGGTCAGCATGGGCAGTCTAGAAGAGCAAAATTATCGAATTACGGCGTTCAACTAAGAGAGAAGCAAAAAATAAAATTTATGTATGGGCTTCTTGAAAAACAATTTAGACTTACTTTTCAGAAAGCTGAAAAATTGAAAGGCGAAACAGGTACAAATATGCTTCAGCTTTTAGAAAGTAGATTAGACAACGTTGTTCATAGGTTAGGTTTTGCTATTTCTCGACCTGCAGCCAGACAATTAGTTAGCCACAAGCATATTTTACTCAATGGTAGAAGTGTCAATATACCATCATTGACAGTCAAGCCGGGAGACGTAGTTTCTGTTAGAGATAAAAGTAAAAAAATGGATTGCATTATTGAGTCAATAAAACATATAAAGGGAGATATTGAGTTGACTTGGTTAAGTTTAGATAAAGCAAAGATGTCGGGGACTTTTATCTCAATCCCCGAACGGGATGAAATGAATTTAACAGTTAATGAACAACTTGTTGTAGAATTATACTCAAAGTAATATAAATAGGAAATCTATCAAATGGCAAACAAAGTAATTGAATTAAATATTGATTTTAACCCTGAATCAAAATCTGAGAACTCAGGTTCTTTCTCACTACAACCCCTTGAACGTGGATATGGAACCACTATTGGTAATGCCCTTCGACGTGTTTTGCTTACAAGTATTCCAGGAGCAGCCATTACACATGTTAGAATCGATGGGGTTCAGCATGAGTTTTCAACTATTGATGGTGTCAAAGAGGATGTAGCAGATATAATAATGAACCTAAAAAAGGTTCGTTTTAAGCTAATGGATAATGAACCAGATAAAATTGAACTATCACTTAAAGGCAAAACTGTCTTCACTGCTAAGAATATTCAAGATGCCAGCGATCAATTCCAAGTCTTAAATCCCGATGAATACATTACAGAGATCAATTCAAAGGGAAAATTAGATATTGAGCTTCGAATTGGTATTGGAAAGGGTTACGTACCGGCTGAGGAAAATGATAAACCAAATTTACCTGTCGGCACGCTTTCAATTGATAGTATTTTTAATCCAGTCACAAAAGCATCTTTTAATGTTCAGCCTGTTCCTGGAGCAAAAGCGCCAATCGAAATTTTAAATCTTAGTTTATGTACTGATGGATCTATTACAGCTAAAGATGCTGTTTCTTACTCAGCTACTTATCTCAGAGATCACTTAATGTACGTAGAGGCTATAGCTGACCCTAGTGTGTTAGAAATTTCTGATGGGTTATCTGAGGAAACTATGGCGCTAAGAAATTTGCTAAGCCAGACAATTGATGAGATGGAGTTATCTGTTAGGAGTTACAACTGTCTGCAGGCAGCAGGTATTAAATACATACATGAATTAGTTAATAAAGAAGAAAACCAGATGCTTAAATATAAAAATTTCGGTAGGAAGTCCCTTACTGAATTGATAGAAAAACTTGACTCTATGAATTTACAATTTGGAATGCAGGTAGATAAAATAATGGCTGAAGAGGTCTAGCTATGAGACATAAAAAGTCTGGAAGAAAGCTTGGTCGCAAGGCTGCACATAGAAAGGCTTTAATGTCTAATTTAGCCATGTCGCTAATTGCCCATAAAAAAATCAAAACAACAGATCCAAAGGCCAAAGAACTAAGAAGTTACATAGAACCTCTTATTACAAAGGCTAAAAAAAATGATGTGCACTCTAGAAGGCAAGTTCTACGATTTATTTCTCATAAGCCTACCGTACGCGAATTATTTGATGTTATTGCCCCTTCTTTTTCAGAAAGAAATGGTGGTTACACCCGGATAACAAAACTAGGATTTAGAGATAACGATTGTGCTCAAATATCATTAATTGAATTTGTTGAGATTGAAAAAAAAGTTATTACCAAAAATCAGGTTAAAGAACAGTAATTTGACTTTTTAAATAAATCTTGTTTAAAAATTGTCGAATTGAATTAACTAGTGTATTTTTTTTTGTTCTCATATCGTTTGCCTCGCTTTTAAGGGCAAATGAGTTTTACACAAAAGCTTTGTGGATTGTTAGGGATCATGTAACGAATAAATCTTCAATTGATGAGATTATTCAATTTGCTGAAACAAATGACTATAATGTGCTTTTTGTACAAATTCGTGGTAGAGGAGATGCTTACTATTCATCTAAATTAGTACCCCGTACTCATTTGTTAAACAATAGCAAATTTGATCCTCTTGAATACATATTAAAACAAGTAAAAGATAAAAGCATAAAAATCCACGCATGGATGAATGTGTATTATTTATGGTCATCACATCAAAAGCCCTATCAGGATGACCACTTGCTATTAAATCACCCTGAATGGTTAGATAATAAGACCCCTGATTTTATGGATGTACCTAACATGTTAAACCTTATGAAAAAAAATAAAAAGATTAATGGGGAAGGGTTTTACCTTGCTCCAACTCATCCAGAGGTTGATGCACATCTTCAAAATGTTGTTACTGAATTATTACAAAATTATCAACTTGACGGTATACACTTTGACTACATTCGCTATCATGCTCTAGGATGGGGTATGAATCCAGTTGGTCTGAAAGCCTTTCTAAATCACTCCAGTACTATGCCGGGATTGCCATCACTTAATCTAAAAAATAAACCTAGTTTTTTAGATTTTAAAAAATCAGCTATATCAAGCTTCTTAAAAAAATCTTCGATGAGAATTAAAGCATATCAACCAAATTGCACAATTTCTGCAGCTGTCAAACCTAATTTATCATCAGCTCATAAAAACTTTGGGCAAGAGTGGGACTTATGGTTAGATAAAGGTTACATTGACTGGGCTGTTCCAATGAACTACACAAGAGAAAATAAAGTTTTTAAAAATAATATTCTATCTATGAAAAAAAGCTTAAGCCCTGATATGTATAGGAAAATTATCATGGGTATTGGTGTTTATAATCAAAGCATTAAATCTGCTGGACAAAAAGTTGTTGAAACCAAAAAAGATAATTTTGGTGGTATAAGTATTTTTTCTTACACTGTTTTTAAATCTGATCCATTATACTCGAAAAAATTAAATAAATATATGAATTAATAAAATAAAGGCTAAAATGAACAAAAGAGATGTATATCCTCCTACAGGGTCAAAAATTAGATGTAAAAATTGGCAAATTGAAGCTGCCTATAGAATGATACAGCATAATGTTTGTAATGAAGTAGCTGAATATCCTGAAAAATTAATTGTTTATGGCGGTAAAGGTAAGGCCGCAAGAAATTGGGATTGTTTTGAATCTATTCTAGAATCATTAATTAATTTAGAGGAAGATGAAACATTACTAATACAATCTGGAAAACCGGTTGGAATTACAAAGACTCATATATATGCTCCAAGGGTAATAATTGCAAATTCTAACTTAGTTCCTAAATGGTCTAATTGGGAGCATTTTAATAAATTAGAAAAAGAAGGTTTGATGATGTATGGGCAAATGACAGCAGGTAGCTGGATTTACATTGGCACCCAAGGTATTCTTCAGGGAACTTATGAAACCTTTGTTGCTGCAGCAAAAAAACATTGGGGGGCTAATTCTTTAGAAGGCAAACTTGTACTTACCTCTGGTTTAGGAGGAATGGGTGGTGCTCAACCTTTAGCTGTCACAATGGCAGACGGTGTAGTAATTTGTATAGAAGTAGATTATGATAGAATTCAGAAAAGAATCCAGACTAAATATCTTAATATTTATACTGATTCTATAGACGAAGCAATAGAACTTTCTAAAAATGCGATTAAGAAAAAAAAGCCATTATCAATAGGTCTTTTAGGAAATGCTGCTTTATTAATTCCCGAATTTGCTAGTAGAGGTATTATACCTGATCTTGTAACAGACCAAACTTCTGCCCATGATGAACTTATTGGATATATTCCAAGCAATTACTCAATTGATGAAGCTAATAAACTTAGAGTAAATAACCCCGATAAATACATTAAAGAGTCTTTGAAATCTATGGGTAAACATGTAAAAGGTATTCTTAAATTGAAAAAAATGGGGTCGATAGTCTTTGATTACGGAAATAATCTAAGATCACAAGCAAAAAAAGCAGGTGTTAAAGAAGCATATGAGTATCCCGGATTTGTTCCTGAATATATTAGACCACTATTTTGTAAAGGGATGGGTCCTTTTAGATGGGTTGCCCTTTCCGGTAATAAAGAAGACATTTTTAAAACTGATAAAGAAATTATTAAAATGTTTCCAAATAATATTGCACTTTGCAAATGGATAAAAATGGCACAAGAAAAAGTTACATTTCAAGGTCTACCATCAAGAATATGCTGGCTAGGATATGGCGAACGATCAAAATTTGGTTTAAAACTTAATGAAATGGTAAGAACTGGCGAATTATCTGCCCCTATTGTAATAGGTCGAGATCATTTAGACTGTGGCTCTGTAGCATCTCCAAATAGAGAAACCGAGGCTATGAAAGATGGCAGTGATACTGTAGCAGACTGGCCTATTTTAAATGCGCTGCTTAATACTGCAAGCGGTGCTTCTTGGGTATCTTTTCATCATGGAGGAGGTGTGGGTATGGGATACTCTTTGCATTCTGGACAAGTTATAGTAGCTGATGGTTCAAAAGAGATGGATTCAAGGCTAAAGGCAGTTTTATCTAATGATCCAAAAATGGGGTTGTTTAGACATGCTGATGCTGGGTATGAAGATGCCATAGAAAATTCAAAAGAATGGGATATAAATATTCCAATGCTAGAATAATTAAAGGTTAATCTTGGTAAATGAGTTCTTTGAAATTAGGTAATATTGGTAGTCTAGTTACGTTTAGTTCACAATCTTCTGGCATGATATGTCTACATGATGTTGAATTAATTATTGAAAACAGTACGATCATTGAAGTTGGAAAAAAATTAGGTGATGCGGACTTTTTTATTGATTGTAAAAATAATTTAGTTACTCCGGGCTTTGTTGACTCCCACACACACCCAGTGTTTGTTTATACTAGGGAAGATGAGTTCCATATGAGGCTATCAGGGTTGGATTATAATGAAATTAATAAAAATGGTGGAGGTATTTTAAATAGTTCTAGACTTCTAAGAAACGCATCAGAAGCTTTATTAATATCTAAAGTTAAATCCAGGATGGATGCTTTTTTAAAATTTGGTACAACTACTGTAGAATGCAAAAGTGGATACGGACTTGATACAGATTCTGAACTAAAATCTCTTTCAGTGATTGATAAAGTCAATAAAATGCATGATATTGATATGATTCCCACCTTTATGGGAGCACATGATTTTCCTCTTGAGTATAAAAATAAAAAAGATGCGTATGTGGATTTAATCTGTAGTGAAATGATTCCTCAAGTTGCAAAGCAAGGAATTGCCAAATTTAATGATGTGTTTTGTGAAAAAGGATATTTCAATATAGATCAAAGCAGACATATTTTATTAACTGGTAAAAAACATGGTCTCATTCCCAGAATTCATTCTGATGAATTTTCTTGTTTCGGAGCATCAAAACTTGCAGCTGATATAAAGGTGATGAGTGCAGATCATTTAATGGAAATTGACAAGTCAGGAATAGATGCACTTGCCAATAAAAGTATCATAGGAACACTTTTGCCAGGCACAACATTTTTTCTTGGTAAAAAAAAATATGCACCATACTTAGATTTGCAAAAAAAGGGAGTTGAAGTGGCTATAGCTTCTGATTTCAATCCGGGAAGTTGTAATATTCAATCTATGGAATTTATTTTAACACTTTCATGTATTTTTATGAAAATGAATATTCTTGACGCAATAAAGTCATCTACTATCATAGCTTCAAAGTCATTAATGATCGATCATAAAGTTGGATCCATAGAAAAAGGCAAAAAAGCGGATATATTAGTATGGAGAATACCTGATGTAAAAAAAATTCCATACTTTATAAACCAAAACCAAATAAGTTTAGTTTTAAAAAATGGAAAACCAGTATTTACTGCTTGATTTACCAATAGAACCTTATGAACTTTGACAAAGCAATTTAAACTGTTTTCAATTATGAAAAACTATTTCTATCATATTCCTATTATTTGTTTTCTAGCCATGAATACTTTGTTTGGAAATTATGCTTTCAAAAAAAAAGTTAAAGAAGTTTGTAAATCTTATAGAATTTCTGTTGAATCTTCCCAATTAGAGTTAGGAAACAGTGAAGTTATTATCACAATGGAAAGTGGTAGGAACAACTTTGAAATGTATATGTTAGTTGGTTTTGCCTCCGCAGGTCAGGCAATAGCACATCAAAAAGAAATGAATTTATCTAATGCATACACTCCTTTAGTGGTCAGTTTAAATATCGCTGTGCCTGCTTCTAGAAATGAGTTTAATACATTCATTGCAAGCTGTAGTTCTGAAATGGCTATTTCGCTTGCAAATGGTAGTATGGACTCTTCTGAGTTTATGCAAGAAATTATGAAAAATATAAAAATTCAATAAGGAGTTATTATGCCAGGTCTTGATTGGGGAACAATTTTTATGCAATATGCCAGAGCAATCGGTTGGTCTATTACCGCAGCTGTTGGTTTTGCATTTGGGATTGGTATTGCACTGAAAGTTTTTGATATGCTTTCAACCGATATTGATGAGTGGGAAGAGATAAAGAAAGGAAATTTAGGGGTTTCTTTAATATTTATATCTCTAATAATTATGGTTGGTTTATTAGTGCATAAAGTTATTTGACTTTAGGTTTTGTTTTTATTGTAAAATAATTGACATATCTTTTCAAGATTGATTTTATCTGTTCTGTTGAAATCACCCATTTTAACAGAATCAATATCAAGAACTGCCTCAAGATTATTATTATTGAAAATGGGTACTACGATTTCTGATTTTGTTTCTGAGTCACAAGAAATATAGTTATGAAATTTGAGTACATCATCAACAATAATTGTTTTTTCTAGTTTTGCTGCAGTTCCACATACCCCCCTACCAAACTTTATGTAGGTGCAAGGGATTATTTTTCCGTAGTATGGACCTATTTCTAAAAACTTTTTTCCAACCAAAATATAAAATCCACAAAAATTCCAATTAGAAAATCTTGATCCTAAAATCGAAGCGGTTAACGACATTTTAGCCTGAACTGAGAGCGAAAATGAAGTATTGAAAATTGAAAGCAAAGTTTTATAAATAATTGGGTAGTTTTTATTTTTCATGATTAAGTAATAATGATGATATATAAGTACATAAACAAAGGTCCTGATATAGAGGCTATAAAATTAACAAGGTTGTTATCTATTAAATTATAACCTGAAATAAGTTTAGATCCTTTTTCTGGATTTTCAATAACATTTCCAGATGAAGTTTGATATTTTCTTTGAAGTTTGTCCCCTAATAGAGAGTCTATTAAAGACCCAAAAAATCCGCAAAGAAAAACACCCAAAATTAAATGAACTTCAAGGCTAAAGAAGATTTTAGTTAGTAATGCTATTATGCATGAACCTACTAAAGATCCTAAAGTTCCATATAATGTAATTCCTCCTGATAATCCATGTGGAACAGATTTAAAAGAAGTTATTGATATGGGCCTTGATCTAGAAAGTTTTCCAAACTCTGTTGCCCATGTATCAGACATTACAGTAGCAACAGAGGCCGCATATAAGTATTGAAAAATAGGATTTGTGTTAAAGTAACTAATAATACATAACAGCAAAGGTATTCCTCCATTACAAATGACTTGCATTACATTTCTATTTGAATTTTTTGATTTGGTAAATCTTAGTTTTTTTATTGCTAGGCTAAGAGTTGAGCTTAAAATAAAAAAAGTTGCAAGAAGTAAGAAATGAAATGAATAGCCATATAAAAGAAGTAAACATCCCATTATAGTTGCTCCAATAAAGCCACTCAGCGACAGCACCTTTATTTTATAGGATACAAAAAGAAAAAATGTTATCAAAAATAATTTACCAATAAAAATAAGAAACATAATTATGTTTTCATCTGATAAAAACTTTTCATCTAAAGCAATCATAATTAATATACTTATCAAAGGGACCGATAAATTATCCGATCCTTTTTTACTTGTGATCTCTGAAAGGGTTGAAAAAAAAGCGACAATTAAGATAAATAATAATGATTGGAGATATGAGACACCCTTAAAGAAAAAACTTCCAAAAAAAAGAATGATTATAGTAGTAGATAAAAAAGCAAATGTGCCAACATATGTCTTTCTATCATACCAAACCTTGAAATCGGGCCAGGAATTATTTCTACCCCCAATGTGTCCTGCAATTGAATCTGAAAGGGCAAGTATCAATAAGCTAAGAGTAACAAATATACTTTTATCCCAAAAGAACAAGACAATAATTGAGTAAGATAAAGGGAAATATATTGTTCCATAAGATTCTCTTTCTTGGGAATGTATCCCATAAAAGGCATTTTTTCTAACTGAAATTAAATTTACCAGTACAAATAATACCCCTAATATTGTTGGATAAATATTTGAGGAAAATATTAAAGGCGAAAAAGATATTAATAGTCCTACGGTAACATGAATAATTCTCCTATTTGCTTCAGGAGATATACTATTTTTATTATGCATAAAATTGCTTAATACTAAAAGAGATAGAACAAGAGCGAATGCGGATAGTAAAAAAATAAAATTAGGTGCAAATACTAGCCATGAATCAGAAAGCATTTAGAAAATTATTTAAATGTAACATAATTGGCAATATTCTATCAAAATTTTATTTTGGTATATTTAGATAATGAAAATTAAAGCATTACGTTTAGTAGAAGTAAATGAGTTTGTTAGAAGACAGGTGAAAGGTTCTGGGAAAACATATTCAGAATCATTGAGTTTTAGAGAAATAGCAGAACATGCTCAAGAACAAATGGGAAAAAATATTTATAAAGCTGGCTATAGAAAAGGAGTTAGAGTTGTTAAAGTTAACAAGTCTCTTGTAGATAAATTTATATGTCCTTTTGTAAAAATTACCTCTGAAACAAAATTAGTTTCAAGGTTAATTAAACGTCAATGCAATGAGGAACCATATATCCAAACCAGAGCATTAAATGGAAGGTTACTCCAAGCAGGCAAAGTTGAACTTATTTTATATAGTAACAAAGTATTAAAAGAAAATAATGAAAATTCTACAAACGCAGAATGGGAACTCATAAGCATAAATAGTGTTCCAGAGGGTGTTTCTCATTTACCAATTGGTCCTGTAACAATGATGAGGAATCAATTGAACTTAAATGGAGGAACTAAAGGGAGATATAGTTCAGATGATTGGGCAAAATCTATTAGATTTTATCAAAGATATATCGTTTTAGAACCAGATAAATGCTTAGCATAAAAGTGTTTGCAATTATAGTATGTATATTTAAGTTCTAATATTGAGCCAGTAAAGTAATCCAATTAAAATTGGTTCAAGTTTAACCGAGGTAATATGAAGCGGATCATATTTAATAGCATTGCTTTTTTAATAAAACTAGTACTTTTTTTGGCGATTTCTTCAGTTTTCGCTGAGTCCCTTTACTCCCA
>MDTD01037990.1_pt1 | contig 11815 bp, 10 predicted proteins | sample 811221 | NCBI WGS metagenome assembly MDTD01 (sample SAMN05326646, study PRJNA326480) | marine metagenome | isolation source: seawater | place: Pacific Ocean: South West | collected 2011
CTGAAGGATCACCCATGTCAGTTGGTCTTGAGTATGCTGACTGAGATGCTGCATCTTCAACGTCTAATCCACCTTCAGAAATAAATACACCAAAAGTTCCGTAAGGAGTTCCTACAGTTAATTTAGTGTCATCGTTTTCTGCTGCTTGGCCTGCTGCAGTTACAGCACCTGGATCTAACTCCATAGAGTAGTTCCATGTGTAACCTTGGTCAGTTTCACCTGAAGCAGTAAAGTTTAATTCGTTAGTTATACCTAGACCTTTACCAACGTTAGTTTTTCCGCTTAGAATGTTGTAAGTAGCTTTTGCTGTACCGCTTACACTCACTTCACCTGCGTTTACTGACGTGAATAAAGAAACTGAAGATAACATAACGATTAAAGATTTGATTATGTTTTTCATATTTTTCCTTTGTTATTGTTAAGTTAAAATTTAACTTGGGACCAAAATATTACTCGTAAGCACTCAATTCCATCTGAATTTCCCATAAATGTTGCTATTTTTGGCTATTGTTGCATATTAGCAACACCTGCAATTTGTTGAGATTTCTCAATAAAATAAAGCAAATTAGACCAACTATTATCAAATAAATAGCAATATTTATCTGTCAATGCTATTTGTAGTTAAAAATGTTCAGTTTTAACAAATTCTTTGCTCTTTTATTGATATTCACATTCTTTCTAACAAGTTGTGGAGGAAAATTCGGCGATACAAGAAAAACTCCTGTTAACGCTCAAGAAAGAGCTAGAAAAAATGTTGAGGAAGGCAGAGGTGTTTCCATAGGAGGCATTATAAAAGGAGGGCGAGGAACTAATTATGAGTTTAGTACATCTAATCCAATGTGGAGAGCTTCTCTGGAGATATTAGATTTTATCCCTATGACAACAGTTGATTATGCTGGTGGTATGATTATTTCCGACTGGTATTCCGACAACAACAAAAGTAATGAATCTATTAAAATTACTCTTCGGTTTTTAAATAATGAAGTTCGCAGTGACAGTTTAAAAGTTATTGTTCATAAAAAAGCTTGTGCCTCTACTCAATCTTGTAAAATCACTCTTCTTAAAAATTCTAAAATAGATGAGGAGTTAAAATCTACTATCTTGAGAGAAGCAGCATTATTAGAACAAGAAGACAAGAAAAAGAAAAAATAAATTTTCGATATGGAAAGATTAAATTTTCAAGCTATTGAAAAAAAATGGCAAGATAAATTCTCTAAACAAACTCTCTATAGAAAGGATGGAAAAAAGTTTTATTGTTTAGAAATGTTTCCATATCCCTCTGGCAAAATTCACATGGGACATGTTAGAAATTATACCATAGGTGATGTTGTAGCTAGATACAAATACTTAAATGGTTTTAACGTCCTGCATCCAATGGGATGGGACGCATTTGGATTACCGGCAGAAAATGCCTCTAAACTCAACAATCTACACCCAAAAGAGTGGACAGTTCAAAATATACAAGTCATGAAAAATCAACTCAAATTACTCGGTCTATCAATTGATTGGGAGCTTGAAATTTCAACATGTAATAAAGATTATTACAAACATCAGCAAGAACTATTTATTGACTTCTATAAAAAAGGCCTTGTTTCTCGAAAAGAAACTTATGTTAACTGGGATCCAAAAGAAAAAACTGTTCTCGCTAATGAACAAGTTATTAATGGTAAGGGATGGAGGTCTAATGTTCCAGTTGAAAGAAAAAAATTATCACAATGGTTTTTCAACATTACTAAATTTTCAAACGAATTATTAAATGATCTAGAATCTCTCAAAAACTGGCCAGAAAAAGTTAAATTAATGCAAAAGAACTGGATTGGAAAATCATTTGGTTGTGAAATTAATTTTGAAATTTTTGACAGGGAGGAAAAAATCAAAATTTTTACAACTAGACCTGATACGATTTTTGGAGCTAGTTTTATAGCGCTATCTGTTGATCATCCTCTAAATAAAAATTTTCTTACAAACTCTGATTTTAAAAAATTCAAATCTGAGTGTAATAAAACAGGCACAACTGAAGAGGCATTAGCAAATGCAGAAAAAATAGGTTTTAAAACAAATTTATTGGTACAGCATCCTTTTATAAAAGGGAAAAAAATCCCAGTGTTCTTCGCTAATTTTGTTTTAATGGATTACGGAAGTGGTGCTATTTTTGGATGTCCGGCGCACGATCAAAGAGATTTTGATTTTGCTAAAAAATATAATCTTGAAATTTTAAAAGTAGTTTCTAATGGTAAAAATGATATGAAACTTCAGGAGGCATATACTGGAAATGGTAAAATCATTAATTCTGATTTTTTAAATGGGCTTGATGTTGAAAACGCAAAGAAGAAAATAATTGAACTAATTGAGGAATCTAAAATAGGGACAAAAAAAACATTATTTAGACTTAAAGACTGGGGAATTTCAAGACAAAGATATTGGGGATGTCCTATCCCAATGATTTACCTTGAAGATGGCTCAGTTGTGCCAGTTGATAAAAGTGAACTTCCAATTGAACTACCTGAGGATATAGATCTTAATTCTAACGGAAATCCTTTAGATAACCATCCCACTTGGAAGAATACAAAGCATAAATTGACTGGAAAAAAAGCCATAAGGGAAACTGATACTTTAGATACTTTTGTGGACTCGTCTTGGTATTTTCTAAGATTTTGTTCACCCAATCACAAATTATCTCCTTTCGATGAAAAAAAAATTAATTATTGGATGCCTGTTGATCAATATATTGGGGGAATAGAACATGCAATACTGCATTTGTTATATTCTCGTTTTTTTACGAAAGCTATAAAATTATGTAACAAAAATTTAAAATTTTCGGAGCCATTCCAAAATCTATTCACTCAAGGGATGGTTTGTCATGAAACTTACAAAGATCAGAAAGGCAATTGGTTGTACCCGGAAGAAATTGAAAAGATAAATCAAAATGTGGTTATAAAAAAAACCGATAAAAGCAAAGTTTTAGTAGGTCCGCAAGAATCAATGTCAAAATCGAAAAAAAATACTATAGATCCGGAAGTAATGATAAAAAAGTATGGGGCTGACTCCGTCAGATGGTTCATTCTTTCAGATAGCCCTCCTGAGAAAGATGTTCAATGGTCTGATACGGGGGTTGTATCAGCAAATAAGTTTTTACAAAGAATTTGGAATCTCAACTACACTATCTCCGTAAGAAAAGATGTTAAGGGTGAAAAAATAATTGAAGGAAAATTCATACAAGACATAAATAATTTTGTACACAAGATCGATAACTCTATAAGTAGTTTTAGATTTAATGTTGCTGTAGCATTATTTTACGAAATGTATAATTATTTAAAGGATACAATTGATAAAAAAATAAGTAATAATATTTTGAGAGAAAATATGATTAAAATAATGAAAATTATGCTACCATTTACCCCTCACCTTTCAAACGAATGTTTAGAATTACTCAAATGTAAATCAACAAACGAGTGGCCGATTATAGATACAAATAATGTTATAGAAGAGGTAAAAATCGCCGTTCAGATAAATGGCAAAACGCGAGATGTGATTCTGGTAAAAAAAAATTTAGTTCAAAAAGATTTAGAGAAAATTATCCTTAAAGACTCTAAGGCCAAAAAATATGTTAATAATAAGAAAATTTTAAAAACTATCTTTGTTAAAAATAAAATTTTAAATTACATAATTCCTAACTAATGAATAAATTTAAATTATATATAATTTTAATCTTATTGGTAATTTTTTCTAGTTGCGGATTTAAAATAGAAAATAACTCAAAATTAAGCAATTTTGGAATATCTGAGATTGAAGGAGAAGGAGACCCACGAATTAATTATAAACTGAAAAATGGACTATCATTTATAACATCCAGGGACAGCGAACAACTTTTAGACCTTAAAATCAAAACTAATAAATCAAAAACTATAAAAGAAAAGAACATCAAAAATGAAATCACGAAATACAAAATAGATATTTCGGTTGATGTAATTTTTAATAAGGTAGGATCCGCAAAGCAAAAATCTTTTACAATATCTAGATCATCATCTTATGATGTTGCAACTCAATATTCTCAAACATTAACTAATGAGAAAAGAGAAATAGAAATGTTAACTGATGAGATTACTAAAGATATATTTGATAAACTAATTCGAGAAGTAAATGATTTATAAAAGTTATCAAATAGAAGGCAATTTAAAAATTATTCAACAGAACATCACATTGTTCTATGGTGTAAACATGGGCCTAAAAAATGAATTCAAATCTATTATTAAAAAAAATTCTACAAATCACGAAATTTTGAGGTTTTCCCAAGACGAAATAATTAAAGATAGAAGTTTAATTTTCAAAGAAATACAAAATGATTCTTTATTTGGACAAAAGAAGATTTTTTTTATTGAAAACGTAAATGATAAAATACAAGAAATTGTAGATGAAATTCAAAGTATAACTAAAGAGAAAATCTATTTGTTTGCTGACACATTAGAAAAAAGATCTAAATTAAGAAATCTCATGGAAAAATCTGAAAACTATGCCGTAGTGCCTTGCTATGAAGATAACGAAATCAGTATAAAAAAAATAATACAAACAAAATTAGCTGGATTCAAAGAGTTGTCTAACCACCATATAAGTTTAATTTTAAACAGCACGAGCTTAGATAGAGTAAAACTAAATAATGAGATAGAAAAAATTATTTCTTGCTTTCAAAATAAAATAATTGATACAACAAAACTCGAAAGGCTTCTAAATATCCTTGAAAATGATGATTTTAATAAATTAAGAGACGAAGCCTTTTTAGGAAATAAATTAAAGACTAATAAACTACTGAGCAATACGTCAGTTGAGTCAGAAAAAATAATCTTTTACTTAAATTCCATTAATCATAGATTAGATAAATTGTTGGAAGTTACGAAAATAAAAAATGTGAATATAGATATTGCGATAAATAATCTTAAACCTCCCATTTTTTGGAAAGATAAACCAAATTTTACACAACAAACAAAAAAATGGTCTGAAAAAAAAATAAAACTAATATTTGAAAAAACGTACTCAATAGAAAAAAAAATTAAATCTAACAGTTTTATCAATAAAGATGTTCTTTTAAGAAAGCTAGTTATAGATATATGTGAAGTCGCTAATGCTTCGTAAGTAAATTCGAAATAAGGTCAAACTGATCTAAATCCTTATATTCTATAGTAATTTTACCTGAGTTATTTTTTTTGTTAATTATATTTACTTTTAAACCTAGAATTTTTTCAATTCTTTCTTGAGTACTTAAAATATTTTTATCAATTACCTGGGCTCTTTTTGAACCTTTTTTATTTCTTGTTAAGTATTCAACTTTTCGAGCACTATAATTTTTAGATACAATTTCCTCAGCAATACTTGATGCGTTAGAAATACCAATTAAAGGTCTAGCTTGACCTGACGATAAAGTACCTTCCTCAAGCATAGAAATCACGTCTTGCGGTAAAGTTAAAAGCCTAAGAGTATTACTAATGTGACTTCTACTTTTAGACATAAGTTTAGAAATGCTCTCATGATCATATTTGAATTCTTCGTTTAATCTTTTATAGCCTCTTGCTTCTTCAACTGGATTAAGATCATCTCTTTGAATATTCTCAACTATTGCTACTTCTAAAGACTCTACGTCACTTAAATCTAAGATAGTTACAGGGATCTCGTGTAATCCTGCTTTTTGTGCAGCGAGCCATCTTCTTTCTCCAGCCACTATTTCATATTTATTTGTGCCTGATTTTGATGGTCTAACTGCAATAGGTTGGATTATCCCGTTTTTCTTTATGGAATTGGCTAATTCATCGAGTTTTTGCTCACTAAAATTTTGTCTCGGTTGGTAGGGGTTCCTACTTAACTCACTTATTGAAACTCTATTTAGTTGATTGTTTTCACTTAAATTAGTCTTAGGTTTATCGTCTCCAAATAAAGCTGATAAACCTCGACCAAGACCTTTCTTTTTACCTGATGTCACGCTACGCTCCCTACTTGATTGTTTTTCATAAATTCTTCAGCAAGCTTAAAATATGATTTACTACCTACACAACTTTTGTCATAAATTACACATGGCAATCCATGAGAAGGCGCTTCTGATAATCTAACGTTTCTCTGAATAACTGTCTGATAAACTTTTTCTTTAAAATAATTTCTTGCTTCTCGATCTACCTCCGAAGAAAGCTTATTTCTCTTATCGAACATAGTTAGTAAAATTCCTCTTATTTTTAAATTTGGATTTAAATTTATTTTTATTCTATCTATAGTTTTAACTAATTGGGTGATACCCTCTAAAGCAAAAAACTCTGTTTGTAACGGTACTAGCAACTCGTCTGAGGCAACTAAAGCCATAATAGTTAATAGGCTTAAAGAAGGTGGACAATCAATAAAAATGTTATCATAATTTTTAAGAAGCCCATTTTTCTCCGTATTAAGAATTTCTTTTAAAACAAATGCCCTATTAGCGTCATTTGCAGTTTCAACTTCAAGACCAGACAGATTAACGTGAGACCCTATTAAATCTAAATTTTTGATTTCAGTTTTTTGTATTACATCTCTGACATTAATTTTTTTTATCAGTAGGTTATAAATATTTTTATCTTCATCGCTGTTACTTTTACCTAAACCTGTTGTTGCGTTTCCCTGAGGATCTAAATCTATTACAAGGTTATTCTGACCCAAAATGGACAGTGAAGCAGCTAAATTTATAACTGTAGTAGTTTTACCAACACCACCTTTCTGATTTATAACCGCTAATGTTGTTAACTTTCCCATTTCTAATTTATATTCATCAAAATTATTTTAGAGTCTACTTTTGTAATACTATTCTCTAATTTATAAGGGTATTTTTTGTTTTTGAAAGATTTATTTAGCTCTTTCTGTGCATTTTGACCTTTTAAAATGATTAGTTTATGTGGTTTTTTAGCGATTTCACGTGAAACTTGTATTACGTGTTCTAATTTTTTAAAAGCCCTGCATATTATAATGTCTGAATCAATTACTTCTTCTCGAACATCCCCTAAAACCTGCGCATTAAGACTCAGTTCCCTAATAACCATCATTAAAAATTGTCTTTTTACTGGTGATTTTTCGTACAATTTCACGTGAAAAGCCTTATTTTTGTTAAATATATCTACAACAAGACCTGGAAATCCTGCGCCTGTACCAAGATCAGCTAAAGAATTAGAGCTAAAGTCAATAAACTTAACCAATTGAGCTGAATCAAGAATATGGCGCACCCAAATTTGATTTTCAGTGCTTTTTGCAATTAAATTATGTTTTTTATTTTCTCTTAAAACTAGATTTGTAAACTTTTTTAATTTTTCAATAGAGTAATCGTTAAAATTAAGATCATTTTTAAGAATATTTATAACTTCAGACTGCTGCATTAAGCAGTGGCTTTATATCTAAGTTTTTTAATGTGTGAAAGAAGAATAATTATTGCTGCAGGAGTTACACCGTCTATACGAATAGCTTGACCTAGTGTTTTAGGCTTTACTTGAACCAGTTTACTCTTAATCTCGTTAGAAAGGCCACTTAGTTTTTCGTAGTCAATACCTTCAGGTATCAAAACAGACTCATCCTTTTTAAAGGACTGAATATCTCTGTCCTGTCTCTGTAAGTACCCAATATAGTGGGCATCGATTACAACTTGGTTTTCTATTGACATTGGAAAGCTAGGAATATCCTTAAATACTTGCCTTATTTTAGCCATATTTACTTTTCGCTGACCCATAATCTCAAGACATGATCTTTTAACTCCATCCATTGCAATTTTAATATTATATTTTTTAGCTTGGTTAGGTGTTAAAAAGTTAGTTTTCAAAATATTATTGAGTGCTAAAATATTTTTTTTCTTTTCATAAAATATTTTTTTTCTCTCTGACCTAACAAGATTTAAATTAATGCCGAAATCGGTTAATCTTTGATCAGCATTATCAGCTCTTAATGTTAGTCTATATTCAGCTCTCGATGTAAACATTCTATATGGTTCAGAGACACCTTTTGTAATGAGATCATCAATCATCACTCCTATGTAGGATGTTGATCTATCTAAAATAAACTCCTCATGATTTTTGATTTTTAAAGCTGCATTAATACCAGCTATCAGTCCTTGGGCAGCTGCTTCCTCATATCCTGTGGTTCCATTAATTTGACCTGCTAGAAATAAAGAGTTAATTTTTTTTGTTTCTAAAGTAGCTTTTAACTCCCTAGGATCCACATAATCATACTCAATAGCATAACCCGCTCTTTTCATCTTAACATTCTCTAAACCCTTGATTTTAGCCAATATTTGTAGTTGTATCTCCTCTGGAAGGGAGGTCGATATCCCATTTGGGTAAATAGTATTGTCCTTTAATCCTTCAGGTTCTAAAAAGATTTGGTGTTTTTCTTTTTCTTTAAACTTAACAATTTTATCCTCTATTGATGGACAATACCTGGGCCCAACTCCTTTAATATTTCCTGAATACATAGCGCTTCTTGATATGTTATCGCTAATAATTTTATGAACATCATTATTTGTGTAAGTCATTCCACATTTAATCTGCTTGTTGTCGATTTTGTTCGTTAAAAAAGAGAAATAATAATGGTCATTATCTGCTGGCTGCATTTCCAAATCATCATAATTAATTGTATCTCCATTTAGTCTGGGTGGCGTTCCGGTTTTTAATCTTCCAATTTGCATCTCAAATTTTGCTAACTGTTCACTCAGACCAGTAGAAGGTTTTTCATCATACCGACCTGCTGGTATTTGAGTTTCGCCTATATGTATTAAACCATTCAAAAAAGTTCCCGTAGTGAGTATTAATTCTTTACTTCTTACTTCAATGCCGCTCTGACAAACAAATCCTATAACCTTATTACTCTGAAATAAAAATTTGACTACAGGATCTGCTATAACCTCTAAATTTTTGTAATTTAGCAAAATATTTTGCATATGATCTTTATAAAGAGCTCTGTCAGACTGAGTCCTAGGTCCTTGAACTGCTGGACCACGACTTCTATTTAACAATCTAAATTGGATGCCAGATTTATCTGCAACAACACCCATAACACCATCTAATGCGTCGATTTCTCTGACAAGATGGCCTTTACCAAGACCTCCGATAGCTGGATTACATGACATTTCACCTATTGTCTCTATTTTATGAGTAAAAAGTGCTGTATTCACGCCCATTCTAGCGGAGGCAGCTGCAGCTTCACATCCAGCGTGGCCTCCACCTATAACTACTACATCATAGCTTTGTTTTATCATGAATAGAATTTAAACGTCTAAATTAAGATTACAAGTAGTATTTTATTTGCCAATACAGAAGTCTTTAAATATAGATCCAAGTATTTCCTCTACATCTACCTTACCAACTATGCCCCCAAGATGTCGTGTAGCCATTCTTAGGTCCTCGGCAGCTAATTCGAGGTCTTTGCTATGATCTTTTTTAAGAAACTTATCAATTTCTTTTAAACAATCATTAAGCTTAATTCTATGTCTTTCTCTAGTAATTAAAACGCTATTATTTGATGAAAATTTTTTACTTAACTTAGCTTTTATCAAATTTATTAATTTATCTATATTTTTATTACTTTTTACAGATGCTAAAATAGTATCAGCATTAAATTTATGATTTTGCTTATCTGAAATATCTGATTTATTTAAAAGAATAATAGTATCTTCGTTAATCATATTCTGTACATCTTTATTAATTTTTTTTGATGAATTATCTATTACTACGATATTTAAATCTGCTTCTTTAGACTTCCCTAATGCTAATGAAATACCTCTTTTTTCAACTTCGTTTTTAGCTTCGCGAATACCAGCCGTATCAGCAAGAACTACGGGATAGCCATCTAAATTTAAATAAGTTTCTATAATATCTCTTGTCGTGCCAGCTTCATCAGAAACAATTGCTACTTCTCTATTTGAAAGTAAATTTAACAAAGAAGATTTACCTGAATTAACTTCTCCAGTAATTGAAACTCTAAAACCGTCTCTAATTTTTTCTCCAACTTTATTATCCTTAATAATTTTTGATATATCAGAATGAATTTCTTTGATCGATTTGTGAGTTTCTCTTAATATTTTTTCTGGGAGGTCTTCCTCGGCAAAATCAATCTTAGCTTCTATAAAAGCAAGCGATTTTATTATTTTTTCCCTTAATTCATTATAATAATTTGAAGCGTTGCCTTGAACTAGTTTAACTGCTTGTTTTCTTTGCAGTTCTGTCTCTGAATGTATAAGATCTCCTATACTTTCTGCTTTAAGCAAATCAATTTTATCATTTTGAAAAGCAAGTTTAGTGAACTCTCCAGGTTCAGCTAATCTACAGTTTTTTTGCTCTGATAGAACTCTTAATAAGGCGTTTATAACTGCATTGCTTCCATGGATTTGAAGTTCTGCTAAATCCTCACCAGTATAGCTATTTGGCCCGGGAAACCACAACAGTAGAGCCTCCGGATCTATTACATTGTCATTTTTAGGGTCATAAAACTTACAAAAATTAAGTTCATTCGACTTTATATTTTTGGATTTTGTCAATTTTTGACAAACATTAAGAGTTTCTTTGCCTGATATTCTGACAATAGCTATTCCAGAGGGTCCTCTGCCCGATGATAAGGCGTAGATGTTCATTGAATTATAATGATAAACCTCGATTAGAGATTATTTTACTAAATTTTTTTATTGTCTCATTGTTCTTAATTCTTTTTACAATAATTTCTTTAAACGGATCCAAATATTTGTTTTGTTTAAAAAAACTGTGCGTAGCGTCAATGCCTAAACTCATGATGATATTTTCAGGTTTTCTACTACTATAAAAATCGTCTAAAGCATAACTGTTTTTAATAGAAATACCTAGACTAACATAATATTTGATAATCTCTTTTAGTTTTTTAATATCTCTTAGAACAAGATTAAAACCTTGACCTGCTACGGGATGAATTGTGTGTAGACCCTCTCCAAGTATTAATATATTTTTTTGATGATACTGTCTTCTTAAACCGAGTGAGATCGGATAAGACTGAATATTGTTAACAACGATTTCTTGTTTATTCTTTAATATCTCTGATATTTTATTTTTTACTAAATTTGTAATTTTTTTTGAATTATTTTTGAAGAAATTTGTTTTCACACTCCAAACAAAAGAGAAATAATTTTTTGAAAAAGGGAGTAAAGCTAACGGACCCTCTTTTAAAAAGAACTGACTTGTATTTAAAGTTTTGAAATTGTGTCTTACGTAACCTGTTATAGCTATTTCTTTATAATCTTTCTTAATAGATCTTTTTTTAATTATATTATCGTAAATTTTAGACTGTCCGCCTATACAAAGTATAGTTAAGTCATAATTTTTTAATTCATTTAAATTTTTTACATCTTTTTTAATTATTTTAATTTTATTTTTAATAATTTCTTTCAATAATAATCTTTTTACTTTATCATTTTCGAAAACATACATAAGATTTGAGTTTGCTTCGTTAAGATTTAAAAAATTTATTCTTTCTTTATAAGTTTCGTAAAAAAGTTCGATTCTTTTTGACGGCCAAAACAACTTTTTTCCTAAATTAGTAATATTTTGCTTTATAAACTTGTAATTTGTATCTGAAATAGCTGTTGTCCTTTTATCTTTGTTTTTTGTGCCTTTTTTAGCTATCAAATTTACCTCCGTACCAGGCTCTTTAGCTAAAACTACAGCTGTCATTAAGCCTGAAAGACCATCTCCAACAATGCATATTCTCTGTTTTGTCATATAAAAATTTTTAACACTTTAATAAAAATGGTAAAAAGTACGTAATCGATTCGTAATGAATACAAACTTTTTAGATAGTGTAACAA
>MDTD01182300.1_pt1 | contig 11815 bp, 13 predicted proteins | sample 811221 | NCBI WGS metagenome assembly MDTD01 (sample SAMN05326646, study PRJNA326480) | marine metagenome | isolation source: seawater | place: Pacific Ocean: South West | collected 2011
CGTCGACGACGCGGTGGCAGCCAAAGGCTGATCATTGAGTTTGTCTCAAATCTGATATTCAAACAGGACATCGCGTGTATTCGTGATGTCCTGTTTTTATTGGCAGGTATCAAAAAAACAACGCCTTTCACGCTGCATCAGGTCAAAGGCGTTGTCGTTTATGTAGACCTGCCCTGTTGCAGGATGGTTACATAAGGTTTGCAATGAGCTGGTTCGATATCATCAAGCAAGGCGATTTACGAAATTCTCTGGGCATAGTTGGCGAAGCCTGCTGCGATGGTGATCAGTAATATCGCGCCAACCAACAACGCAGCACCCGGTGGCATGACCTGTTGCATGAGGCTGTAGAATCCGGCAGCCATAGCCATGATGCCCAGAACGATGAGACTACCTGAGACCATGTAAAGCATTAACGCTTTGACCAACTGATGGATTTCGGATTTAGCCAATCGACCTTCCGCCTCCATGAGTTCTGTCATTTTGACTGCCATTAAGCTGATTGCTTTAATCACGGTTTACTCACTTTCTAGTTCGTGTACCTAAGTGCCCCGGATGGGTCTGTACATCGCCAGAATTAACGACGGCTCAGCAGTGTTGCTGCCAGGAAGCCCGCGCCTGCTGCCATGATCGTGGTCGACAGGGGGCGTTCGCGAACATGATTTCGAGCACGTTTCATGCCCACAGCGACACGTTTGGTTGCCTTTTCCTTCACCTCATTGATCGTTTCCTTACTTTCATCAAGCACATTGCTGGAGATGTTTTCCAGGTCATCCTTGATGGTGTACAGATCACGCTTGAGGGTTTTGATGTCGTCACGAATTTTTGAATGTTTGTTGTTGGTACCAATCATGGTTTCGTCTTTCTATCTGTTTGAATAAAAACAGTATTCTTGATTACAAATGTCTGGGGAGAGTGATCAGGTGGACTTGATGAATTGACCATGGTGTTCACGGAAAGTCGATTCAACAATTCCCGCAGTGTTGTCGTTGGTCATGACACTCACCAGGACGCCACCCTCGGCAATGGCGTGCTCAATGGTCGGCATCTGTTCTTCGGAGATGCCAAACGAAGTGAGTACGGCATGCGGGTCATTCATCGAATCATCAAGTTGGTTTGATGAGATGATGGCCGAGACGGGTCCGGTCCCTGCAATGCCAACTGACTCACCGTTGAACATGGACAGATTCGCCATGTTGATCGTCACGCCAGGATCATCCGCATCATCGCCAACTTGCTTTGTCGACTCGTTGCTGAATTGGATGGCAATCTGTTTGCTGTGATTGTTAAAGCGTGTATTGCCACGGGCAACGATGGCAATGGCATCGTCAGGGATATTCAAATCACCCAGGGACGTCAAAACCTGTTCTGCAGTTTCCGTATCAGGCAACATGGTTGTAGTGACATGATTCATCACGAAACCTTTCAAATAAACTTCTCGGTTGGTATTCACTATGGTTGATGTCTCACTTAGCGATTGGCAGTCTTACTGTTGGCAAGCCCCATGATCAGTGAGACCAGGAACACGATCAGAAACAGGTAAAACAGTACCTGTGCGATCCCGGCTGCAGCTCCGGCAATACCACCGAAACCCAAAAGTGCAGCAATCAAAGCGATCACAAAAAACAGAAGTGCAAAGCGTAACATACTTTTTCCTTTCAAAAGTCTGTTGTTTGATTCAACGCCAGTACACCTTGCAAGGCCCGTGCCAAGAATCGAAATGTTCGAAAAAACGTATCAAACAGCCGTTAAACCGTGGGTTTGCCAATGGTGTAAAAAACCACAATGTCTCTTGTCAGTAAAAATGACACACCTTGCCGGAAAGTTTTACCGGTAGGTTTTACCGCCAGTTTGCGCCATCCTGTAAAAGTTTCCGGCTTTAGCCTAAATATCAACTGGCATGGTCTTTGCAATATGTTTCCTGAGTAAGCATGAAACAGATTGGATTGTGACATGGCGACATTCGATACGAAAGGTAATGACACGCTCAATGTGATTTCAGCAAGGAATCTCATTGATCACACTGTTATTGATATTGAAGATGTACACGTCGGAACCATCTCCGACATCATCTTCGAAAAAGCCAACGGCATGCTCGCCTATGTGCGAATCACCTTGACGGATCAACGTGTCCTGATTGTGCCTTACGAAGCAATCGATGTCCAAACGCCCGGTGAATCCATCAAACTCAGAATGTACAAAGAAGCTGTTGGCAGTTTCGTGACAACAGATACTTGACTGTATGTAAGACAGTATGAAAGGAAATCATGATGAATTTCAAACACATATCATTCATGGCAATGACACTTTTGACGATCGGCACCTTGTTTTTAGCCGGTTGCAACACCATGGAAGGCGTCGGAAAAGATATTGAAGCCGGCGGTGAAAGTATTCAGGATGCTGCAGATTAATGCAGGTACGAATGTGAAAATACTTCTGATCAGTTTTTACGGATAAGGAAAAACATGAAGACGTTCAAGACGTTACTGTTGATAATGATGTTTGCTTTGGGGGCGATGACGTGGGTCGGTTGTGACAATGACGGCCCCATGGAAAATGCAGGCGAAACAGTGGACGAAGCCGTTGAGGATATGGGAGATGCGGCTGAGGAAGCTGGTAACGACATTGAAGATGCAGTTGATGATGCTCAGGACAAAATGGACTAAGCAGTCAATCCGCCAATCAACATTCAAATAAATCCGACAAGGGCACAGACAACAAGTCTGTGTCCTTTTTTATGAGCATATCAATCAGCGTCTTCATATTTCTGAAGTCGGTTGTAAAGTGTTTTAACGCTGATTCCAAGCATCTGTGCAGCCTGTGTCCGGTTGTCTTGACAGTGTTCGAGTGTTTTGAGGATCAACACTTTGCTGGCATCTTCCAGTGATGTCCCAATCGGCAGATTGATTTGCGGGGGAGCATCAGATGATTGATTGTCAGCAGCGGTCTCGTTGGTGGTAGGCTGCTTCGTCGTATCTTCATGCTGGGGAGTAGGAACAAAGTTTGGTTGTTTTGCATCAGTATGAACGTCAGTGTCTGTTTGCGGCGTATGGGGTGTTGGCCTGGTCTGTTCAATACCATTGATGTACTGCAACAGGGAGGTCATCTCCAGGTGATGTTCCTCAATGATAAAGTCGCGATAAACCATGTTCCGTAGCTGTCGGACATTACCCGGCCAATCGTATTGGCGCAGACGTTCGATGCCAAGATCAGTCAGTTTTTTCTGTGTGCCATGCGTCTTGTTGTGCTCAGCCAGAAAATGGTTGGCAAGTAAGACAATGTCATCACCACGTTCTGCAAGTGCGGGGATCTGCAGCGGGAAGACCGCCAGGCGGTAGTGCAGGTCTTCGCGGAGTTGCCCGTCTTCGATGGCTTGAAGCGGATCACGATTGGTCGCAGCGATGACCCGGACATTAAGCTTGATGTCTTTGTCGCCGCCGACACGTCTGACAGCACACTCTTCGAGTACGCGTAGTAAACGTGTTTGGGCCTCCATCCCCATCTCGGTAATTTCATCGAGGAATAGCGTCCCGTTCTGCGCTCGTTCAAAAACGCCTTTACGCATTTTATCTGCACCGGTGAAGGCACCTTTCTCACAGCCGAATAACTCACTTTCAATCAAGCTTTCGGGAATCGCACCGCAATTGATCGCGACAAAATGTTTGTCACGTCTTTCCGAACGGTTATGGATGGATCGGGCAACCAGTTCCTTACCGGTACCGCTTTGCCCACAAATCAGAATCGTCGCATCTGTCGGAGCCGCCTTGGCAATTTGGCTGTAGACCTGTTGCATCGGTCGTGAGCTTCCGACCATCAACTCAAAGCTTCTGGATTGGCGAAGTCGACGTTTGCGGATTCGATCGGATTGTGAAATGCCCCGTAGCAACCTGGTGATTGCCCGACGTTGAATCGGTCGATCGAGCAAACGAACCTGTGTGGATTGGGTTTGTTCGACAAGTTCACAGGTCTCCGGATCATCGGTGATTAACCCCAACATCACCTTTCGGCGGCCAGGCAGTTGCAGCAGGAAGTCCAGCAGGTTGTTTTTGATCACCTGACGGTTGATCAGAATGATGTCGGGTTTGAATTCGTGAACATGCTTTCGGAAATGCTCAATGGAATTGACAGCGAAGGTGTAAAAACGCATCGTCTCAGCGATACGGGTTAACTGATGACATTCGTGTCTGTCATTGGAAATGATGAGTGTTCGTGGGTTGGGCATAAAATTCCGAAGGTCGCTTGAGGATGTTAATGCTTTGATTGTAGCGTGTGTGCCAGATTCCCCAAATCATTAAATCGACTGTACATAACTCCAAATCGTCTTTAAAAATTCACGGCCGGTTGACTGGCAATCATCTGAGCGCTAGAATCAAATGTATCAAATCGATTCGAGAACTGATATGACCATACCCACAACACAGTCACGTATGCCCGTAACACCGACGGGTTCAGCGTCCAGTGTTCGCATCAAGGACGTTGCCCGACGCGCCAAGGTGGCGCCGTCAACGGTGTCGCTGGCGCTCTCGGGCAATGGCTATATCAGTGACGAAAAACGTAAGCATATACTGCGCGTTGCAAATGAAATGAACTACCGTCCCAAAATGGCAGCAAGGCTCCTGCGCGCACACAACACCGGCTACATGGGCCTGATCATCAACGCCTATATCCAGGACGCCAAACGCAATGATCAGCAGTTCAACGACTTCAGACCAGTAGGATGGCAGATCACCAGTTTTCTCGAAGCCTGTCGAAATGATGGACTTCGACACCAGATCGAAGTGATCCAACCTCCCAGCGAGGAGCACAAAGGTGTCTCGGAACTCATCGAAGGTGGCATGATCGATGGCGCTGTCATCAGTGGCTTGGTGGAGAAAGATTGCCCATTGGGGAACATGCTTCTTGATCAGCCGCAGTTTCCCTGGGTCAGCCTCGACGAACCTGCTGAGTATTGTGTTCTCTCAGCAACCGACCAGGGGGTTGAGCAGGCCATGCAGTATCTTGCCGCATTGGGACATCAGAAAATTGCAGTGACGTTTGGAGATGTCAATTGCTTGCAACACGCTCAGGTCAAGCAGGGATACGAATCAGCGGTCAAACAATTTGGCTTAAAGACACAGGCAAAATGGGTCGCACAATTCCCGGGAGCCATTAACGACGCACTTCGCAAAATAGAAACACAATGGGCACGTGATGTCCTGAGCAGCAAGAACCGACCAACCGCCATTTTCTGTGGTGGCATTGGGACTGCAGCCATTGTCATTCACACGGCTGCGAAACTTGGCATTGATGTCCCCTCAAAGTTGAGTGTCATCGCGGTTGGCTTTGGTGTCGATGCAACATCGCAGGCCATTGTCCCCACCATGCTCGAACGCGATCACAAGAGCATGATGACTGCTGCATTATCCATGTTGCGAGCCCGATTACAGGATCGCACAGTCGAAGATCCCATTCAGCGTTTTGTCCCCAATCTCATTCATGGCCAATCTGTTGCACGTGTTCATGGCTGATTCATCCCCGTCACCGCAGGAGAACGAACATGTTCAGAATGATGTCTCACTGTCAATGCAAGACCATCACCCGTCAATTAACTGGCTTTACACTCATCGAATTACTGGTCGTGATTTCCATCATTGCATTGCTGATATCCATACTCCTGCCTGCGTTGGGTTCAGCCAGAGAAGCCGCCCGTAAAACGGAATGCATGACGCGCGTTCGGACATTGGTCTTCACCAATTACACCTATGCACAGGATTACAATCAGTATTGGGTCAATTACCAGATCAGTGGCGGTGCCAGTTGGGCAACCTGTTTTACAGACTATCTTGGTGATTCCGTACTCTTGATTCCCGGCAAAAGTTGGTCACAGGCCTGGCATTACTGCCCCTCGCAACAGACCAATGCCAACGGCTTAAACGGGACACTGAACTACCCGGACTATCTTGCCTACAACCAATACTTCGGTTGGCATCACGGCACGCATCCTGCTGAGTACACCTGGGTCAAAACCAATCAGGTTGTTCAGCCAACCAAGACCGCCATGTTTGCTGATGGGTATGCTCGAAATACATACAATCAGAACAACTATTATTTCCGACACTTCAGTTTCATTCAGGAAGACAAGCATAAAGGCGCAGCAAACTACGCATTTGCAGATGGACATGCAGCAACCATTGATGGTGCGACTGCTGTCGCCTTGAATGATGACGCATATGGTTCAGCCAATTTCCCATTCATCAAACCATTTGATTGAAGTCAAACCAACCTTGCAATAAACAGAATCTCAATTTTAAAAGTATGGAGTTGATTGATGAGTTGGACGCAACGTTCTACGTCCGTGGTCTTATGGTCCATGTGTGTGATCATCACGGTGATCTGCACAAGTGCACGGGCGCAATCGCTGGCGTCCGTGGAGTCTTTGCCACTGGATAAGTTTGATGAGTATCTGCCTGCTGACACCTTGCCCCATCCCTGGCAGACTTATGGGCAATTCAATGAAAATCTCTCCGTCCTTCTTCAACCCTGGGCAGAGTCCGACATCACCGGCAATTTAATCTCAGGCAAAGGTGTTGAAATTCTTGATCAATCCGAAACGGATGGTAACGGCATCGGCTTTGGTATGAACTTCACCCAACCGCCTGCCGGCCCGGTCATGTTCACCTTTGATATCCGACTCAACACACGGGCGCATCACTCCGACCAGATGCAGTTGAAAGTCACGCTCGGTCGGGATACCAGCCATCCGATTCATCTTCAAATCTCAAATCAAGATGGCATCCGCATCCAAACTGATGGTACTCAATCAACATTGCTTTCAGAGATGCAGGCAGGCCGCTGGTATCACGTTGCGATCCTCGGGAACACGCAGTCGGCAGATGTGAAAATTGCCATCACGCCACATCCCAGTCACAACAAAGTCGGGTATCCCAACATTGGCAAACCGGCAGCCTATGTCGATTATAAATTACCTCAATTATGGGGACAGCCAACCGATGTCCGCTTTGTGATTGATGCACCCGTCAAGGCGATTGGTGCATGGAACATCGACAATGTCTGTTTGTTAGGCGATGTCACCGCGGACCGTCGTGCATGGTGGCCGTTCAAGCCGGACCTGTCGGAGAAGATCGATGGCAAACGCGTTTTTGCCTACTATTTCCCGCCATTCTCAGCTAATCGCGCAACCAAGGATTCCAAACTCAATTGGCCTTATGTCGATGACCCGACGCTCAGTTGGGTTTTCTGGAGTTGGTTGAATTTCACCAATGACCTGGACTATCGCCGCTGGACCTCGGGGAGCAAAATGCAGTACATCGCTTACCCACGTGTGCCGATCCCCGGTCAGGATCGTTTTGAAGCCAAGGCATTGGAGATGACCGAGGAGGTCAAGCTTGGGCAGATGATGGGGATGGACGGGTTTATCATGGATTTTAATGTCCGTGAAGATCATGACGAATGGAACTGGCTCAACGCCAAGAGCCTGATGCTTATGGATGCTGCAGCCAAGACCGATGGAGCTTTTTCAGTGATCCCCGCGGTCTACGGGCAAGCAAAAAAAAGTGGTGTCAATGGTGAAGCGGATCAGGGCTATCCTGCGGAGCAATACGCCTCAAGCAGGAATCTACGTAACGCGATCAAACACCCCGGTGTGTTTCGTGACAGTGATGGCAAAGCCGTGATGAGTATGTGGCTCACTGAAAAGCACAGTCCCAAATGGTGGAGCCAGGTGCTTGCGAACCTCGAAAAGGATGGCATGCCCACGAGCCTGTTTGCTCAGTTCAACTCGACCGGACAGATCAAAGGCTTTGCGGATGTCGCGATGGGGATGACCCATTGGGGGCCGCGGACGCCAGCTGAATATGGTTGGTATGAAGCTGCACGACCCTATGCCAAAACGCTGGGCTATCCAATTGTTTCACAGGATGTCCGCACGCGCGGTTCGCAGGTCATGGGTGAATCGCAGAACACGAGCACACTGCGAAAACTCTGGCAGGATGCGATTACCAAGAACGCGGACTGGGCTGTGATCAACACATGGTCGGATTACACCGAACATGCTCAGATGCCTTCAACGGCGATCGGCTTTAGCTACTACGATCTCAATGCCTACTACGCACATTGGTTCAAAACCGGCAAGCAACCCCGGATCACACAGGATGCCTTGTATTACATCTACCGTCGTCAGCACACCGACGCACCGCAACTCCATGGCGTGCGTTGGAAGGTGCATGGCGGGGCGACCAACAACATTGAGTTACTCGCCTTCCTCAAAACACCGGGCACGTTGGTGGTGAATGTGGATGGACAGATTCACCGACAGAAAGCCGAAGCAGGCATCACCAGCATGATGGTGCCGTTACCCAAAGGCAAGCGATTCATCCCGTATTTTGCAGTTGAACGCGATGGCAAAGAGACACTGGGTGGCTATGGACGATACACCGTCTATGAGAAGGTTGACTATCCCAATTTGCTGTATCACAGCGGGGTGATCGTGAAGTCATTTGATTAAGAGAAGACATCGAATAGTGAATTGCAATGCATGATATGGAGTGCAAAATGCCAGAGAAGATGGCTGTTAAGCGGGTTTGTTTGTTGATCGGGATACTGGGCTTTTTAGCGAGTCTGATCACGACAGTGAATGCCGATGACGAATTGGCGTCTGTGGCGTTCCTGCCAGTCGAGAAGTTTGATTCATATCTGCCTGCGGATGTTTTGCCTCATCCCTGGCATACGATTGGCAGTTTGAATGACGACCTGAAAGTGATGATTCAAACCTGGGCCGAATCACCTGTCACCGGTAATCACATTTCGGGGAAAGGTGTTGAAATTTACGATAACTCAGAGCTGGATGGTCAGGGGATTGGCTTTGGCAAACACTTTATTCAACCGCCGGTCGGGCCACTGTTTCTTGGCTTTGATTTCCGATTGGATGCTCGGCAGGGCAATCCCAAGTCCATGCAGTTGACTGCTGAACTGGGACGTGGTGCCCAAGCGCCTGTTGTGATCACGGCATCGACGATAGACGGCATCCAGATCAAAACCGCATCCGGTGAGCAATACAAACTCGAAGACTGCAAACCCGGCACGTGGTATCACGTCTCCATTGTTGGTGATACGCAATCCAACGAGATTCATATCAGTGTCACGCCGCATACCAACGCCAAAAAGTTTGGTTGGCGGACCTTGAAACGCAAAGACTATGAAGTGGTTCAGTTGCCGATGGCAATGGGGCAACCCACGGATATCTGGTTCCAATCCGTTGCCCCCAAAGAAGCGACCGGTGCATGGAACATCGACAATGTGGTGATGGCAGGGGATGTTGCTGCACCGCGTCAACGCTGGTGGTCCTTTGAGCCGGACATGAAGAATGCCGACCCCAAACGCAAGGTTTTTGCCTACTATTTTCCGCCGTTTAGTGCCTATGGTCATGATGAAGACCCGGCGTTGAGTTGGAGTTACTGGCAGTGGAACAATCTGGCGGAAGGTCTTGATCCACGCAGACGCGATGCGGGTTGCAAGATGCAGTACATCGCGCTGCCACGTGTTCCATTACTTGAGATTCGCGATAAGAAAGTGGTCAAAGCCTATGAGATGGCTGAAGAAGTCAAGCTTGGGATGATGATGGGGATGGATGGTTTTATCACCGACTTCAACCACAACACCAAGGGCGGTTGGGGCTGGTTTAACATGATGAGCATGTCTCTCATGGATGCCGCTGCAAAGACGGATGGCAAGTTTGGGATAATCCCTGCCATCTATTCGTATCCTTCACAAAGTGGTGTCAACGGTGAAGCAGATGAAGGCAATGATCCGAAATTGCATGCTCAAAATCCTATCACCCTGGATGCCCTCAAACATCCCGGAGTCTATAAAACAGAACACGGTAAACCGCTCATCAGCATGTGGCTCACCGAACGCCATAGTCCGCAATGGTGGAGAGGCGTGTTGGATGAGTTGGAGAAACAGGGCGTGCCCAGCGAATTGTTCACGCAGTTTAACTCCATGGGACGTGTCGAAGATTTTTCCAAAATCGCCTATGGCATGGGACATTGGGGACCGCGTGCGCCGACACCTTATGGTTGGTATGACGCTGCGCGTTCGCATACCAAGGTATTGGCTTACCCAATCGTTGCGCAGGACGTACGAACGCGCGGCGCTCATCTGGTGGAAGCTCAGAACTCACGCACGATCCGTAAACTCTGGACTGATGCCATCAACCTCAAAGCGGATTGGGCAGTGATCAACACGTGGACGGATTACAGTGAACAGGCGCAGATGCCCTCGACGGTTATTGGCTATGGACTATATGATTTGAATGCCTATTACACCCAGTGGTTCAAGACCAGGAAGCAGCCTCAGATTATTCGCGATGTGCTTTACTATTCACACCGTCGCCAACACACCGAGGCTCCGCAACTCCATGGCGTGCGTTGGAAGTTTGGCAAGGATATGAATGTCAATTCATCACCCGAGATGAATCAGATCGAACTGCTTGCCTTCCTCAAATTACCGGGTACGTTGGTGATTAAGATTGATGACAAAGTCTACCGCCAGAAGTCCGACGGGGGGATCACCAGCTTGATGGTTCCACTACCCAAGAATAAACGGTTCGTGCCTTATTTTGCAGTCGAACGTAATGGCAAAGAAACGTTGGGCGACTACGGGCGATACACCATTTTTGAGAAAGTCGACTTCCCCAACCTGCTGTATCACTATGGCATGATTGTCGAGTAACACCGTTTAACTCTCAGGCATACGATCAGTCGGGGGGATGGTCTCTTTGAGATGAACATAGGCCAGCGGGTTGACGAACTGCGGTTCCTGATCCAATAGGTCACGGATGATTTTGACCACATGACAGTGACAGTTTTCAATAAAAAGCTTGAACTTATTCTGTGTCCCTGCTGCAGCAGTACCCGCGACATACAAACCCGGGACATTGGTTTGCATGGTGGCATCATCAAACATCGGTGCGCGATTCGGTCCCTGTAATGTCACACCCGCTTGCTTGAGTAGCGTGGTATCCATTTCATATCCCGTCAGCAGCAGGACGAAATCAGCATCAACCTGTTGCTCACCATTGAGACTTTCCATCTCCACGGTTTTGGGTGTGATGCGTTTGACGATGGATTGCGGGTAAAAGCCGATCTCCTTGGTTTCAATGAGCCATTGGATTTCAGGGAGTAGCCAATACTTGATGGATTTCTCGTTGAACATGGCCTGACGGTAACTGATGCTGACCTTGGCACCGATGCGATGACAACGGATGGCTGCTTCCACCGCTGAGTTCTTCCCACCCACGATCAGCAGTTTCTGATCAAAGTATTTGTGGGCTTCATCAAAGTAGTGACTGACATGAGGCAGGTCTTCGCCTGGGACATTGATTTTTCGCGGCAGGTGCATGTCACCGATACAGGTGATCACGTTTTCTGCATGATAGGTGTCTTTGTCGGTGATCACTTCAAACTGGTGATGGCCCAATGTTTTGATTTCGGTGATCTTTTCGTAGGTATTGATCTTCAGACGATGTTGCTGGACAACGGTTCTGAGGTAGGTCAGATATTCTTCACGCGTGGCTTTGGTTTGATCCTGTGTCTGTAGCGGAAGGCCACAGATGGCAATGCGATCCGGGGAACTGAAAAAGTGTGCCTGCTTGGGATACCAACTAATGGTCTGCCCGACCTGTCCTGTATCAAAGTGAAGGTAATGCACATTGGCCTGTTTGAGATTGGCTGCCAATTCCAGACCAATGGGGCCTGCACCAATGATGATGGTGGTGACTTGATGGGGCATACGAATGATCCTCCAGAATCTTGGAAATGAC